>Ga0209544_1000888_pt1 | contig 36654 bp, 33 predicted proteins | sample MesohylPK_FD_187297 | JGI IMG/M metagenome (GOLD analysis project Ga0209544, IMG submission 187297) | Host-associated microbial community of the marine sponge Aplysina aerophoba from Gulf of Piran - sponge mesohyl, lysed by proteinase K... | ecosystem: Host-associated > Porifera > Sponge >... | reverse complement strand
TCGCCAGATCGATCCCGATCATGCTAACCTGTTCCATGGACGCCCCTTTCCTCTCTTGGCCTTAACACCACTGCCAACATGGCACATCGCGATGCCGTCGGGAGGGGCGTCCACTCCATCGCTTACATCGCCGAGAAGGAATCGGCGCTCGGCCCCACGGCCACCGTGTTGCAGACGGCGCTCCGCGACGTGGGCATCCCGATGGAGCTCGATCCCATCCCCCAGACCCAGTACGGCGAGCGCGAGCTGGTCAAGAAGGACATGCCGCTCGGGCTCACCGACCACGTGAAGCCGATCGGCGTCGACGCGGCTTACGGCATCCTGCTCAGCTACGTGACGGCGGCCAAGGGCGGGATCATGAACGCCATGAACTACAGCAACGATGCGGTGGACAATGCCCTCTTCTCGACCCTGAACGAGGCGGACGACGCCAAGCGCTCGGCGACGCTCGTGGACATTCAGGAGACGCTGATGGAGGAGCTCGCGATGGTACCGATCCTCGAATACAAGACCCATTGGGCAACTTCGGCGGAGGTCACCGGGGTCGTCTGGCACCCCGACAATGCGCTCCATTACTACGATTTCCGCCCGGCCGAGTAGGGCGCCGAGCTGGAGGTCAGGACGGTGGAGATGGAGCTCAGCAAGGAGCGCACGGCGCTCGTCGTCATCGACATGCAGCGGGCCTTCCTCGAGGACGAGGGCTCGCTGGCGAAGGCGGGAATCGACATCACGGGGCTGAAGGCGGCGCTCGAGCCCTGCCAGCGGCTCCTCGCGTCGGCCCGCCAGGCCGGGGTGCCGGTGATTCATACCCGCTACGTCTACCGGTCGGACTACGCCGACGGCGGCATCCTGGTGAACTACATCATGCCGCAGCTCCGGGAGGTGGACTCGCTCGCCTCCGGGACGCCGGACATCGAGATCGTAGACGAGCTCGCGCCGGTGGATGGCGAGACGGTCATCGACAAGAACCGGCCGAGCGCCTTCTACGCCACCAATATCGAGCCACTGCTGAACGGCCTCGGGGTCGACAGCCTCGTCGTTTGCGGCGTGACCACCAACATCTGCGTGGAGACCACGGTGCGCGACGCGAGCCAGCGCGACTACAAGGTCTTCGTGCCGAAGGATGCGACCGGCGAGCTGGAGCAACTCCGCTACGACGGCGCCCTTGCCGGCATGGCCTGGGTGTTCGCCAAGATCGTGGACACCGACGACGTGATCAGCGTCTGGGGCCAGGGCAACCAGTGAGAGATCGGCCGGCGGTCCGCCGGCAGAGACGCCCCAGCGCCTGCGTGCCGAAATTGGCGCGCTCTGACGGAGCCCTTGCCCTCGCGCCATGATCGGCCGCTTCGTCCTCCGCCGCCTCGGAATCGCCGTGCTTCAGCTGCTCGGCGTGGCGCTCGCCGTCTTCTTCCTCATCAGGCTGCTGCCTGCCGATCCCGTCGCCCGGCTGGTGGGGCTCAATGCCAGCGAGGAGGCATACGCCCAGGCCGAGCGCACCCTCGGTCTCGACCGGCCCGTCGTCGATCAGCTGCTCAGCTTCCTCGGGCTTTCCTCCGACAAGGGCGCAGACGGACTGGCCGACGGCAGCCTCGGCCTCTCGTGGGTGACAGGCGATCCGGTGTTCCTCGAAATCGGGCGCTTCCTGCCGGTGACGCTGGAGCTGGTCACGCTGGCGCTCTTGATCTCGTTCCTGATCGCCATCCCGCTCGGCATGGCGAGCGCGACCAAGCCGAGCGGCATCGCTGACCGCATCGCCTTCGTCTGGGGCCTCTTCGCCGGCGCCCAGCCCGACTACTGGTGGGGGCTGCTCTTCGTCTTCCTCTTCTTCTTCATCCTCGGCATCGCGCCGCCGCCGCTCGGCCGCATCGATCCGCTGCTGATGCAGCCGAGCGTGATCACGGGATTTCTCACCGTCGATTCGCTCTTGCAGGGGCGCCTCGACACCTTCGTCTCGGCCCTCCATCACCTGATGCTGCCGATCCTGACCCAGGTGTTCGTGGTCTCCGGCGCCATCACCAAGATGGTCCGGCAGAACATGATCCGCGCGTTGCAGTCGGATTACATCCTCTACGCCCGCTGCTGCGGCCTCTCCAAGCGGGAGGTCGGGCTATACGCGCTCCGCGCCGCGCTGACGCCGGCGGTCACGCTGGTCGGCATCTTCTATGGCGTGCTGCTGAGCGCCGCCGTCACCGTGGAGCTGGTCTTCTCGCTGGGCGGCATCGGCGAGTACGCGATCCGCTCCATCCTCTCCTTCGACTATCCGGCGATCCAGGGCGTGGTGCTGATCGTCGCGCTGGTGTCTCTCCTGATCTATCTGCTGCTCGACATCATCCACGCCTGGCTCGATCCCCGAGTGAAGTATTGAGCGGGGCGGGCGCAGCATGACCGATCTCACCGGCGCACCGAGCTCCCCACTGCCGGCGGTGGATCGGCGCGGCCTCCTCGCTCGGCTGCGGAGCGATCGCTTCTTCCTCGTCGGCGTCGTGATCGTCGCGCTCTCGCTCTTTCTCGCGGCCTTCGGCCCGCTCATCAGCCCCTACGACCCGCTGCGCTCGATCGGCGAGATCTCAGCGCCGCCGCCGCCGATCGAGACGTGGCCGCGCCTCTTCTACGAGACGGTGAGCGGGCAGCGCGAGGCCCCGCCCCACTGGTTCGGCACCGACCAATCCGGCCTCGACGTGTTCTCCCGGGTCATCTCGGCGCCGCGCGCGGACATGACCATTGCGCTTGGCGGAGCGCTGATCTCGCTGGTGATCGGCACCTTCCTCGGGTTGCTCGCGGGCTTCTATCGCAACTGGGCGACCGAGTTCATGATGCGAATCTCGGACGTGCTGCAGTCCTTCCCGGTCTTCATCACCGCGATGATCCTGGTCGCCCTTTCGGGTCGCCAGACCGGGAATTTGGTGCTGGCCCTGGCGCTGGTCTACACGCCGATTTTCGTGCGTCTCACCCGCGCCGAGGTCATGGCGCAGAGCGAGCGCGGCTACGTGCAGGCGGCGCTGGCGGTGGGCAATTCGCGCTGGACCATCGCGATCAAGCACGTGCTGCCGAACTCGCTCGTGCCCTCGCTGGTGCAGATGTCGGTCACCATCGGTTTCGCGATCATCCTCACCGCCGGGCTTAGCTTCGTCGGCGCAGGCGTTCGCCCGCCCACGCCGGAATGGGGCAGCATGATCTCCATCGGCGCCCCGCAGTTGATCCTGGGCGAGTGGTGGCCCTCGGTGTTTCCCGGCGTCGCCATCTCGCTGACGGTGCTGGGCTACGCCTTCGTCGGCCACACCATCGAAGCCGAGTTCCGCGAAACATGAGCGCCGAGGCTCCGCACGTCGCTGCTGAGGGCGCCGACGATATTCTTTCGGTCCGCGCTCTCACGGTGGCGTTCGCCGGGAGCGAGGGCACAGAGCACATCGCGGTGAAGGATTTCTCGCTCACCATCGGCGCCGGCGAGTTCGTCGGCGTCATGGGCGAGCCCGGCTGCGGCAAGTCGACGGCGGCGATCGCAATGATGGGCCTGGTGCGCCCGCCCGGTCGCATCGTCTCGGGCGAGGTGCACTATCTGGGCCGCGACTTGCTTGCGATGAGCGACGCGGAGCTCGATGCGGTCCGCGGCAAGGATATCGGCCTCATCGTGCAGAGCCCGCGCACCTCGCTCCATCCCATGCTGACGGTGGGCCGGCAAATCGAGAAGGTCTACCGGGCGCACAACCGCGTGAGTCGCAAGGCCGCGCACGCCAGGGCCATCGAGATGCTGCAGCTCGTCGGGATCAACGACCCCGAGCGGCGGGTGAAGTCCTTTCCCCACGAGCTCTCCACGGGCATGACCCAGCGCGTGCTGATCGCCATGGCCATGAGCTCCGGCCCCAAGCTCCTGATCGCGGACGAGCCCACCAGCGGCCTCGACGTCACGATCCAGGCGCAGTTCCTCGATCAGATGTGGGAGACGGCGAACCGCACCGGCTCCGCCGTGCTGGTGGTGACGCAGGACCTCGGCATCGTCGCCAACTACTGCGACCGCGTGGTCATCATGGAGCGGGGCGAAATCGTCGAGGCCAGCGCCGTGCGGGATTTCTTCGCCGCACCCGCACACGATTACAGCCAGCGCATCCTCGCCCTGCAACGTGAGAGCGCGGCCAGCGTGGCAGGCGCGGCCGAGGCGGAGCCTTCTGCCGCCGAGCCGCTGGTCGAGGTGGAGGGCCTGAGCAAGGACTTCGATATCCGCGGCTCCAAGGACAAGGTCCACGCCGCCGACGATGTCTCCTTCGCGGTGCACCGCGGCGAGGCGGTCGGCCTCGTCGGCGAGAGCGGTTCGGGCAAGACCACGGTGGGCCGCTGCATCGTCCGGCTGGAAGAGCCGACCCGGGGCACGGTCCGGTATCGGGACGAGATGGTCAGCAATCTCACGCAACGGGATTTCACGCCCTTTCGCAACGACATGCAGATCGTCTTCCAGGACCCGACGGATTCGATGAACCCGCGCTGGAGCGTCGAGCAGGTGCTGACGGAGCCGCTGGACCTCCACACGACCCTCACTGCGGCCGAGAAGCGCAAGCGCGTGACGGCACTGATGAAGATGGTGGGGATCGATCCGGCCGTGCACGAGGTGAAGCCGCGCCAACTCGGCGCCGGCCGCCAGCAGCGTATCGCCATCGCCCGCGCGCTGGCCACGGAGCCCGCCTTCATCGTGCTCGACGAGCCGACCTCGGCGCTGAGCCCCGAGACACGGGCGGAGATCATCGAGCTCCTGATCCGGCTCTCGCGCGAGCTCGACATCGCCTATCTCTTCATCTCCCACGATCTGACCACCATCGAGCGCGTCTGCGACCGGGTCGTGGTGATGTACCTCGGGCAAGTGGTCGAGACCGGCACACGCACGGAGGTGTTCCGGGCGCCGCTCCACCCCTACTCGCGGGCGCTGCTGGCCTCGCACCTCTTCCCCGACATCGCCGACCGGCGGGTCGACCGGCCCGAGCGCGTGACGCTCAAGGGCGAAATACCGAGCCCGGTGTCGCTGCCGGAGGGCTGCTATCTTTACGGGCGCTGCCCGAACCAGGTGGAGCGTTGCCGTGCCATGCCGCAGACCTTGGAAGAGGTTTCGACGGGCCGCTCGGTGCGGTGCTGGCGTGCGGTGGCCGGGGAGCTTCCGGGCTAGGATCGTCAACGGACAGGAAACGCAGGGGCAGTTGCAATGAAAGCAATCGATATCGTCGTCAACCCGTACACGCCGCAGGAGGTGGAAGGGGGCCAGACCGGCATCGACGCGGTCTTCCAGGACCAGATCAGGATGCCGGCAGAGATGCGCGGCGGCGTCACCGTCGACGACTACGTCGAGAAAATGAACCGCGCCGATATCGAGCTCTCATTAATGATCGCGGTGCGCGCCGGCGACATGCGCCTCGCCGGCTCGTTCGAGATTTCCTACGAGCGGGTCCACGAGATCTGCCAGAGCCACCCCACCCGCTTCGCCGGCCTCGCGGGCGTGGACCCCTATCGCGGCATGCAGGGCCTGCGCGACCTGGAATCGGCGGTGCGGGACTACGGCTTCGTCGGCGCCCACCTCTATCCGCACTGGTTCGAGCTCGCGCCCGACGACGCCAAGTATTACCCCTACTACGCCAAGTGCTGCGAGCTCGACGTGCCCATCATGATGCAGGTGGGCCACAGTCTCGTGTATCAGCGCGAGCGGCGGATGCGGAGCGTGGGGCGCCCCATCTGCCTGGATCAGGTGGCCTGCGACTTTCCTGAGCTAAAGCTGCTCGGTATCCACATCGGCATTCCCTGGACCGACGAGATGATCTCGATGGCGTGGAAGCACGAGCACGTCTACATCGGCGTCGATGCCTACGCGCCGCGCTACTGGCCGCCGCAGCTCGTCCACTATCTGAACACCTACGGCCGCCAGAAGGTGCTCTTCGGCACCGACTGGCCGGTGATCGACCCAGAGCGTGCGGTGGTCGAGATCGCCGAGCTTGGCCTGCGCCCAGAGGCCTACAAGGCGCTGATGCGGGAGAACGCGCTCCGCGTCTTCAGGCTGCCGCAGGTCGCGGCGGACGGCGGCTGAGGCCACGCCATGGCTGAGGGCGACGGCGGCCGGCCCGCGACCTATCGTTCCGCGACCATCGCGACGGGGATCCGCACGGCGGCGCAACGCACGCCCGACAAGGTCGCACTGCGGGAAGGGGAGCGCGCGCTCACCTACCGGCAACTGGTCGAACGGATCGACCGGGTGAGCGCCGGCGCCCGGCACGATCTCGACCTTGTCCCCGGCGACCGGATCATGCTGCTTGCGCTGAATCGCCTCGAATACATCGAGGTCGTCGCCGGCTTCTCGGCGATGGGAGCGGCTGTCGCCACCATCAACACGCGGCTCTCTGCGAGCGAGCTGGAGGCGATCTGCCGCGATTGCGGGCCGCGCGTGCTGGTGGTCGATCAGGCCTGCGAAGAGCTGGCCCGGAGCGCCGCGCTGGAGGGGATCGAGCGCGTGCTGGTGCTCGGCGGGAGCTATGACGATTGGCTCGCCCGAGCAGCGCCGCAAGAGCCAGACGAGACGCCGGAGGAGTGGCAGCCCTTCGCCATCTCCTACACCTCCGGCACCACGGGCGCGGCAAAGGGTATCGTGCTCTCGCACCGCTCGCGGGTCATCACCTGCTTCGGTATGGCGGCGGAGTACGGCTGCTACGGGCCGGACGACACCCACCTCGCCTTTGCCCCACTCTTCCACGGCGGCGGCTTCGCCTTCGCGCTGGCCGCCGTCTTCTTCGGCGGCTTCTGCGAGCTCCTGCCCCGCTTCGACCCGGAGCTGGTGATGAAGCGGCTCTGCGACGGGCGCTTCTCCGGCACCTTCATGGTGCCGACCCATTTCCATGCCATCTTTGGCCTGGGCGAGGGTGTGCTGTCGCGCTACCGAGATCACGGGCTCAAGGCGCTGGTTTCCAACGCGGCACCGCTGCCGCAGGTCACCAAGGAGAGGATCGTCCCCCACTTCGGCGAGGGCGTGCTGCACGAGACCTACGGCTCGACCGAGGCCGGCATCGTCACCAACCTCCGCCCGCCGGACCAGCTCCGCAAGAAGAGCTGCGTCGGCCACCCCTTCGTCGGCAATCGCATCCGCCTGCTCGACGAAGAGGGCAACGAGGTCGCGCCCGGCGAGGTGGGCGAACTTTTCAGCACCTCGCCCTATCTCTTCAACGGCTACTGGAACAAGCCCGAGGAGACCAAGGCCACAATGCGGGACGGATGGATCTCGGCCGGCGACATGGCGCGGCGCGACGAGGAAGGCTACGTCTACATCGTCGACCGCAGGAAGGACATGATCATCTCCGGCGGGGTCAACGTCTATCCGCGCGAGGTGGAGGACGCGCTCTCGCGCCATCCTGCGGTGCGTGAGGTGGCCGTGATCGGTGTGCCGGACGCGTACTGGGGCGAGCGGATCAAGGCGTTCGTGGTGCCGCAGCCGGACGCGCAGCCTGCGCCCGATGAGCTGATCGCTTACGGCAAGGAGAACCTCGCCGCCTTCAAGGTGCCCAAGGAGGTCGATTTCATCGACGCCCTGCCGCGCAATCCAGGCGGCAAGGTGCTGAAGCGGGTGCTCCGGGAGACGGGCGCATGAGCGGCGGCACCGGCACGATCGAGCATCGATTCGTCATATGCGGCGAGCGCCGTGTCATGGTGCGCCGCGCCGGCAGCGGCCCGCCGGTTCTCTTGCTCCACGAATCGCCGGTCTCGTCGGCCGCGTTCGTGCCCTTGATCGGGTCGCTGGCCGATCGCTCCACCGTAATCGCGCCCGACACGCCGGGCTATGGCGGCTCCGACCCACTGGCCCTGCATCGGCCGCAGATCGCCGACTATGCCGACGCACTCAAGGAAGTGGTGGACGCCCTCGGCCTGGAACGCGCCGCCATCTTCGGCCGTCACACGGGGGCCGCCATCGCGATCGAGTTCGCGAACCGCTATCCGGAGCGCGTCAGCGGCGCCGTTCTGGAAGGCTGCCCCGCTTTCACGCCGGAAGAGATGGAAGAGCTGGTGGCGAGCTACCTGCCGCCCTTCCGCCCGGACTGGAGCGGCAGCCACGTCGCCTGGCTCTGGTCCCGCATCCGCGATCAGTTCGGCTTCTTTCCCTGGAACCGCCAGGGGCCGGCATCACGGATTGCCATCGACATGCCCCGGCCCTCGATCTTGAACCGGATCGCGACGGACCTCCTGCTGGCGGGCGACGGCTACCGCGTCGCCTACGAGGCGGCGTTCCGCTACGACGGCGCCGCGGCTGCGTCTGCGGCGCGCGTGCCCGCCCACTACATGGCGACCGAGACCGACGTTCTCTTCCCTCACCTCGACCGTCTTCATTCGCTGCCGGGCGACGCGCAGATCCACCGGTTGACAGATGCGGAACGCGCGACCGTCATCGGCACCCTGCTGGGCGCCTGCGCCGCCGCTTTGCCGCCGGCACCGCCTGCGCCGGAGGAGAGGGGCGCGCAGCGCTTCGTCCAGCTCGACGGCGCATCGCTCATGCTCCGCCAGTGGGGAGACGACGGCGCGCGGCCCGTGCTGCTCGTGGCCGATCTGCCGGGTTCCACGCGAGGGCTCGACCCTGTCGCCGCCCATCTGGCGAGGGGGCGGCGGGTCATCGCCATCGATCCCCCCGGCCACGGTCTTTCGTCTCCCGCTTCGGCCGGCATGGCCGACGGCGGTATCGAGCCTGTGGCCCGCGCGGTGGCGTCGCTCGGGCTCGGGCAAGTCGATGTCGCCGGCATCAACGTGGGCGCCTGCTGGGCCGCGCACCTCGCCGCGCGCCTCGGGGCCGATTGCGCCCGCCTGGTGTTGGTCGACCCGCCGCCCGATCCTGCAGCTCTTGCCGAATGCCTGCCGGCAACTGCGCTCACGCCCGTCTGGAGCGGCGCCCACCTGCTCACCGCCTGGCACCTGGCGCGCGAATCCCTGCTCTACCGGCCTTGGTTCGTGCCCACGGTTGCGACTCGGATGCCGGTCGAGATCGGGCTCGACGTGGAGCTCTTGCACCAGCGCTTCGTCGATACGGTGATCGCGGGCGCGGCCTTCCCCGAGGCAATGCGGGCAGTCAGCGAAGAGTCGTGGCCAGCTTTGCTCGCGCCGCTGGCGGGCAGGGTCGCGGTCGTCACCGGCGAGGGCATGCCGGACGCGGCGGAACAAGCGGTGCTTGCCGCAGGCGCCTCGGCGCCGGTCACGCGCACCACGACGCACGCGCGGGGCTACGCGGACGCGATCATGGCGGCGACGGAGCGAGAGTGAGCGGCGGCCTCGCAGCGCGACTGGCCGATCTGGTCGGCGCGGCGAACGTCATCGACGAAGCGGCGGAACGCGCCTACTACGCTCACGACATCGCAGGCCCGGCGCCGCACCCGGCGCACCTCGTCGTGCGCCCGCCGAGCGTGGAGGCCACCGTCGCAAGCGTCGCGGCGATTACCGGCGCGGGCCATGCGCTTAGCGTGCGAGGCGGCGGGCATTCCTACACCGGCGGCTACGGGCCCACGCGGCCGGGCACGGTCATTCTCGACATGAGCGCGCTCGACCGGGTGGTCGAGATCAACGAGGCCGACGGCTGGGTGATCGCCGAGGCCGGCTGCACCTGGCGCACGCTGCACGATGCGCTTGCGGCGGTAGGGCGCCGGACCCCCTTCTTCGGCCCGCTCTCCGGCATCGTTGCGACGGTCGGCGGTGCCGCGTCGCAGAACGCCGCGTTCTTCGGCTCCGCACGGCACGGCCCGATGTCGGCGAGCGTGCTCGGCCTCGACGTTGTGACGGCAGACGGCACCCTGAAGCGGCTCGGACGCGTCGGCGATCGAGGTTTCGCGCGGGATTTCGGACCCGATGCCGCGGGGCTCTTCCTGGGAGACAGCGGCGCCTTCGGCGTCAAGGTGCGCATCACCATGCGCTTGGCTGCCGTGCCTGAAGCAATCCGCTTCGCCTCCTTCGCGTTCGAGAGTTTCGAGGCGGTGATCGATGCGCAGGTCGCCCTGGCGGGCGTCGACGCGATCGCGGAGAGCTACGGCTTCGATGCCGAGACCCACGAGAACCTGCGCCGCGCCGGCTTCACCATCGGCGAGGGGGCGGCGGCGCTCCGCGATGTGGCGCAGGCCGAGGGCAGGGGGGTCGGCGCCATTGCCGCGGCGGTCAGGACCGCGGCAGGCGTCCGCCGTGCCGTGGGCGAGACACGCAACTCGCTTCACCTGGTGATCGAGGGCCCGAGCGAAGCGGCCGTTGCCGAAGCAACCCGCGCGTCCGCGTCCGTGGCCCGCCGCCACGGCGGCGCCGAGATCCCCGATACGATCCCGCGCATCACCCGCTCGCGGCCTTTCCGCCCGCTCAAGGCGCTGCTGGGGCCGGCGGGTGAGGCTTGGCTGCCGATGCACGGCCTGCTGCCGCTCTCCCAGGCGAGGGCCGGTCTGCAGGCTGCGGAAGACTGCCTCGCGGCCCACGAGGACGAGATGCGGGAACGTGGCATCCGAGTCGCGCGGCTGACGACGACGGTCGGCGACCGGCTGCTGCTGGAACCGCAGTTCTTCTGGCCGGACGCGCTCTCACCCTTTCATCTGCGTGCCGTCACTGAGGCACAGCGGGCGCAGTTCGCGGACAGGCCGGCCAACGAAGGGGCGCGGGAGCAGGTTCACGCGCTACGCGCGGCCCTGGTCGAGGCACTCGCGGCCCAGGGCGCGACCCACTACCAGATCGGCACCTACTATCCCTATCTGGATCGCATCGATCCGGGCCAGCGCAACCTCATCGAGTCCGTCAAGCGGACACTCGATCCGAAGAACCTCATGAGCCCGGGCGCCCTGGGGCTGTGAGGACCGGCTATGCCGCCGCCCGCGGCCCCACCGGGCAGTGGGCCTCGCGCTCCACCAGGTCATAGACGAAGAGAAACTTGGCGATGCCGGTGAGCACGGCCGCCACCATGCCAAGCTCGAAGATCTCGCCATCGTCGAAATGCGCCGATAGTTCAGCGTAGAGGGCGGGTGTGAGCTGCCCCTCCATGTTGGGGAGCGCCATCTCGGCGGCGAGGCGCAGCACCGCGCGCTCCCGCCCGGAAAAAGCGTCGCTCTCCTCGTTCATGATGGCGTCGAGCTGGGCATCGCTGACTCCGGCGCGGCGCGCGGCCTCGACGTTCCCCTTGTTGCAGAAGGCACAGCCGTGGGTCATCGAAAGCCGATAGCGCAGCAGTTCCTTGATCCTGACGTCCACCCGGCCGCCGTAGAAGACGCCCTCGTAGAAACTCTTGAAGTACCACTCGAGCATGTGGGGTGCATTGGCGCCGATCTCGTAGAAGGTGGCGTCGCCGCCCTTGCTCTCCTGCAGTGCGCGGCTCTGCTGATAGGCGTCTTGCAGCCAGTCGCCCATGGCGTCTGGCTCCACCCTTCGCAACAAGGGAGTAGGCATGCTCGTCTCTCCGGATCATTGACATCCCGCGACGGCGAGATTGGCACGAAAGCGCTCCTCCCGCCACGCCCCGGCGCGCGCGGCCCTCTTTCCCGGGGTGGATTGTGATTCCGGACAGCCCGCTGCGAGGGCATTGCGCTTCCCGAGCAGGTCGCGACCCTGGTGAGAAATGCGGGCGAAGCCTGACGAGCACATCAAAGTGCTGAGGACGCCGCCATCCCGACCAGGAAACTTTCCACTTCGGCTCTGGCCCCTTCGGGATCCCCGGTCGTGATTGCGTCTGCGATCTTCGACAAGCGGTCGTGGAAATGCTTGCGGACGAGGATGGCCACCGGCGCCTGATCGATCCCGCCATCGAACTTGTTGGCGCGGCGCGCGGCCACGATCTGGTCGAAGGTCCAGCACAGGAACTCGTTGCCCGCCTCTACATAATAGAGGCGCGAGAAGCCGTAGATGTCCTCCTTGAACTGAAGCCATGTGCGCGCGGCCAGGATCCGCTCCAGCGCAGCGTCGAGGTCCTGGCAGAACTCCGGTGACGGCGATCCGGCGGCGCGGGCGGCGACCGAGGGCTCGATGAGCAGCCGGGCCTCCAGGGTCTCGTGAAAGCCGTGGGACCGCTCGGGCGACATGTCGACCGCAGCGTCCGCGAGCTCGATGATCTGGGGCGCGCGTTCGGAAAGGTAGGTGCCGCTCCCGATCTTGCGTTCGACCAGCCCTTCCTTCTGGAGCATGAGAAGCGCGTCGCGCACCTGCGTGCGCGAGGCCCCCTTTATCTCGGCGAGCTTGCGTTCGTTCGGAAGTCTCTGGCCGGGCACGACATCGCCTGATCGCAGGAGATCCCGAATTTCGCGATACACGCGGTCCGCCACGCCAACTGTACTCGACACCTCTGGTCCTTTCGAAGTGGTTGCCCCATCGTGAAATGCCCCCGCCTGCTATGGGCTATGTCACTTCGCTGCGCGCAAAATAACGCAATTGACAAATGGTTGAGCACTTGCGTCAATTGGTCAACCACTTTTGGTACCGAGTATATTCGATCGACCCAGGCCTGCCGGGCAGGCAGTCAGACGACATGGAGGGAGTAATGAACACTTTGGGGAGAGGGGCCTTTTTCAGAGCGGCTACGCTGGTCACCGCGTCTTCGCTGGCGCTGGCGGTCAGCGCCACGGCCGCGCTGGCCGAGTTTTCGTGGGATCAACAGTCGGGACAATCGATCACGGTGATGATGCCCGAGCATCCCGTCACGGACGGGGTGCGCGTGGTGCTCGACCAGTTCGAGGCCGACACGGGCATCGACGTCAACCTGCAGACAATGGCCGAAGACCTCTACTTCGACCGGATGGAAGTGGCGCTGCGGGGCTCGGGCGACACCTCGCAGATGGACGTCTACTTCCTGCCGATGGATTCGACTGCCTACACGCAGCACACCAACGGCCTTGTCCATTCGCTGCAGGGCTTCATCGACAACCCCGATCTGACCGCGTCCGACTACAATCTCGACGACATCCCGGCGGGCTTCCTCGATGCTACCAAGTACGAGGTCGGCGGCAGCTGGGAGTATCACGGCATCCCGGCGTCGTTCGAGACCTACATCCTTTTCGCCAACATGGATCACGTGAACGAGTATCTCGACGGCCAGGTGCCGACGACGATGGAAGCGCTGATCGCGGCGGCGCAAGAGGTGAAGGAGGAAAGCGGCGGCGCGGTGGCAGGCGCGGTTCTGCGCGGTATTCGCTCGGACACCCTGATCGATACGATCACGGGCTTCGTCAACAACTCGGTCGGCGCGGCGGACCGCTCGGCGCCCTACAACGTCTGGTTCGACGGGGACTGGTCCAAGCCGAAGATGAACGATCCCGACATCGTGCGGGGGCTCAACAACTATGCCGAGCTGATGAAGGCCGGCCCTATTAACATCCAGGCGATGGACTGGCCCGACGCCTCGCAGTTCTTCATGGCTGGCGGCGCGGCTTTCTTCATCGACGCGAGCCTCTTCGCGCCGGGCTTCGAGAACCCGGACGATAGCCTGATCGCCGGCAAGATCGGCTATTCCGTCATCCCGATCGACAACGACGAGGGCGAGCCCTACTCGGCTCACTGGCAATGGGGCTTCGGCATCCCGCAGAACGCTGCGGCGCCCGAGGCCGGCTGGCTCTTCATCCAGTACATGTCGAACGTCGACAACGCCACGGCCATCGGCAAGCTCCACGGAGGAGCTCCGCGTCTCTCGACGTGGGCGGATTCCGAGTACGCGTCGAGCTTCCCGCAGTCCTATGTCGACGCAGTGGCGGCAGCGATGCCGAACTCGCAGACCTCCGTGGTTCAGCGCGCGGGCTGGAGCGAGTTCGCGCTCCGCATCGTGGATGTGATCCAGGACATCTACGGCGGTGCGGACCCCGCCGAGGCCGGCGCCGCGGCTCAAGCCGACTTCGAGAAGATGCTCGCCAACTGATCTTCCTGGCCCCGGATGGCAATTCCGCGCCATCCGGGGCATCTTCCTACAGAATTCATCCTGCTTTCCGTTCGGAGAGCATCATGACTTCTGTGCTCAGGTCCATCGGCAGCGCATCCGCCCTCTGGTTCATTCTCCCTTGCCTGTTCGTGCTCGCGTTCACCTCGCTCTACCCCGTGGGGTTCGGGCTGGTGGTATCGCTCACCAACTGGAACTGGGGTAGCCAGTTCGATTTCGTCGGCGGGGCCAACTATTCCAACCTTCTGGGCGATGCCGAATTCTGGACGGTAATCAAGAACACCGTGGTGTTCGCGACCTGCGCGACGGCCATCGAGGTCGCGCTCGGGTTCTACCTCGCGGTGCAGGTCGACAAGCTCGCGATCCGCACCGACCTGATCCGCGCCCTCATCATGCTGCCGCTGATGGTCTCCGGCATCGTGGTCGCCCTGATGTCGAAGGTGATGTTCGATCCCTTCCTCGGCATCGTCAACCACCTGATCGGAGCGTTCGGCCTCGGCCCTTCGGCCTTCTACGGCGCCGCCGATACCGCGATGCCGTCCATCATCGGTGTCGATGTCTGGTGGCAGACCGCTTTCGTCTTCATCATCATGCTTGCGGGACTGCGCGGCCTGCCGACCGACCCGGTCGAGGCCGCCCGCGTCGAGGGCGCGAACGAGTTCACCATCTTCTGGCGCCTCAAGTTTCCGATGCTGCGCTCGCTCCTGGTCACGGTCGTCATCATCCGCGCCATCGATACGCTGAAGGTCTTCGACATCGTCTTCGGCACCACCGGCGGCGGGCCGGCGCTGGCCACGGAGGTCATGCAGACCTTCGTCTACCGCACCGCCTTCAGCTATCAGCAGTTCGGCAAGGCAATGGCGGCGATGATCCTGTTTTCGCTGCTGATCCTCGTCATATCGCTGGCCCTGCAAAGGCTGCAGCGGCGCGGAGAAATCGACGCATGAGCGTGCCCGCCATCCCCGCCATCGTCCCGCGGCAGGGCGGTCTCGGCGCCCGCCTCTCCCACACCTGGGCCTACGTCTTCACCGGCGCCATGATCCTGTTGAGCCTCTTCCCGGTTTACTGGGTCTTTACCGTCTCGCTGAAGACCCGGCGCGACGGCCTCGTCAGCCCGCCGCTCTGGCTCTTCGACCCGACGGCAGCCAACTACCTCAAGCTCTGGAGCCACGATACCTTCAAGTACACCTTCCTGAACTCTGTCGTCGTCACCATCATCGGCCTGGCCCTGTCGCTCGCCATCGCGATCCCGACCGCCTACGCCATCGTCCGGATGAAGGTCAGGGGGCGGAACCTCGTGGGCGTCTGGCTGATACTGGCCTTCATGCTGCCCGAGTTCCTCTTCGTCATTCCGATGTTCTCGCTCTACCAGTGGACCGGGCTCTATGACACGCATGTGGGCCTTGCCCTCATGTACCAGGTCCATGTCCTGCCGCTCTCGATCTGGCTTCTGAGCTCGTTCTTCCGCGAGATCAATCCGGCCATCGACGAGGCCGCCCGCATCGAAGGGGCATCGCACTGGCAGATCCTGACCAGGATCTACGTCCCCTGCACGCTGCCGGGCATCGCCGCCACTGCGGTCCTGAACGCCATCTGGATCTGGAACGAGCTCGCCATCGCAATTGGCCTCACCTTCTCCAGGGCGCAGACGATCACGCTCGGCGTGACCAGCTTCCGCGGCTATGCGGCGCTCGACTGGGGTGCCATGACCGCCGCATCGATCATTGCCATCGTCCCGATGCTGCTCTTTGCCATCGTGGCGCAGAAACACATCGTCAAGGGGTTGACCCTTGGCGCCGTCAAGGGCTGAGCCATGCCGTTCAAGGAATCCGATATCGCGCAGTTCACCACCATTTTCGGACGAAGCCTCCTGCCCGAAGTCGCGAACTTCGTGCGTCCGAAGATGCTGGTCGTCACGATGGAGGACCTCTGGCCCCTCTTTCGGGGCTCGCTGCCTGCCGACGCTATCCCCTACATGGTGCGCTCCATGGATCGTGCCGCGCTCGAGGCCGATTTCGCGACGCTCGGCGACGTTGCCTCGGTCGTGGGACTCGGCGGCGGCCAGTCCATCGACGCCGCCAAGTATTTCGCCTGGCGTCTGAACCTGCCGCTCTTCCAGTTCCCGACGTCGCTTTCCGTCGATGCGGCCTTCGGTCATCGCGCGGCCGTGAGGGATGGCGGCGTCGTCAAGTATGTGGGTTGGGCGGTGCCGGAGGCGGTCTACATCGACCTCGACATCATCGAGGCCGCGCCGCGTGCGCTCAACATCGCCGGTGTGGGCGACGTGTTCTGTTTCATCACCGGCGTGATGGACTGGCGCTATGCCGAGGCCCGGGGCAAGTGCGAGCCGCGCTGGCCCTACGACGAAAGCCTCGCGGCCATCTCGCTGGCGAAAGCCGAAGCCGCGCTGGCCGAGCTGGACGAGGTCAAGGCGCTTTCGCCGCGCGGCATCCGGATCATGGTCGACGCCTTGAAATGGGGCGGCGCCTCCTTCCACGGGGCGGGCTGGAATCCGCGCCACATCGAGGGTGTCGAGCACTACATCTTCTATGCACTCGAAGCGGGGACCGGGAAGTCGTTCCTGCATGGCCAGGCGGTCTGCCTCGGCCTCGTCTTGGGCGCGATGATGCACGGTCAGCGGCTGGACGAACTGCTGGGCGCTGTGACCCATCTCGGGATCGATATCCGGCCCGCCGCCATGGACGTGATCTGGTCGGACGTCTTCGACGCCATGCGTGGGCTCAAGGCCTTCGTCGAGCGCGAGGGACTGGCGTACGGGATCGCCAACGACTTCGACGTGACGGAAGAGTTTCTCAACGCTGCCAGAAGCAGGATCGAGAGTGCCTTTACCGCTTGAACGCATAGCGGCACGCGCCGGCGGGCTCGGACTGCCTGGCGGAACACCGCCCGGCCAACCCCGGCTGCGCTACAGCTCTCTCCCCGCACCCTTCGGGAGCCTGAACCGTGCCTCCACTTCTCCCGACTGGAGGTCCTCAGGATGAGAGACATACAGTTCCGGGACGTGGCAAAGAGCTACGGCGATGTCGAGGTCATCTCCGGCCTGAACCTGCACGTCCACGAGGGAGAGTTCATGGTGCTGGTCGGCCCCTCAGGCTGCGCCAAGTCCACCACGCTGCGGATGATCGCGGGACTCGAGTCGGTCACCGCAGGCGACCTGATGATCGGGGGGCAACGCGCGAACGACCTCACGCCCGCCGAGCGGAACATCTCGATGGTCTTCCAGTCCTACGCCCTCTTCCCGAACATGTCGGTGCGGGAAAACCTCTCCTTCGGCCTCAAGGTCAGGAAGACCGACGCGGCAACCGTCAAGTCGGAGGTCGCCCGGGTCGCCGACACCCTTGGTCTGGGCGAGCTTCTCGGCCGCAAGCCGCGTCAGCTTTCCGGCGGCCAGGCGCAGCGCGTCGCCCTTGGCCGCGCCATGATCCGCAGGCCGGACGCGTTCCTCTTCGACGAGCCGCTGTCGAACCTCGACGCCGAGCTCAGGGTGCAGATGCGGGGAGAGATCTCCGAGATGCAGCGCCAGTTGAAGACCACGACCGTCTACGTCACCCACGACCAGGTGGAAGCGATGACGATGGGTGACCGGATCGCGGTGATGAACGAGGGGCGAATCATGCAGGTCGGCCCGCCGACCGAGCTCTATGAACGGCCCGAGAATACCTTTGTCGCGGGCTTTATCGGCAGCCCCCGGATGAACCTGTTCGACGCGAAAGACCTCCTGGGCGATGCCGCGGCGACGGTCGATCCTCTGCAAGGGCGCGCTCGTCGGGGGACGCTCGGCATCCGGCCCGAGCATCTTCTGATCGGAAGGGCAGAGGGCGCGGTCGGGATCGGCGAGGCGCGGGTCAACAGGATCGAGGATCTCGGCCACGAGGCGCTCCTGCATCTCAGCAACGCCCGCGGCTCGCATCTGACCCTTCGCGCCAGCGGCGACATCCGCGGCACGATCAGTGCCGGCGAGACGCTGTCGCTCGCGCTCCGGCCCGACAGGCTGCACGCTTTCGACAGCGCGACGGGAGAACGGCTGCCATGACGGACGACCCTTTCGCCAGATGGAAGCTCACGCCGGTCATCAACGCGTCCGGCACGATGACTGGCATCGGCGCATCGCGCGTTCCCGACGACGAGCGCGCGGCGGTCGACCGCATCCTCGCGGCCTTCGTCGACATGGACGAGCTGCAATCGCGGGCCGGCGCGATCATCGCGCGCGTCACCGGAGCGGAGGCGGGTTGCGTCGCCTCGTGTTCCGCCGCCGCGATGACGCAGACGATTGCCGCATGCCTCACGGGCGCGAACCTCGCGAAGATCGAAGCGCTCCCGACCGTGACCGGCGAGCGCCGGGTGCTCCTGCCCATGGGGCACATGGTGAACTATGGCGCGCCGGTGGATCAGGCGATCCGCCTCGCCGGCGCCGAGGTCGTTCCCGTGGGCACCGCCGCGGCCTGCGAGACTTGGCACCTTGCCAACGCCCTGGCGGAGGGCGCGGCTGCCGCGATGTATGTCGTCTCGCACCACACCGTGCGCGAGAACGAGCTTCCCATGGATGTCTTCATCGAGCTTTGCCGCGAGCACGGCGTGCCGGTGATCGTCGACATGGCCTCGGAGTACGACCTGACCGGACCCATCGCCCTCGGCGCATCCGCCGCGATCTACTCCGGCCACAAGTTCCTGTCGGGCGTGACGAGCGGCATCGTCGCCGGAACCTCCGACCTGATCCGCGCGACCTATCTTCAGCATCGCGGCATCGGGCGCACGATGAAGGCCGGCAAGGAGAGCGTCGTCGGCGCCATGGCGGCACTGGAGATGTGGGAGGGGCGCGATCATGCAGCCGCCCGGCGCGCCGAAGACGGGCGCGTCGCCCTCTGGATGCGCGAGCTCGCGGACATCCCCGGCCTTTCCGTGGCACCTCATGCCGATTGGACCGGAAATCCGATCACGCGGGTCCGCGTCACGATCACGCCGCAGAGCGCCGGCTTCCTCGCGTGGGCGCTGGCCGAGCGGCTTGCCGCCCGAACGCCTCGGATCCTGGTGCGCGATGACCTGATCGAGCGGCAGGAATTCTACCTCGATCCCTGCAACCTGACGGATGAAGAGGCCGCGGTTGTCGCCGCCGCAATCCGGGAAGAGGCAGAGCGCTTCAGGGTAAGCCGAGACGGCTGCCGCGCGAGCTGGAGCGACATCAAGCGCGCACGCGAGGCGGCGATCCTGGCCTGGTCGGGGGCCGGCGATGCTTCTTGACGGCCGGCGCATCCTGATCACCGGGGCCGCGCGCGGCATCGGCCTCGCCGTTGCCAGGCAGTGCCTCGCCGAAGGCGCCCGGGTGTTGCTCACGGATGTGGACGCCGAGGCCCTGGCCGAGGCGGCAGAGCGGCTGAGCGCGCCCGGTGGCCGCCTGCGATCCGCCCCGCTCGACGTGTCCGACCGTGCCAGCATCGGGGCGGCACTGTCGCGGATCGAAGACTGGGCCGGCCTCGACGGAGTCGTGAACAACGCCGCGATTCTGGACATCAGCCATGCCGCCGACGTCCCCGAGGACCGTTGGTCACGCGTCCTCGACGTCAACCTGAGCGGAGCGCTCCGCGTCACGCAGGCGGCGCTGCCCTTGCTCCGCCAATCGGCATCGCCGGCAATCGTCAACACGCTCTCGACGCAAGCGTTCTTCGGCGTTCCCCAATCGGCCGCCTATGCGAGCGCCAAGGGCGGCCTGCTCATGCTGACCCGGTCCATGGCGGTCGACTTCGGCGCGGAGGGCATCCGCGTCAACGCCATCGCGCCGGGCTTCATCGACACGCGCATGGCCTTGATGGAAGACGGCAGGCACGAGCACGATCTCGAGGACTTCCGCATCCATTACATCGAGGCCGGGCGTATACCCTTGCGCCGCCCGGGCAAAGCGGAGGATTGCGCCGGCGCCTTCGTCTTCCTCCTTTCCGATCTGAGCCTCTACATCACCGGGCAGGCGATTTGCGTCGATGGCGGCCTGAGCGCGACCTACTGAGGGAGCCCCTGAACCTGCCCGACTCCAGTAGCCCAATCCAATCCCGTCCGGTCGGAAAGTGTTTGGGAAACGCGCGGTCTCGCAGCCGGGCTAACCGTATATCGGGCGTAGCTGCTCGGCCATCGTCGCCAGGGGCTCAGGCGCGACGATGACGCCGTCTTCGAGGATCTGCTGCCCCTCGATCCACATCGACTGCATCGAGATCACGCAGTCGGGATGGTTCTCGCCGCCGCCCGGCACCCAGAAGGGCAGCCCGAGCCCGATGGCGTTGTAGCCGGCCACGCGCTGGTCCTCGATGAAGCACTTGCCGGTGTAGCGCGCCGCCGGGTGGAAGCCGCAGGTGAAATGGACGACGTAGCCGAACTCGCCGTTTCCGGCTCGCGTCAGGGCGCGCCGCATGACCTTGTTCTCCGGCCCGCCGCCGATGACCTCTCTCACCTTGCCGTCGATCTTCAGCGTCATCGGCTCCGCCAGCTCGGTGTAGTACTCGTGGAACATGTTGCTGGTGACGACCGAGCCCACGACCGATTCCATCTCCGGCAGCATCATCACCGTGCCGGGCACGAAGTAACCGCCGGGCTTGGTCGCGCGGGCGAAGGCGAAGCCCTCCGGCTTGCCCAGCGTGAAGCTGACATCGGTGCCGTGCGCGTTGGTGATGCGGCACTCCTTGCCGGCGGATTGCGCGAGCAACTCGCCGAACGCGTCGCCGAGCTGGAACAGCCCGTCGAGATCGGCGCCGCCCATCAGGCGGACGATCTCTTCGGCGCCGATGTCGGCACCGAGAAAGTAGCGGGCGCGGGCCCCCTCCATCGCCTCGTCGAAGGCCCCGGAGCCGGCCAGATAGGGCATGCAGAGATCGATCCAGACGTCGCACGCGCCGGTGGCCGCCTTGACGTGGTCCGGCAGGTACTCGTCCGCCAGCCCGCCCTGGTAGGGCACCGGCGGCGCCAGCGTGATCGAGGCGACCTTGGCGCCGAGCCGGTAGGCGGCATCCTGAATCGCCCGGACGCCGACGACGTCGGTCGCCGTATCGGTCGTGATGAGGACGCTCTCGCCCGCCTCGATGCACATCATGTCGCGCGTGAGGACATCGGCGGCGCGCGCCAGTCTCGGTCCGATCCCTGCATCGGGCATGGCTCATACCCCCGGTCTGGAGAAGGGGACACCGCAGGGCCTAACGAATGCCCACCGGCGGGCAGTATAGCGCAGCGGAAATTCAGGGGCAGGCCCCGCTCGGGATGATCGAGGCCGGCGGATGAGGCGCGGGGCGGCGCGCCCTCTGGTTGCGCGCCGCCCGGCCTCTAACGGGAACGTCTACTTCTTCAGGCGGGTCCACATGGTGTCGTAGACCTCCTGCGTCGCCTGATCGCACACCGCGACAAAGGTGCCCGCAGGCGCATCGGCCGGCGGAACGGATTCCGGCGCAGAGGCGAGTTCCGGATCGAGATGCGGTGCCACGCCCGTCACGCCGGCGGCGTAGCGCGCGTAGTTGGTGACCGCGGCGATGTTCTCCGGCTCCAGCAGGAAGTCCATGAACCTGATCGCGCTCGCCCGGTTGGGGGCGTCCTTCAGCAGCACGACGTTGTCCATCCAGACGACGTAGCCCTGGCGCGGGTAGGCGTACTCGATGTTGGCACCCTCGGCGCGCGCCTTGGCGCCGAAACCGTTCCAGATCATCCCCACGGCGGCATCGCCGGAGACCAGCACGTCCTTGGCGCCGTCGGAGTTGAAGGAGGCCCAGTGCGGCTTGGCCGCCTGCAGCAGCGCGTCGAGTGCCTTCAGCTGCTCGCGGTCGGTCGAGCACTGGGGAATCCCGAGATGGAGCGAAGCCAGCAGCATGACCTCGCCCTGGGCGTCGAGCACGTTGATCTTGCCCTTCAGCTCGTCCGGCGGGTCGTAGACGATGCTGGTGTCGTTGATGTCACCTTGATAGACATCCCGGTTAACCGAGAAGCTGGTCGAGCCCCACTGGTAGGGGATCGAGTGCATCCGGCCCGGATCGAAGGGCACATCCAGCCACTGCTGCTCGATGTTGCCGAAGTTGGCGAGCTCGCCGTCCGCGACGGTGTCGAGCATACCTTCGCCGATCATGATCTCGACCATGTAGTCACCCGGCACCGCCACGTCGTAGGAGCCGAGCTTGCCGGCCTTGAGCGAGGCCAGCATCGCCTCGTTGGAATCGAAGGTGTCCATGGTCACCTCGATCCCGGTCTCGGCCGAGAACTTGTCCAGCAGCTCCTGCGGGATGTACTCGAACCAGTGGTAGATCGAGAGCTTCTCCTGAGCCTGGGCCGCGCCTGCGACAAAGGTCAGGGCTAATGCCGCTATTCCGGCTTTGAGCATGGTCCGCATGGATTCCTCCCTAGTTGCGGTTTCGGTGGTGGTTACGCCTCCGCCTTCGTTCCCTGGCGCCCGTAACGGCTGATGAAATAGGAGAGCGTGACGATCAGGATCGAGACGGAGAGCATGAGCGTGCTGAGCGCCATGATGTTGGGTTTGATCCCCTGCTTCACGGCTCCGAATATCGCCGTGGGCAGGGTTTCGATACCGGCGCCCTTGATAAAGTTGGTGATGATGAAATCGTCGAGAGAAATAATGAACGCCAACAGAAATCCTGCGAGAATTCCAGGCGCCATCAACGGCATGAGAACGCGCAGAAACGCCTGGAACCGGCTCGCATAAAGATCCTGCGCGGCCTCTTCATAACTGCCGTCGATGCCTTGCAGGCGGGCCGCAATGGGCAGGTACGCGAAGGGTATACAGAAGACGATATGCGCGACGAGTATCGAGAGATAACCGAGCGTGAATCCGATGGCGCTGAAAAAGACCAGCGTTGCCACGGCGGTGACGATCTCCGGCACCATGATCGGCATGCTGATCAGTGCCAGGTTCAGCGCCTTGCCGCGAAATGCTCCGCCCCGCACCATCGCGACGGCGGCGGCCGTCGCGATGATGGTGCTGGCGACGGCGGCAGAGAGCGCGATGGTCAGCGAATTCCAGGCCGCGTCCTTGAACTTGGCCGATTCCGGCCCGGTGAAGATGTCCATGTACCAGCGGAAGCTGAACCCGCCCCAGCGGGTGATCGAGAGCGAGTCGTTGAAGCTGTAGACCATCACCACCAGAAGGGGCGCGTAGAGCACCACCAGGCAGAGGATCGTCACCGGCAGGAAGCCGGGGTAGCGGCGGATGTTGATCCTGTGCCGCATCTCAGGCGGCCTTGGCGCTGCGCCGCGCCTGCCGGCGCGCATAAAACAAGAGCGCGATGAGCACGAGAGAGAGCAGGATCATCGATGCGGCCGCGCCGAAGGGCCAGTTGCCGGCATTGCCCTTGAACTGTTCCTCGATGAGCGAGCCGATCAGGAAGTTCTTGGCGCCGCCCAGGAGGTCTGGCGCGAGGAAGGCGCCGAGGCTCGGCACGAAGACCAGGATGCAGCCGGCCACGATGCCGGGCCACACGATCGGCAGAATGACCCGGCGCAGAATCGTCCAGCGATTGGCGTAGAGATCCGCCGCCGCTTCGGAGAGCGCGAAGTCGTAGCGCTCCACCGAGGCATAGATGGGCAGCACCATGAAGGGCAAGTACGAGTAGAAGAGCCCGAGCTGAACGGCGAAATCGGTGTTGATGAGCGCGATGGGCTTGCTGATGACCCCCATTCCCATCAGGGCCTCGTTGAGCGGCCCGTTGTCCCGGATCAGGAACTTCATCGAGACCGTGCGGATGAGCAGGTTCACCCAGTAGGGCACCGTCACCAGGAAGAGCCACATCGAGCGCGTTGCGGGCGAGCGCGTGGCGATGAAGTAGGCGGTTGGGAAGCCGATGATCAGGCAGAGCAGCGTGGCGACGGCGGCCTGGATGATCGAGCGGACGAAGATGACGATGTAGGTCCACTCGATCTGCGGCGCCTCGTCGCCGAAGAGCCCGCGGTCGAAGATGAACTGGTCGTAGGCGGCGAGCGAGAACTCCCAGATCACGCCGCCCCGGAACTCCTTCGTCAGGAAGGAATAGGCCAGCATCATCAGCACCGGCGCCACGAGGAAGAAGCCGATGATCACCCATGTCGGGATCAGCAGGGGGGTGCGCACCGGCGCGAAGGTGCGGGAGACCGCGCGCGTGCTGGCGAGCTCGCCGGCCATCAGTCCACCAGGAGGCGGGCGCCGCCGGGCGCGATGGCGAGCCCGACCCGGTCTCCGACGCGATGGGGCGTCGCGTCGCCGCCGACGTTTTGCGCGCGCACCAGGACGTCCGGCCCCTCATCCAGCCTGACGCCATACTGAATGTCGGTGCCGAGATAGACGATCTGGTTGATTGCGCCGGTGAGCCCGCTCTCGCACGCCGCTTCGGAGCCCAGCGACAGCCGCTCCGGGCGGATCAGCACGTGCGCGGCGGTTCCATCCTCCGGCGGCGTGCCCGCGGCCTGGCAGGGAAACGCCGCACCCTTGGGCAGACGGCAGGTCAGGGCATCGTCCGGCCCGCGCTGCACGGTTACGTCGAGCACGTTGGTCTCGCCGATGAAGTTGGCCACGAAGCGATCGACCGGCGCCTCGTAGATCTCGTGCGGCGTGCCCACCTGCCGGATCTCGCCCTCCGACATCACGGCGATGCGGTCCGACATCGTCAACGCTTCCTCCTGGTCGTGGGTCACGAACACGAAGGTGATGCCGGTTTCCTCTTGAATCTGCTTCAGCTCGATCCGCATCGCCTGGCGGAGCTTGAGGTCGAGCGCCGACAACGGCTCGTCGAGCAGGAGCACCTTGGGCCGGGGCGCCATGGCCCGCGCGAGCGCCACCCGCTGCTGCTGCCCGCCGGAGAGCTGCGCCGGCCGGCGGGCCGCGAGATCGCCCAGCTTCACCAGGTCCAGGATGCGCGTGGTCTGGTCCTCGATGTCGGCCTTGCTCCAGCCGAGGCGGCGCATGCCGAAGGCCACGTTCTCCGCCACCGTCATGTGCGGGAAGAGCGCGTAGTGCTGAAACACGGTGTTGATCGGGCGCCGGTTGGGGGGCAGCGTCCCGATGTCCTCGCCGTAGAGGAGGATGTCGCCCTCGGTGATCTCCTCGAAGCCTGCGATCAGGCGGAGCAGGGTGGTCTTGCCGCAGCCGGACGGCCCGAGCAGCGTGAAGAACTCGTTGTCCCGGATTGTCAGCGACACGCCGGCGAGCGCGGTCACCGCGCCGAAGCGCTTGACCGCATCGCGCACGTCGATGGCAATGCTCTCCTCGGACAACGTGCGTCTCCCGGTCAGCGGCAGTGACTAACGAACGCCGTGCAAGCGTCCGATCCGCCCTTCGTTGGGACGCGGGCGTCGGGCCGGGCCGGCAATGCCGACCGACAGAAGGATGGTGCCGTCAGATCGCGCCGGATCATGAGCCCTACGACGCCTCGGCTAACCCCAGGCAATGTGCGGCCCGGTCAGTGTCTTCAGTTCGTAGCGGGGCTCGTCGACCTCGGACAACCCCACTCTCGACAACCAGTCCTCGGTGGAAAGCTCGAGTATTTCTGACTCCGGAGAGATGTTCGAGAACGCACCCTCCGGCAGGGTCACGTAGGGGGCGCAGGCGAGCGCACAGCCCACGTGGTTCTTCGGAATGTGGGACGCCTTCCAGCCGATATAGATTTTCTTGTAGCGCGCGCCCTGATTCTCGCCGCACAAGTAGGCCGCATAGGCGATCCTGTTGAGCCTGTCATCGAGCCTGGTCCTTACGGCGCCCGTGGATAGCAGGATGGTCGATACATAGGCTCCCGGTTGACCCGTGGCCGTGGGTTCCAGATATCCCCCGCAGCTGCTCGGCGTCGTGTTACGACAGTTCCGAACGATCGCTTCTAAACGAGCGTTAGCCATCGCCTCGCTTCCTCAGGCCGTGAATCCAAGTCTCTTGCCGAGATCGGCGGCGGCCTCGGCCAGTTTCTGCTTGATCCGGCTGCGTTCCATGGGGCGGAAGCGGTCCGCGAGCCCGGTGATGCCGACGGAATAGAGGACATAGCCGCCGTTCACGCGGATCGGGTGGCCGTAACTCAGCACGCCCGCATCGAGCTCGTTGTCGCAGACCGCCACACCGTCTTCGCGGATCTGCGCGAGCTCGTTGCGGATGTCCGCGTCCTCGACCTTGGTCTTGTCGGTGAAGCGCGTGCGCGGGTGCGACAGATAGCGCGCGACGAACGCCTCGTCCTGGAACGCCAGGATCGCCTTGCCGGATGCCGCCGCGTGCAAGGGCAGCTGCCGGCCGGGCTGCACGAAGGCGCGATCGGAGCCCACCGGCTGCTCCATCAGCACGGACTCGGCGAAGTCGCCGCTCAGCCGGGCCAGATGCGCGGTCTCGCCGAACTCCGCAACCAGCCCGTCCAGGACGGATTTCGCGAGGCCCGCATAGCCCGCGCGGTCCATGGTCGCGTGGAGCAGGGTTTGCAGGCGTGGCCCGATCACGTAGCTCTTGGTGCCGGGCGCGCTGCGCAGAAGGTCGAGGTCTGCGAGCCCGCGGATCAGGCGATGCGCCGTCCCCGGCTGCAGGTCCAGCTCCCGCGCGATGTCCGTGAGCGTGAGCCCGGTGCGTGCGGCCGCGACCGTCTCCAGAACCCGGATGTAGCGCCCGAGCGGCTTGTCGTTGCTATCGGACATCGCTCTGGGTGCCGGGTTGGTCAGGACGCATCGCGCTGCTGCAACGCCGTGACCACGCGTTCCGGCGTGATCGGCATCTCGAACACGCGCACGCCGATGGCATCGGCGACCGCGTTTGCGATGGCAGGTGCGACGGCGGTCATGGCCGGCTCGCCGATGCCCTTGGCGCCGAAGGGCCCGACGCCGCTGCGGGATTCGAGGATGATGCACTCGACGTTCGGCATATCCATCGCCGTCGGCATCAGGTACTCGCTGAAGGAGGGCGTGACCAGGCGGCCCTCCTCGTAGAGCATCTCCTCGCTGAGCGCGTAGCCTTGGCCGTTCTGTGCACCGCCCTGAATCTGACCCTCGACCGCTGCCGGGTTGATGCACTGGCCCACATCGTGGGCGGCGACACTCTTCAGCACCTCGACCTCGCCGGTCTCCACGTCCACCGAAACCTCCACCGCATGGGCGCCGTAGGCATAGTCGGGATGGGCCTGGCCCTGGCCGGTCTCGGGATCGAGAAAATCGCCGAAGGGCGCGCGGAAGATCGCGAGCTCCGAGCGGTGGATGCCCTCGGCCGCGCACTTCCGCACCAGGTCGACCAGCGGCATGGTCTTCTCAGGCTTGTCGATGACGAAGACCTCGTTGAAGGCCATGTCAATCTCGTCCGGCGCGACGCCGAACTCTTGCGCCGCGCGTTCGGCCAGCCGGGCGCGCAGCCCCTCGGCCGCCTGCTTGGCGGCGTTGCCGGTCATATAGAGCGCGCGCGTCGCCGTGGTCGTGCCGGCGAGCGGGGTGACGGCGGAATCGCTGTTGTAGATGACGACGTTGTCGAGGGTGACGCCCAGCACCTCCACCGCGATCTGGCCGAGCGCCGAGATCTGGCCTGCGCCGATGTCGGTGACGCCGGAGCGCACCACCACGGTGCCGTCCATCTCGACGCCGACCCAGGCCTCCGAGGTGTCGTGCAGGAAGGTGAGGCGGCCGTAGCTCTGCTGGTAGCAGGCGAGGCCGCGGCCGGTCCTTATCGGCCCCTCAGCCGGCGTGGGCTCGCCCAGCCCGGCCCAGGCCTTCTCCGCGCACTGCTCTGTCCAGATCGCGCTCGGCGGCACGAAGCCGGTGGACATGGCCTCGCCGGTCTTCAGGTAGTTCCGCCTGCGCACCTCCAGGCGGTCGATGCCGAGCGTCTTGGCGATTTCGTCCATCTGCTGCTCGTAGGCGGCGCAGGCCTGCAGCGCGCCGAAGCCGCGAAACGCGCTCGTGTACATGTTGTTGGTCGCCACCGCCTGGGCGAAGACGTTGAGGTTGTCGACCCGGTAGGGGCCGGGCGCGGCCACCAGCGCGTAGAGGATGACGTAGGGGCTCAAGAAGACGTAGGCGCCCGCGTCGGCGATCATCTGCACGTCGAGCGCCGTGATCTTGCCCTCCTTCGTGACGCCCGTGCGGTAGGTCAGGATGAAGGGATGGCGCTTGCCGTGGCCGACGAAGGAATCCTCGCGGGAGTATTCCAGCCGCACCGGTCGGCCGGTGTGCTTTGCGAGCAGCGCCAAATAGACCTCGACGGTCATGTCCTCCTTGCCGCCGAAGCCGCCGCCCACCAGCGCGCCGCGCACGCGGACCTTGTTGTGCGGCACGCCGAGGGCATCGGCGATGGGCCGGAAGTGCTCGATCACCTGGGTCGAGACGCGGATGTTGACCACGTCGTTCTCGTCCACCCAGGCGAGGCCCACCTCCGGCTCCAGAAAGGCGTGCTCCTGGAAGGGCGTCCTGTAGGTGTTCTCGACGATCAGATCGGCCGCGGCGAAGCCCGCCTCGACATCGCCCTTCCTGATCTTGCGCGTAGCGACGATGTTGTCTTCGCCATAGACCAGCGGCGCGCCGGGCTTCAGCGCCTCCAGCGGGTCGTAGACGCCGGGGATCGGCGCCAGCTCGACCTCGATCAGCTCCGCCGCGTGGTCGGCGATGTCGCGGGTCTCCGCAGCGATCAGCGCGAGCGGCTCGCCGTAGTAGCGCACCCGGTCCTTCACCAGGATCGGCTGGTCGGTGTCGAGCCGCTTCTGCCCGGTCTGGCCCGGGATGTCGGTGGCCGCCCTGCGGTCGGCGAGGTCGTCGGCGGTGAGCACGCAGGCGACGCCCCGGAGCGCCCGTGCCTTCGAGACGTCGAGGCGGGCGAGCCGGGCGCTCGCGATATCGGCGCGAGCTACCCGCATGTGCAGCATGTTCGGCATCACGTAGTCGCCGGCATAGGGCGTCCGCCCGGTGACCTTGCCCGGTGCGTCGGTGCGGGTCAGCGGCTTGCCGACCTGCCGGTACTGGACGTTGGCGAGCGTCCCCGGATCGATCTCGGTGCGGGTCATGGCGCACCTCCCTCGGCGCGCATCTCGTCGGCCGCGTCGGCGATGGCCTCGAAGATCTTGGTGTAGCCGGTGCAGCGGCAGAGATTGCCGCTGAGCCCTAGGCGAATGTCGTCCTCGCTCGGCTCCGGGTTCTCGTCGATGATCGCCTTGGCCGCGACGATGATCCCCGGTATGCAGTAGCCGCACTGCGCGGCGCCGCCGTCGGCAAAAGCCTTCTGCAAGGGATGGGGCGCATCCAGGTCGCCGAGGCCCGAGACGGTGGTGATCTCCTTGCCCGCCGCCATCCAGGTGAGGGTCAGGCAGCTGTCCACCGCCATGCCGTCGAGCAGCACGGCGCAGGCGCCGCAGTCGCCCTTCTCGCAGCCGCACTTGACTTCCATGTGGCCGAGGTGGCGCAGCGCCTCCAGGAGCGTGCGGTGGGCGGGGAAGCGGCCTTCCTCCTCGCGGCCGTTGATGCGGAGCGTGATGGTTCTTGTCTCGGACATGTGCGTCACTCCTTCAGGCCAGCCGATCCCACGCCTGGGTCACCAGGCGCCGGGTCAGGGCTTCCACCGTATGGCGGCGGTAGCCGGCGGAGGCCCGAATGTCGTCGATGGGCGAGCACGTCTCAGCCGCTGCCTCCGCCGCCTCGCCGATCAGCGCGGGCGTGAGCGCCCGGCCTTCCAGCACGGCCTCGGCCTGCTTGGCGCGGAGCACGACGGGCGCGACGGAGGCGAGCGCGATCCGCACCCTGGTACACGTGCCGTCCGCGACCGAGAGCGCCACCGCCACGCCGGTGACGGTGATGGCATCGCCCTTGCGGCGCGCGAGCTTGTAGAAGGTGTTGGCCGAGTTCTCCGGCAGCCGCGGCCAGGAGATGCGGGTGATCAGCTCGTCCGGCCGCCGCGCGTCTTGCTTGTAGCCGAGATAGTAGTCGTCGAGCGCCAGCGTTCGCGTTGCGCTCGCGCTGGCCAGCGTCAGCTCGGCGTCGAGCACGAGCAGAGGCGGCACCAGGTCCGCCGCCGGTGAGCCGCTCGCGATGTTGCCGGCGACCGTACCCGTGTTGCGCACCATCAGCCCGCCGAAGAGGCGCGCGGCCTCGATCAGTGAGGGCGCCTCCCGGGCGATTTCCGGCGAGCGCAGCAGGTCGCTCACCGTGGTGCGGCCGCCGATGGAAATGCGCTCGGGCCCGAACTCCATGCCGAGCAGCTCGTCCACCTCGCCGAGGCCCACCATCCGGTCGGGCCGCTCCCGCTTCGCGCGAATATCCACGATCAGGTTCGTGCCGCCCGCGATGGGGAGCACGGTTTCGCCGCCACTGTTGGCGAGCGCCGCAAGGGCGCCGTCCAGGTTCGTGGGAATGTCCAGTTCAAAGGGCGCGTACATCGCCGTCTCTCCTGCTTCAGCCTTACGGCCGTCTCACACGTCCCAGCCGCCATCGACCGTGATGGCCTGGCCGGTAATCTGGCGGCTGTCCTCGCTTGCCATGAACAGCACGGCGTCGGCCACGTCCTGGCAGGTGGTGACGCGCTTCAGGCACATCTCCTGAACGTATTCGTCGTACACCTCGTCGATGGTCCAGCCGCGCACGCGCGCTTTCTCTTCGCAGAGCTTCTTCATGCGCGGCGTCTCGACGATGCCGGGGCAGACGGCGTTGACGTTGACGTTGTACTTGCCGACCTCCAGCGCGACCGTGCGCGTGATCCCGCGCACCGCCCACTTCGACGCGCTGTAGGCGGTCCGCATGGCGTAGCCGCGCAGGCCCGAGGTGCCGCCGATGTTGACGATCTTGCCGCTCCGCTGCGCGATCATGGTCGGCACGACGTACTTGATGGGCAGGAAAGTGCCGATCTCGTTGTTCCTGATGACGTAGTCGAAGTCGGCCACGTCGATGTCCTGCACCGGTGTCTCGATCGGCCCAGTGACGCCCGCGATATTGACCAGGATATCGATGCGCCCGTCGAAGGCATCGCGCGCCTGATCCACCATGGCCTTCACCTGCGCATCGTCGGTGACGTCGCAGCCCACCACATGGGCCGCGCGCCCCAGCGCGCGCACCTCGTCCGCGACCTGCTCGAGCGGCGCGGTGTCGCGGGCGGTCAGCACGACGTCGGCGCCTTCGCGCGCCAGAGTCGTCGTGATTGCCGCGCCCATGCCCTTCGCGGCGCCGGTGACGATCGCCTTCTTGCCGTCCACTCTCACTGCATCGTTCCCCTGGTTGCGTCGATCATCGCTTCGTCGTCTCGGGTTGCCCGAAGCCGCCCCCGCCGCAGCTTTCGACGATCACCACGTCGTCCCTGTCGAGGCGCAGGTTCGCCTTGCCCGGCATGTCCTCCTGGCGGCCATCCGCACGCGCGATGGTCACGCGGAAGGGCGCCCCGTCCTCGCCGCCTTGCAGGCCGTAAGGCGGCACCACGCGGCGCTCGAACATCGAAGTGACCGACATATCATCGGTGAGCACGCGGTACGCGCGGTGCAGGCCTTCGCCGCCCCGTTGCCGGCCCGCACCGCCCGAGCCCTCGCGCAGGCGCTGGCATTCGATGCGGATGGGGAATTCGGCCTCCACCACCTCGGCCGGCGTGTTCATCACGTTTGACATGTGCACGCGCACCACCGGCGCGCCGTCGCGGTCGTGCCGCGCGCCCTCGCCGCCGCCGTGGACCTCGTAGAGCGTGGTCCAGGCGCCGTCGGCCCGCCTGCCGCCGAAGAGCACGAGGCCCGACGTGGTTGGCCCGCCGGCGGAGATTCGCTCCGGCCCCACGGCTTCGAAGGCCTTGAAGACTGCATCGGCGATCCGCTGCGAGGTCTCGTGGTTGCCGCCCACCACGGGGCTCTCCGGGGGCGGATCGAGCAGCGAGCCGGACCGGGTTACGATCTCGAGCGGCCGGTAGCAGCCGCCGCTCGGCTGGATGTCGGCCCCGAACAGGGTCTTGACCACGTAGAACACCGAGGCCGCGGCGATGAAGGGCGTGGTGTTCACCGGCCCCCGCGCCGCATCGTCGGTTCCGGAGAAATCGAAGCGGGCGCCGTCGCCTTCGATGGTCACGCGCACGCGAACGGCGACCGGGCCGCTGCCGCCGGCATCGTCGTCCAGCCAGTCCTCGCCTTCGTAAGCGCCATCGGGGATGGCGGCGAGCGCAGCCCGCATCTGCGCCTCGGCCCGGTCGTGGATTGCGGCGATGGCGGCGAGCACCGTGTCGGTGCCGTGCTCGGCGCAGATATGGTGCACGCGCTCCTCTGCCGCCCGGCTCGCGGCGACCTGCGCCAGGATGTCGCCCTCGCGCTCGTCGGCGCCCCGCACGTTGGCGCAGACCATGTCGAGCTTCTCGCGATCGGGCCCGGCTGCGGTGAAGAGCCGGAAGGGCGGGATGCGCAGCCCTTCCTGCCAGGCGTCGGTCGCGCCGGCGACGTAGCTGCCGGGCACCGCGCCGCCGATATCCGCCCAATGCGCCAGGCTCGCCGCGAAGGCCACGATGGTGCCCTCCACGAATATCGGGCGGATCGCCTTCACGTCGGGCAGGTGATTGCCGCCGACCTCGGGCAGGTTCAGGAACCAGACGTCGCCGGGCTCCAGGCGTTCGCGCGGCACCCGCTTCAGGAACTCGCGCACGGTGAAGCTCATCACCCCCATGTGCATGGGGATGTCGCGGCCCTGGGCGATCAGGTGGCCGTCGGCGTCGGTCAGTGCTGAGGAGAGATCGCCCGCCTCGCGCAGAAGCGGCGAGCGTGCCGAGCGCATGACCACGAGCGACATCTCCTCCGCCGTCGCCGTCAGCGCGTGGCGGATGACCTCCAGGGTGATCGGGTCCACGGCGCCGCTCACGGGCCGGCTCCGGTGGCAATGTGGAGGTGACCGGCGTCGTCGGCAGTGAGCGAGGCACCGGGGGGCACGACCACCGTCGACCACGCGTCGTCGACGATGACCGGTCCATCGAGCGCGCTGCCAGGACCCAGGCCCGCGCGGTCGTAGCGCGGCGTCGGCACCGGCTCGCCGGACTCGAAGGTGCAGGGCAGTGTCTTGGTGGGCGAAGGCGCCTCGTTGGTCTTGGCGGCGGGGGAATGAACCGCACCATTGCGGTGCGCCGAGACGCGCATCCGGATCGAGACCAGCTCCCACGGCTCCTCGGTGGCGAAGCCGTAGAGCACGCAGTGGCGCTCCTTGAAGGAGCGGCCCAGCGCCGCCGGGTCGTCCAGGGCCGCATCCGCGATCTCGATGGCGTAGCTCTGGCCGCGGTAGCGGACCATTGCCACCTCCTCGACCGCGAGCGTGTCGTCCTCATGGCCGGCTGCGGTGAGCGGCGCGGCGAGGGTCGCGCGGAGCTCCCGCCTTGCCAAGTCCACGCGCGTCTGGTCCCAGGCGTCGGTGGCCACCCGCAGCGTGCGCTGCTGCGCGTAGCTCATCTCCGCGCCCACGCAGCCCAGCGCCGAGAACGTGCTGGAATGCGCTGGCACGACCACCTTGTCGATGGAGAAGGCACGGGCCAGCGCCACCGCATGCATCGGCCCCGCGCCGCCGAAGGCGAGCAGCGTGCAGGTGCGCCCGTCCACGCCGCGCTCCACGGTCACCCGCCTCAGCGCACGCAGCATCGCCGCGTTGGCCACCTTCACCACGCCCAGCGCCGCGGCCTCCGCCGTCATGCCCATGGCCACGGCGAGGGGCGCGATCACGTCGTGGGCCGCGCCGGTGTCCAGGTGGACATCGCCGCCGAGGACACGGTCCACGTCCATGTAGCCCAGCGCCAGGTTGGCGTCGGTCACGGTCGCTCGCTCGCCGCCCTTGGCGTAGCAGGCGGGTCCCGGAACGGCGCCGGCGCTCTCCGGCCCCACCATGAGCGAGCCGTGATCGAGCCGGGCGATGGAGCCGCCGCCGGCCCCGATGGACTCCACTGCCACCATAGGCTGGCGTAGCGGCCGGCCGCCGAGGGAGCGGTCGCTCGCGATCTGCGCGGCGCCGCCCTGGATCAGGCAGACATCGGTGGTGGTGCCGCCCATGTCGAAGCTGATCGCGCGCTCGATCCCCAACGCCTGGGCCATTCGGCCGGCCGCGGCCACGCCTGCGGCCGGGCCCGAGGCGGCAAGCCCGAGCGGCAGGTCGCGCAGCGCCGCGGGCGATGCCATGCCGCCGGCGGAGTGGAAGAGATGCAGCCCGGAGTCTTCGGGCTTCTTCGCCTCCAGGTCGTCGAGATAAGCCGCCGCCAGTGGCATGACGCCGGCGCTCAGCGCCGTGGTCGCCGTCCGCTCGTACTCCCGCGCCTCGGGATTGACCCGGTGCGAGAGCGCGACGAAGGGGAAGCGCTCGCGCAGCCGCGCGCCCAGGGCCTCCTCGTGCGCGGGGTTGGCGTAAGAATGCAGCAGCGAGACGGCGACCGCCTCGGCACCGCTCGCCTCGGCGTGGTCGATCGCGTCCGCCACCGAGTCCGGGTCCAGCGCGGTCATGATCCGGCCGTCGTGGTCGAGCCGCTCGCTCACCTCGAAGCGGCGCGCGGCGGGCACCTGGGGTTCGAGCTTGGGCGGTAGGTCGAGGCGGTAGAGGTGGCGCCGGTTCTGGCGCCCGATGGCGAGCGTGTCCCCGAATCCGCGCGTGGCGATCAGCGCGACCCTCGCGTGGTCGCCCTGGACGATGGCATTGGTGACGATGGTGGTGCCGTGGATCAGGTCGTCCACGTCCGGCCACGTCAGATCGACTGCGCCGAGCGCCGCCAGCAGGCCGGCGATGCGATCGTCAGAGCGGGAGGGAACCTTCGCAGCCCTCACCTCGCCGCGCGCCTCGTGGACGGCGATCACGTCGGTAAACGTGCCGCCGACATCGATACCGACTTGCCATCCCTTCGGCACGGCCTTGCCTCCGGATGCGGGATCGTCAGGCCGACCATCGCGGGCCTTTGGTGGCCGCCTGATATTCTGAATATCGGAAACTCTTTCGGTAACTCGATAACGATGCGCCCTTCCGGCGCTGCGTGTCAATATGAATTCGGGATGAATTCCGGCCGCAATCGTGTTTGCCGCGTTATTCCGCAGTGATCCGCGCTAATCCGCACTGAGGTGAGCCGAGGGGCGGGTGAATCCGCCGTCATGTGTTGTGGAAAGCGCGGCCAGGCGAATCCGATGCGACGTGTGACGCGGGCCGGCGCGCGGCGCTACGGGGCGGAGGACCCATTCTCGCCATCGGCAGTCTCGTCGGCGGCCCGGTCCGCGTTGTCGGCCTCTGTGAGGGCGCTGAAGCGTTCGCCAGCCTTGAGCAAAGCCTCCTGGGAGACATCGAAAATCGTCTGCCGCTGGTCAGGCGGGACCGTGAGAAAGACCTTCAACCAACCCTCGTAGGATTTCGCCACGAGGGATATCAAGGTCTCCGCTTCCTTCGTGCCGCCGGAGCCCGGCGCGAACATGAACGCCTGCAGGACGCACAGGTGCAGGGCGAGCAGGTCGATGGGCTCGCCCTTGCGGCGCAGGCACAGTTCCAGGCCCACGACATCGGCCACGCGCGCCGCCCGCTCCAGCGACGGGACCTTGCCCGCCCGCATCTGCGCCAATGCGTTGCCGGTGAAACCGGCCGCCCGGCTGATCTCCTTGTCGGTCCGCCGGTCGCGGGCGCGGTCGATGCTGTCCAGGAATGCGGCGACATTCATCATGGGGAGACGGTATCACAGGAAGCGCCTTTGGCGCAATAAAATAAAAAAAGTCTTCTATTAGATCATAAAAGTCTCTATACTCTCCGCCATGCCGCGACGCAGCACCGTCTACACCCTCAACGAAGCGACTCGTGCCACGCTCGACCGGCGCATCGTCGCCGCCGGCTTCGGGCGTTATGCGGATCACGCCGCCTGGCTCGCCGGGCAGGGTTACGCGCTCAGCGAGGCTGCGCTCCAGCGCTACGGCAAGCGCCTGCGGCGCAGCGCCGAGTGCGACACGGTGCGGTCGAGCGAGGCCGCGGCGAGCGCAATTGCGCGCATCCGCCACAGCACCGAGATGGCGCGGGCCATCAACGAGGCTGCCGGCGACGATCCCCTGGCCATGTCGGCGCGGGCGGCGGAACTCTGCATGGTCCGCTTGTACGAGATTGCGGCCAGGGAGAACATCGACGCCAAAGCGCTCCAGGCCATATCGCGCTCGCTCAACGACAGCCTGCGCGCCATGGCGGCCATCCGCTCGGAGCGGGAAGAGGTGCGCAAGGAGGCCCTGCGCGAAGCGCGCACGCGAGTCGGTGTAGAAATGAGGCGGCGCGGTATCAGCCCGGAAGCCACCGCCGCGATCCGCGCCGCGATCGAGGGCGCGCCGGACGATGCCGAGCCGGAACCCATGCGCCGAGGCATCAGCCCGGAAACCGCCGACGCGATTCGCGCCACGGTCGCACCGCTGCCGGAATAAAGGGCGCCCCCAAAGCGTTTCCATTTCACACGAAGACGCTTTGGGCAACTGTCGCGCACGGCAGCCTGTCGTCCTGCGATCTCGCGCGCCTACCGGCGCGACGGGCCAGCGCCTCCGCGTCGCGCGCCCACGCGCGCGGGCACGCGATGGCACCGCCACAGCGGCGGGCCGCGAGACACGTCCGCCCTCTCCAACGAACCCCGCCTGCCGGCCAAACGCGCTTCACAGGCGGCCTGCGGGCGTCCAGTGGCCGGCTGTCGAGTGGAGTGGGCCCCTGGGGTTGGACAGGTGGCTTGAAATGATTTGACCGGTGCGTCGGGCATTCGAAGGATCGACGCCCATGGCCAAGCACCGAACCCACCGAACCCATAGCGTCGCCTTCAAGCGCCAGGTCGTTCAGGAGTATCTCGCCGGCGAGACCCTCCACGGCCTGGCCCGTCGGCACGATCTCTCCCGCACCCT
>Ga0209544_1000883_pt1 | contig 36749 bp, 33 predicted proteins | sample MesohylPK_FD_187297 | JGI IMG/M metagenome (GOLD analysis project Ga0209544, IMG submission 187297) | Host-associated microbial community of the marine sponge Aplysina aerophoba from Gulf of Piran - sponge mesohyl, lysed by proteinase K... | ecosystem: Host-associated > Porifera > Sponge >... | reverse complement strand
TGCAGGTTCGACAGCCTGACGTTGCCGCGTTGCACCGGAAGGTACGGGGCAATGCGGGCGTATTGAGCCTCCGTGATCTCCATCCGGGGATGATAGCACGATTCGCATAATTAGTGTGAACAGGCCCTAGCAGGTTCCCGCCAGACCAGGGCAACCAGCGCCTGCACGCCGGCGCCGGCCCGGTCGGCCTGCGGCAAGTGAGTGACACGGCCGGGCGCTTCCTGTATTCGGGAATCCACCGATGAAGAAGTTCTCGATCTTCAGCCTGGCGCGCAATGCGCTGAGCCATCACGAACGCTGGCCGGAGCAGTGGCGCAGCCCCGCGCCCAAACCCGCCTATGACGTGATCATCATCGGTGCCGGCGGGCATGGGCTGGCCACCGCCTACTACCTCGCCGCCCTCCACGGCATCACCAACGTGGCGGTGCTGGAGAAGGGCTGGCTCGGCGGCGGCAACACCGGGCGCAACACCACGGTGATCCGCTCCAACTACCTGTGGGACGAGAGCGCGGCTCTCTACGAGCATTCACTCAAGTTGTGGGAAGGCCTCGCTCAGGAGCTCAACTACAACCTGATGTTCAGCCAGCGGGGCGTGCTTAACCTGATCCACAACGTCCACGACCTGCAGGAGGCGACCCGGCGGGTCAACGCCAACCGGCTCAACGCGGTCGACGCCGAGCTGCTTTCGACGGAAGAGGTCAAGGCGTTCTGCCCGATCCTCAACACCTCGGTGAAGACGCGCTACCCCATCATGGGCGGCACCCTGCAGCGGCGGGGCGGCAACGCACGCCACGACGCGGTCGCCTGGGGCTACGCCCGGGCGGCGGACGCGCGCGGCGTCGACATCATCCAGAACTGCGAGGTCACAGGCATCGACGTGGAGGGCGGCCGGGTGACCGGCGTGCAAACCACGCAGGGCGCCATCGCCGCGAAGAAGGTGGGTATCGTGGTCGCGGGGCATAGCTCCGTCCTGGCGGCGATGGCGGGCTTTCGCCTGCCGATCGAGAGCCACCCGCTGCAGGCGCTGGTCTCGGAGCCGCTCAAGCCGGTGCTTAACTGCGTCATCATGTCGAATGGCGTGCACGTTTACGTCAGCCAGTCCGACAAGGGCGAGCTCGTGATCGGCGCAGGGCTCGACCCGCCCAACTCCTATAGCCAGCGCGGCGGCCTGCACACCATCGAGGACCAGATGGGGGCGATCGTCGAGCTGATCCCGATCTTCAGCCGGGTGCGCATGATGCGCTCCTGGGCCGGCATCGTGGATGTCTGTCCCGATGCCTCGCCAGTCATCGGCAAGACCCCGGTGGAAGGGCTCTTCATCAACGGCGGCTGGGGCACCGGCGGCTTCAAGGCGACGCCTGGCTCTGGCTGGGTGCTGGCCCATACCATCGCCACCGGCGAGCCGCACCCGCTCAACGCGCCCTTCGCGCTCGATCGCTTCACCTCCGGCGCGCTGATCGACGAGCACGCGGCGGCGGCCGTGGCGCACTAGAGGCGGCAAGGGATGCTCTGGATCGACTGCCCCTGGTGCGGCTCTAGGCCCGAGACCGAGTTCCGCTACGGCGGCGAGGCTCATATTGCGCGCCCCGATCCCGCGGCGACCGACGATGCGGGCTGGGCCGATTACCTCTTCATGCGCACCAATCCCAAGGGCGTCTTTGCCGAACGCTGGATGCACCGGGAAGGTTGCCGGCGCTGGTTCAACGCGCTGCGCGACAACGTGAGCAACGACGTGCTCTCGATCTATCCCATGGGCGCGCCGCGGCCCGATGCGCCGGGCGACGAGGCGGAGGGCGGCTAGTGCGCTTTCGTCTCAAGGAGGGCGGGCGAATCGACAGGGCGCAGCGCCTCCGCTTCACCTTCAACGGGCGGAGCTACGAGGGCTTCGCCGGCGACACGCTCGCGTCCGCACTGATCGCGAACGGCACCCATCTGACCAGCCGGAGCTTCAAGTATCACCGGCCGCGCGGCATCCTCACCGCAGGCGCGGAGGAGCCATCCGCCCTGGTCCAGCTCGGCGAAGGCGCGCGGACGGAGCCCAACCTGCGCGCGACCCAGGTCGAGCTCTACGACGGGCTCACCGCCGCCGGCGTCAATGCCTGGCCGAGCGCCAATTGCGACCTCGCCGCCTGGACCGGGAAGCTCGCGCCGCTCTTTCCCGCCGGCTTCTACTACAAGACCTTCCTCTGGCCCGCGTCGTTCTGGAAGTTGCTCTACGAGCCCGTGATCCGGCGCATGGCGGGCCTCGGTCGCGCGCCCGAGGCGCCTGATCCCGACTCCTACGACAAGATGCACGTCCACTGCGACGTGCTGGTGGTGGGCGGCGGTCCGGCGGGTATCGCCGCAGCGCTCGCCGCCGGCGAGGCCGGTGCGCGGGTCATGCTGGTGGACGACGAGGCGACCCTCGGCGGCGCGCTTCTCGGCCTCCGCCACAAGGTCGACGGCGTGGATGGGGCAGCCTGGGCCCAAGCGGCGGCAGGGCGTCTCGCCACCATGGAGGAGGTGCGCGTCCTCACGCGCACCACGCTCTTCGGCTACTACGACCACAACTCGCTGAGCGCCTTCGAGCGCCGCACCGACCACTTGGGGCCGGCCGCGCCGGACGGTGTGGGCCGGCAGCGGCTTTGGAACATCAAGGCGGGGCACGTGGTGCTCGCCACCGGCGCTCACGAACGGCCGCTGGTGTTCGCCGACAACGACCGCCCCGGCATCCTGCTGGCGTCTGCGGTGCAACGCTACCTCAACCACTACGCGGCGCTGCCGGGTGAGCGCGCCGTGCTCTTCACCAACAACGACGCGGCTTACGAGGCGGCTCGCGATATCGTGGAAGCGGGTGGCAACGTTGGCGCCCTGGTCGATTGCCGGCCCGAGCCCGCGGCGCCGCTGGCACCGGCGCTCAAGGAGGCTGGTGTCGCGCTGCACACCGGGTCCGTCATCGCCGCTACCCACGGCACGAAGCGGGTCCGCTCCGTCACCGTAGCGAAACTCGGCGAGGACGGCGGGCTAACGGGCGAGCAATACCGCATCTACTGCGACAGCGTGCTCGTCTCAGGTGGGTGGAACCCGGCTGTGCACCTCTTCAGCCAGTCGGCCGGCAAGCTTACCTACGAGGACTCGCGCGGCATCTTCCTTCCGGGCAGGGCGACGCAGGCGGTGGAGGTCGCGGGCGCCGCCAATGGCAGCTTCGGCCTCGCCGCCTGCCTTGCCGAAGGCGCGGCCGCCGGTTCACGCGCAGCCCAGGCGGCCGGCTTCGGCGATGGCGTGCCGCCGCCGGTGCCGCCTGTCGAAGCCCCGGAACCCGGCGCCATCACGCCCTACCGGCTCGCACCGGGCCAGAAACCGGTCGGCCACGGCAAGGCCAAGCACATGGTCGACCATCAGGACGACGTAACCGCGGCGGACATCCGGCTCGCGGCGCGCGAGGGTTTTCGGTCGGTCGAGCACGTCAAGCGCTACACCACCGTCGGGATGGGCACCGACCAGGGCAAGACAGCGAACGTCAACGGTCTCGCCATCCTCGCCGATGCGCTGGGCAAGACCGTGCCGGAGGTTGGCTTCACGACCTACAGGCCGCCCTACACGCCCGTCACCTTCGGGGCGCTCGCAGGCCGCGATACCGGCCCGCTGATGGACCCGGTGCGGCGCACCGCGATGCATGAGTGGCACGAAGCGGCGGGTGCCGTGTTCGAGCCGGTGGGCCAGTGGCACCGGCCCTGGTGGTATCCCCGGGCAGGCGAGGACAAGCACGCGGCGGTGGCGCGCGAGTGCCGCGCGGTGCGGGACGCCGCGGGCATCCTCGACGCCTCCACCCTCGGCAAGATCGATATCAAGGGGTCGGACGCGACGACCCTGCTCGACATGGTCTACACCAACGCCTTCTCGACACTGAAGGTGGGCCGCGTGCGCTACGGGCTGATGTGCGGCGACGACGGCATGGTCTTCGACGACGGCACCACCGCACGCCTCGGCGAGAACCACTATCTGATGACGACGACCACGGGCAACGCGGCCCAGGTGCTGGAGTGGCTCGAAGAGTGGCTGCAGACCGAGTGGCCGGAGCTCAAGGTCTACTGCACCTCGGTCACCGAGCAGTGGGCGGCGGTGGCGCTCGCCGGCCCGCGCGCCCGCGACATACTGGCCGCGCTGGCGCCCGACATGCCGCTCGACGCCGAGTCCTTCCCCTTCATGAGCGTGAAGGAGGCTCTCGTCGCCGGCGTGGGCGCCCGCGTCTTCCGCATCAGCTTCACCGGCGAGCTCAGCTTCGAGATCAACGTGCCCTGGCACCACGGGCGCCACCTGTGGGAGGCGCTGATGGAGGCGGGCGCCGATCACGGCATCACCCCCTACGGCACCGAGGCGATGCACGTGCTCCGCGCCGAGCGGGGCTTCATCATCGTCGGCCAGGAGACCGACGGCACCACAACGCCCCACGATCTCGGCATGGACTGGATCGTCTCCAAGAAAAAGCCGGATTTCTTGGGCAAGCGGGCCTGGAGCCGCGAGGACTCGCGGCGCGAGGACCGCAAGCAGCTCGTCGGCATCCTCACCGACGATCCGAACGAGGTGCTGCCCGAGGGCACGCAGCTCGTGGAGAAGCCGGGGCGGCCGCCGCTCCCGATGATCGGCCACGTCACGTCCAGCTACGCGAGCCCGGCGCTCGGCCGTTCCATCGCGCTCGCGCTGGTGAGGAGCGGCCGGGCGCGCAAGGGCGGGACCATCTACGCCGCGCCCGAGACCGGCTTCCTCCCCTGCAAGGTCACAGAGCCGGTGTTCTACGATCCAGAAGGAGCCAAGCGGGATGGCTGAGGCGCCGGCACCGCGCAGCGCACTCGCAGCGCTCGCCGACGCGCTCGCGGGTGCGCGCGCAGACGGCGTCACCCTCGCCGACCAGCCGGCACGCGTGCGGCTCAATCTCAGGCTAGACCCCGAGGACGCGGAGGCGTTGACCGCTGCTGGTGCCGCGCTCGGTGGCTCGTTGCCGCGCACGCCCAACACCGCCGCCGCCACGATCAATGGCTGGACCCTGCTTTGGCTCGGCCCCGACGAGTGGCTGGTCACCGGCCCGGCCGGGGACGGTGCCGGGCTCGAAGAGGCGCTGCAGGCCCGCCTCGACGGCCATCACCACGCACTCACCGACGTGAGCGCCATGTACGCCACGCTCGCGCTCTCCGGGCCGCGGGCCCGTGAGGTGCTGATGAAGGGCTGCCGACTTGACCTGCACCCCCGCACCTTCGGGCCGGGCACCTGCATTCAGACGTCGCTGGCCAGGGGGCATGTGATCCTGCACCAGACCGACGACGCGCCCTCCTACGAGATCACCGTGCGCAACTCGTTCTCGGCCTACCTCGCCACCTGGCTGCTCGACGCCATGGCGGAGTATCGCCCGGCCTGAGCAATCCCCGTTTCCCTCTGGACTCAGCGCTGAGATGAGGCTTAGCGGTAGAGTCCCACACTGCACGGGCGGCAATAGATGCCCCGCAGAATGTCGCAATTCCTCCGGCAAGGGATTAGACCATGACGGTACTCGTTGAGACCCGTGCCGACCTCACGCTAGAGGCCGCTCGCCGCGTGGCCTGGGAGGGCGAAGGGGTCGAACTCGGCGCCACCGCGCTCGCCGCGATCGCCCGAGGCCGGGAGCGCCTGGAACGCATCGTCGAGCATGACCCCGATGTCACGATCTATGGCGTGACGACGGGTCCGGGCCAGCTTGCCCGCAGGACGCTGACGCCGGAAGAGCGCGAGCGATGGGCCGGAATGTCGCCGGCGCGGATCGCGACATCGTGGGGCGATCCGCTGCCCGAACGCGTCGTCCGCGCCATCGTGCTCGCGCGGCTGACCAACTTCGTGGAGGGTCATTCGGCAGTTTCGCCGGATATCGCCCGGCGCGTTGCTGCCATGCTGGATCAGGGGGCGATGCCCATGATCCCGGCGAAGGGCCAGGGCGGTGCCGGCGAAATCCTGTCGCTGAGCCATCTCTTCACCGACCTGGCGGAGGCGGCACAGCCCGCGATCAAGGACGTGATGTGCCTGGTGAACGGATCGCCTGCGGCCACGGGTCTCGTCACCGATGCCGCGCTCGTCGCGGAGAAGCGTCTCGATGTCGCAGCTCGGATCTTTGCGCTCTCCTTCGAGGCCTTCAATGCGCCGCTCGACCATCTCGACCCGGCGCTCGGCGACAACTGGAACAATCCGCACGATCGCTGGGCGCTCGGGCGCCTGCGCGAGCTGGTGGGGGACGGTCATGGCGGGGCCCGGCGACCCTATCAGGCGCCCGTCAGCTACCGCATCCTTCCGCGGATGCTGGGGCAGGCCCGGCGTGCAGCGTCGCTCGCCGCAGAGGTCGCGGCGGAATCGCTCCAGGCGGTGACGGACAATCCGGTGTGGGCAGAGGGCACAGGCGACGATCAACCCTTCGGCCGCTTCATCTCCAACGGCGGCTATCACAACCCTCACGCGGTGCTCGCTATGGATGCGCTCACCGCCGCGTGCGCCAATCTCTGCGTTCTCGCCGAACGCCACGGCGCTAAGCTTCTGGACGGTGCCGTCTCGCTGCTCCCCGATCAGCTGGTCGCGTCGGACGCCGACGACGATACCCCGCGCCCTTATCTGGGAGGTCTGCCGATGGCCCAGACCGGCTATGAGGAGGAAGCGCGCCTCTACGCCCAGGCCACGCTGCTGCCCGGCAGCGAGTCCGGCGGTTTCGGTCAGAACGACGTGGCGAGCCCCGTGTTTCTGGCATGGTCCAAGCAGGATCGCGCCGGCCAGTGCCTCGACATGGCGCTTGCCAGCCTCGTGCCGATCGCGCTCCGCGCCCTGGACGTCACCGACCGGCCCGTCCCCGCGCCACTGGCCGCGCTCGAGGCCGTGGCCAGGGAGATCGTGCCCGATCCGACGGAGCGCCCGGCATTCGGCCCCGTGGTGGCCGCGCTCGCCGACGCCTTGCGTGGTGAGATCTATCCGGATTAGTGCGACATCAGCACTGGCACGGTCATCTGGCGCAGAATATCGCGGGTGACACCGCCCAGCAGCACCTCCCGCATGCGATGGTGGCCGTAGCCGCCCATGACGAGAAGGTCCGCCCCGTGATCGCTGATCTCGGAGAGGAGGGCGTCGCTCGCGGCGAGGTCCGATGAGCTGATCGCGTGCCTGGCCTCCGCGCTGACACCGTGCCGCGCCAGGTAGGTGCTGACTTCGGCTCCGGGTATGTGCTTGCCGTCGCCGGTGTCGATCCCGAGGACGATCACCTTGCTCGCCTGTTGCAGGAGGGGCAGCGCGTCGGCGAGTGCGCGCTTCGCCTCGCGGGTCCCGTTCCAGGCGAGCATGACGGTCTCCGCATTGACGCCGAAGGAGCCGGCATAGGGCCAGACCAGCACCGGCCCGCCTGCGGCAAGCACCACGCTGTCCGCCAGCCCGGAGATGCTGTTCTCATCGTCGGGGTCGCTTTGGCCGACGATGGTGATATCGGCGTAGTGAGCGCTCGTCGTGACCCCATCGACCGGGTCGCCCGTTAACAGGCGCCATTCGGACGGCACCGTCGATTTCGCCGTCCGTTGAGCGAAATGCCGCTCGGCCTCTTCGGCGAGCGATCGCTGTTCCGTATCCAGCCGCTTGTAGACCTCGGTGGAGAGCTCGAAGCTCGCGAAACCGGGGACGACGAGACGAGGCAGCACGTAGACGCCGGTAACCCTGCCTTCGTGTCGTTCGGCCAGCTTGATCGCGGCCTCAAGCCGCACCTGCGAGCGATCATCCTGAGCCAGATGCACGACGATATCCTTGTACGCCATGGTCAAGCCTCCTTCTCCACGCCGGCCCGTGCGTGTCGTCCGAGCCATAGAGCGGAGGCCAGCCTAACCGAGCGGCTGCGAGCGCGGAATGACTTGAGTCATGCAGGCTCTCAGTGAGCCATCAGGACCGGCACGGTCATCTCGCGCAGGATGTCACGGGTGACGCCGCCGAACAGCCTCTCGCGCAGGCGGCGATGGCCGTAACCACCCATGACGAGGAGGCCGATGCCGCAATCGCCGATCTCGGAGAGCAGGGCATCGCCGGTATGAATGCCGGATGAGGTCCGGGTGTGCCGGGCCTCCGCCCTGACTCCGTGGTGCGCCAGATGCGTGCTGACGTCGGCCCCGGGTATGTGCGTGCGGTCGTCCCTGTCGACGCCGAAGACGATCACCCTGCGCGCCTGTTGCAGGAGTGGCAGCGCGTCCGCGAGCGCGCGAGCCGCCTCGCGGGAGCCGTTCCAGGCGACCATGACGGTCGCCGCAGTGGCGTGGCACGAGCCGGTGTAGGGCCAGACCAGCACGGGGCCGCCCCCGCCGAGCACGACGCCGTCCGCGAGTCCGTTGACGGTGCGTCCATCATCGGGGTCGGTCTGGCCGACGATGGAGATGTCCGCGTAGTGCGCGTTCGTGGAGACGGCCTCCACGGGGTCTCCCGCCATGAGGCGCCACTCGCACGGCACCCGAGTCCTTGCCGCCCGCTCGGCGAACATGTCCTCGGCCTCCTCGGCGAACCTGCGCTCTTCCGTATCCAGTCGTTTCAGGACCTCGGGCGGAATCTCGCTGCGGATGAAGCCGGGAATGCTGCGTTTTGACAGGACATAGACACCCGTCACCCTGCCATCGTGACGCTCGGCGAGCTCGATTGCGGCATCGAGCCGCGCCGCCGACCGGTTGTCGATTCCGAGATGCACAACGATGTCCTTGTACTCCATGATTGCTCTCCTTCACTTCAGGGCTCGCCCGCAGGCGAGGTGGTCTCCGGGTCGGATCGCAAGTCCCTTCAGCAGCGTCTGTCTGTCCATTCCAGGTGTTCCGGCAGGACCGGAGGGACATCCGACGGGGCGCATGCCTTCTCGATCTGCGTGTTCGAAAGGTCGTACGACTGGCTGAGCCGGGCCCCGCCGATGTTTGCGCGGTCGAACAATGCGCCCTGAAGCTCGGTGTCGCCGAAGTCGGCATTGGAGAGATCGGCGCCGGCAAAGTTCGAGTAGGCGCCGTTGGCCGAGGTCACGATCGCGCCTGCCAGGTTCGCGTCCGAGAAGTTGGCGACGAGCAGCTCGGCCCCCTCCAGATTGACGTTCTCCATGTAGGCTTCCTCGAAGACGGCGCCGACGAGGTCGGCCTCGCTGAGGTCGGCCTCGCAGAGATCGGCGTCCGTCAGATTCGCTCGAATGAAGACCGCCCCGCTGAGATTCGCGCCGCGCAGATCGGCGTCGCGGAGATCCGCCTCGATGAAAACTGCGTTTTCGAGATTAGCCCGCCTCAAGTTCGCGCCGGCCAGCTTCGCTCCTCGAAGGTCCGCCCCGCTGAGGTTGATCTCCTCCATGGCGACGCCGTCGCGTGCCAGCGCTTCCACGCTGGGTTTGAGCGCTCCCGATCCCTTGCCGTCCGGCAGTGCATGGGTGCGCGCGATCATGGCGAACAGCGTCGCCTCGCGTACGCCCCGATCGATCTGCCGCTTCTCGATGTCGATGGTCACACCGTAGACGCCCATGCCGAAGAGCATGACGGCGGAGAATTGCAGGAGGAATCGGAAGCTGGCGACGTGGCTGACCAAGTAGTAGAACCAGCAAAGTATGTATTCGAAGCTATAAAAAATAACTATGGGGAATGATCTGACGCTTTTCTCTTTTCGCCGGTCGCGAGGCCAGATTGGCTTCGCTTCACCCGGCTTCTTATGCTCACGGTTTCCCGTGTTTTCTATATCTCCTGCTTTCTCCATTTTCGCGGCTTTGTGTGGGCGCCGGCCCGTCAGGGATAGCCTGAACGCACACGGCAGTCGGCGGACGCCGTCCAGGCATCTCTTGTGATTGCCGCCGTGCCGTCATCGGCCGTGCCCTTCTATTGTTCCCTCGACCTGAGATGGTGAGAGAGGCGCGCCACCGCAAGGCCGGGTAGATTAGGAGCAGGTGGGCTGCCCCGGCTACGCGGGTCCTTCCCGGGAGGGAACCTGGGCGAGTGCGCGGCCGGAAAGCACGGTCTGCTCGCCCACGGAGCACGTGGTCTCGAACTCGACGCGCCGGCGCTCCGGGATCAGGCGGTCCACCACGGCCCGCGCCACCACCTCTTCGCCGGGCCTGACCGGCGCGGTGAATCGGAGAGACTGCGACAAGTAGATGCAGCCCGGCCCCGGCATCCGGGTGCCGATGACCGTGGAGATCAATGCTGCGGTGCACATGCCGTGGACGATCCGGCCGCCGAAGCGCGACTGCTCGGCGAAGTCGTCGTCGAAGTGGAGGGGATTGGTGTCGCCGGTCAGATCGGCGAAGAGCCGCATCTCCTCGTCGTTGATAATGCGCCCGTATTCCGCGCTCATGCCAATCTTCAGGTCCTCGAAGAAATAACCGAATTGAGCGTCGCCCGGGGCCGCGTCGGCCGTGTGCACCATGATCGAATTTCCTCCTTCGGCGTTGCGAGAGGCGGATTGTGCGGTGCAACAGAGCGCCTGGCAAGCGCACCCGGGCAACCACCGGCTCGCGCCGGCTGCGCGCGAGCCCGGCAACTCTGTTCCGGCGCGCGTGCGTTCGGTATATGTGGCGCTCCGGCAGGGACGGCGGCGCTCGCCGTCGGCGCGGCAACGAAGGGAGGGAAAACCGATGGCCAAGTTTCCGACGGTACGCACACCGACGATCGAGGAGGTCCTCGACATCGCCGAGGGCTACGGCATGACGATCACGGTCGAGGATGCGGAATCGTTCCGCGGCCTCATGGCGGGCACGATCGCCTCCTACCACCGGCTCGACGATCTCGACGAGCCGAAGCTTCCCGTCAAGTACCCGCGCAGCCCCGGCTACCGGCCGCCGCCGGAAGAAAACCCCTACAACGCCTGGTACTGGAAATCCGAGGTCAAGGGCGCCAACAGGGGGCCGCTCCGGGGCAGGAAGGTCGCGCTCAAGGACAACATCTGCCTCGCCGGCGTGCCCATGATGAACGGGGCGACGGTGCTCGAGGGCTACGTGCCCGACGTCGACGCGACCGTGGTGACCCGAATCCTCGATGCCGGCGGCACCATCGTCGGCAAGGCCGCCAACACCTATCTCTGCTTCGACGGCGGCAGCGCCACCACCGCCACCGGCATGGTCGATAACCCACACAAGCCGGGCTACACCTGCGGCGGTTCGTCCGCCGGCAGCGGCGTGCTGGTGCTCACCGGCGAGGCCGACATGGCGCTTGGCGGCGACCAGGGCGGCTCGATCCGCATGCCGGCCTGCTGGAGCGGCATCTACGGGCACAAGCCCACGCACGGGCTGGTTCCCTACACCGGGATCTTCCCCATCGAGCAGACCCTCGACCACACCGGCCCGATGGCGCGCTCGGTGAGCGACGTGGCGGCCCTGCTCCAGGTCATCGCCGGCCCGGACGGGCAGGATCCGCGCCAGATCGGCACCAAGACCCAGCGCTACACCAGCGCCGTGGACAAGGGCGCCGAGGGCATGAAGATCGGCGTCGTCAAAGAGGGTTTCGGCCATCCCGAGAGCGAGGACGCCGTGGACAGCTGCGTGCGCGCCACAGTCCAGCGCTTCGCCGAGCTCGGCGCCACCGTCGACGAGATCTCGATCCCCATGCACCTGGACGGGCCGCACATCTGGAACGGCATTGCGGTCGAGGGCGCAACCGCGCTCATGCTCAAGGGCAACGGCTTCGGCACCAACTGGGAAGGCTACTACGTCACCTCCCTGATCGACGCCTACGCGCGCGGCTGGCGCTCGCGGCCGGACGATCTCTCCGAGACCGTGAAGATGGTCATGATGCTCGGCGAGTTCATGCACAAGAACTACCACGGCCGCTACTACGCCAAGGCACAGAACCTGAGCCGCAGGCTGCGCGAGACCTACGACGCCTCGCTGGCGGAGTACGACGTGCTGGCGATGCCGACCTTGCCCATGCTCGCGACCAAGCTGCCGGAGCCGGACTGCTCGCGCGAGGAATACGTCGATGCCGCGTTGAACATGCTGGCCAACACCAGCCCCTTCGACGCCACGGGCCATCCGGCCATGACGGTGCCCTGCGGCAAGGCCGACGATTCGCCCATCGGCCTGATGCTGATCGGCAAGCGCTACGACGACGCCACCGTGATCCAGGCCGCCGGCGCCTTCGAGAGCCTCGGCGTCTACACGGTGTCGACCGTGTAGCCCGTACCGGGCAGCCGGCCCCGCCGGCCGCGCTTCTCAAGGGGGCGCCTCCCAACACGGGCGGCGCCCCTTTTTCCGCCGCGATCACGGCCTGCGCCGCGCGGGCGCGTGGGACGGCTTTTCAAAATTATTGCCGGGATTCCCCGGGATTGAGCGGCACAGGCGGGATGATTGAGTTTCCACCGGCGGGCGACGACGCCGGGGCGACGAGCGCCCACCTATCTTGTCCCCGCCCGCGGCTAAGCGTTCGCTCTCGGCCTGCATGGTCCGATGATGGCGCGCGCTGCACACGCCGTGCATCGCACCATGGTCCGGGGCCTCAGCCGATGACTGCCGTCGCCTCCACCTCGCAGCGGACATCGGGCGAATAGAGGGCCTGGACGCCCATCAGCGTCATGGAGGGCGGCGTCAGGCCCTCGAAGAGCGTCCTGTTGGCGGCGTTCACCACCTCGCCTTCCTCGAAACGGTAGTTGGCGACGTAGGTGTTGAGGCGGACGATGTCGGCCACCGTCCCGCCGGCCTCGGCGAGCACGCGGCGGATGTTCTCGTGCGCTTGGGCCAACTGGGCCGCCAGGTCCGGCCCCACCGACTCGCTCTTCGCGTTCCAGCCGACCTGGCCCGAGAGATAGACGGTCTTGCCGCCCTCGGCCGCCACCGCGTGGCTGAGGCCGTAGGTCAGATAGTCCGGCACGTTGTCCGGGTTGATGTGGGTGAACGTGGCCATGGGGTCCTCCGTCGTTGCGAGGAGGCGCGATGCGGCGCCTCAGGCGGTCTTCTGCTCCGCGAGCTCGAGCTCCGCGATCGTGGTCTCGCGCATCTTGAACTTCTGGATCTTGCCGGTGACGGTCATCGGGAACTCGTCCACGAAGCGCACGTAGCGCGGCACCTTGAAGTGGGCGATCTGGTCCTTGCAGAAGGCCTTGATCTCGTCCGCGTTCGCGTCTTCGCCGTCCCTGAGCTTGATCCAGGCGCAAAGTTCCTCGCCGTACCTCTCGTCCGGCACGCCGATCACCTGCACGTCCTGCACCTTGGGGTGGCGGTAGAGGAACTCCTCGATCTCGCGCGGATAGACGTTCTCGCCGCCGCGGATGACCATGTCCTTGATGCGTCCGACGATGTTGCAATAGCCCTCGGCATCGATGGTGGCCTGGTCGCCGGTGTGCATCCAGCCGGCGCCATCGATCGCCTCGCCGGTCTTCTCCTCGTCGTTCCAGTAGCCGCGCATGACCGAGTAGCCGCGCGTGAGCAGCTCGCCGGTCTCGCCGCGCGGCACGACCCTGCCGTCCTGGTTCACGACCTTGACCTCGACATGGGGGTGCACGCGGCCGACGGTGGAGACCCGGCGCTCGATTGGGTCGTCGGTCGCCGACTGGAAGCTCACCGGGCTGGTCTCGGTCATGCCGTAGGCGATGGTCACCTCTTCCATGTGCATCTCGCCGATCACGCGGCGCATGACCTCGATCGGGCAGGGCGAGCCCGCCATCGTGCCGGTGCGGAGCGAGGAAAGGTCGAAGCCCGCGAATTCCGGATGGTCGAGCTCGGCGATGAACATGGTGGGGACGCCATAGAGCACCGTGCAGCGCTCCGCCTCGACGCTGCGCAGCACCTCCAGCGGGTCGAAGGCCTCGCTCGGGTAGACCATGGTGGCGCCGAATGCGGCCGACATCAGGTTGCCCATAACCATGCCGAAACAGTGGTAGAGCGGCACCGGGATACAGACCCGGTCGCGCTCGCTCAGGCCGAGCGTCACGCCGTTGAAGTAGCCGTTGTTGAGGATGTTGTGGTGGCTGAGCGTGGCCCCCTTGGGGAAGCCCGTGGTGCCGCTGGTGAACTGGATGTTGATGGGGTCGTCGAACTGCAGTCGCCCGCCGAGCGCCTGCAGCCGGTCGCGCTCGGCCGCGCCCGCGAGCCCCGGCACCTCGGCGAAGTTGTACATGCCGGGGGTGGTCTCGGTGCCGAGACGCACGACCGTCTCCAGATGCGGCAGCGTCGCAGCCTTCAGCGCGCCGGGCCGGGCGTCCGCGAGCTCCGGCGCGAGCCGGTTCAGCATCTCGATGTAGCGGCTCGACTTGAAGGCTTCGGCGGTGACCAGCGCCCGGCACTCGACCTTGTTCAGCGCGTATTCGAGCTCGGTCAGGCGATAGGCGGGGTTGATGTTGACCAGGATCAGCCCGGCCTTCGCCGCGGCGAACTGCGTCACCGTCCACTCGCTGTTGTTGGGCGACCAGATGCCGATGCGATCGCCGGGCTCCAGGCCGAGCGCGAGCAGGCCGGCGGCGAACGCGTCCACCTTCTCCGCGAGCGTGCCGTAGCGCCAGCGCACGTCCTGCTGCGGCACCACCAGCGCCTCGTTGTCGGGGAAGCGTGCGGCGGTCTGATCGAGCTGCCCGCCGATGGTGAGGCCGAGTAGCGGCTGCCCGCTTGCACCGCTCACGTAACTCATGCCCTGCGGCGTCATGGTCCGTCCCTATCTCGTCCGGGCTGCCCGCCGCTGCGGGCAGGGAGCGCCGGTGCCCAGGGGCGGAATCGAACCACCGACACGCGGATTTTCAGTCCGCTGCTCTACCAACTGAGCTACCTGGGCTTAGGCCGGCACGCGCGCCTGTGTATAGGACACGGCGCGGCGGCTGTCTACGCGCCGAGAGCGGCTCTTGCCAGTCTCAAACGGCGAGATATTGCACCGCCGTGAAGGCCGCGTAGCCGAGCAGCAGGAGCACGCCGAAGGGTCGTCCCAGCCGGATGCCCGAGAGCATCGCCGCGATCACGAGGCCGGTGACCCCCGCCAGCACCCAGATGTCGAGGTGCATGATCTCTTCGGGCACCGGCAGCGGCGTCACCACGGTCACGACACCCAGGATCGCCAGGATGTTGAACACGCTGGAGCCGAGCACGTTGCCGATCGCGACTTCGGCGTGCTTGCGGTAGGCCGCAACCACGGTGGTCGCGAGCTCCGGCAGCGAGGTGCCGACCGCCACAATCGTGATGCCGATCACGGTCTCGGTGATCCCGAGGCCGCGCGCGATAATCGTGGCGGCGCCGACCATCAGGTGCGCGCCGATGCTGACGCCGGCGAGCCCGAGCAACGCGGCCAGCACGGCAAGCCAGATCGACTTCGGCAGGTGCTGACGCTCCTCGGCCTCCTGGCTGTGGCGGCTGCCCGCCGCGCCGACGAGCCGGCGCTCGTGCCAGTAGGAGGCGGCGGTGAGCACGCCGAGCACGACCAGCATCAGCGCGCCCTGCCAGGCGACGACCGTGCCGAACGAGATGAAGACCATGAGCAGCGCCGTGGCCCCGATCAGCGTCGCGCCGTCCCGCGCCGCCGCCTGCCGCGAGACCATGACCGGCGTGATCGCGACGGCGAGGCCGAAGATCAGAAGAAGGTTGGCAATGTTGCTGCCGATCACGTTGCCGAAGGCGATGCCCGACGAGCCCCTGAGCGCGGCCTGCAGGGTGACCACCAGCTCCGGCATCGAGGTGCCGAAGGCCACGACCGTGGCCCCGATGAGCAGCGGCGAGACATGCAGCCGCCGGGCAAGCGAGACCGAGCCCCGCACCAGCGCCTCACCGCCCACGAAGAGCAGAATGAACCCGCCGACGAGCTGGAGATGGGTCAGCGGGTCGAGCATGGGCCTTTGTTGCTCGCGGCGGCCGGCGCGCCGCCCCGCTCCAGCACGAAACGGCTGTGCGCTTCCGCCGGGTTGGAGACAAGCGTGACCGGGATCCCGAGCCAGCGCGCCAGCGCGTCCTCGCCGGGCCGGGCGAGGGCATCCAGCAGCGGCGGCGCGGCGCGGAGCGTGAGAGAGCGCGCGCCACTCGCTGCCTCGCGCCGGGCGGCGTCCGCGGCCTCATGTGCCGCCGCCTCCAGCCGCAGCCTGCGGCCGCCGAAGGCTCCGGCGGCCGGTTCGGTGAGCGCCTGACGCAGGCTCGGGCCGAGACGCTGGCGGTTGACCTCGACCACCCCGCCGGCAGTGACCCCGAGCACGCGGTGGGGGGTCCGGTCGGCCGCGAGCGCGCGTTTCAGCGCCTTGAGTTGGACTTCCCGCCGTCGGGTTCCGCCGCGGCCCGCAAAATCGATCGCGATCAGCCCGCTCAGGTTGCGCAACACGATCTCGCGGCCCGCGGCCTCGGCGGTCTCTGCGGCGGCGGCACCGGCGGCCTGGCTCGTGTCGACGTCGATGGCGCAGAGCGCGCGGGTCTCCTCGATCGTGAGCCGGGCGCTGCCGGGAAGCGCGACCTCCGGCTCCAGCGCCGCCTGCAGCCGGCCGGCGCAATCGTGGCGCTCGAAGAGTGGGGCGGTCTCCGATCGGTCGGCGCCGGCATACGAGAACGCGGCAGCGAGGTCCGGCGCTTCGCCCTCCGCAAGCGCCCTGGCCCGCTCGAGCGCCGCGCGGTCGTCGATGGCGATGTGCGCGGTTCCCGGCGCGGCCACGTCCCGCAGCAGGCGGCCGAGCAGACCGCCCGCGTGCAAGAGGCGCCGGGGCGTCCGGTCGCGTAGCGCCGCGGCTTCGATCTCCTGCCAGCGCGCGGCCAACGTGGCGGCGGCGGCCGGCACCGCGTCCGGGTTGGCGGCGGCCGCGCCCCTGATCGTCAGCGTGCCGCCGGTCGCCCCAACCTCATCCAGCGCGGCACCCAGCGCACGCTTGACCTCCGGATCGCCGAGACGGCGCGAGAAGATGAGCCCGTGCCCGCCAGGGCGGAAGACGGCGTAGCGGCCGGCCAGCGCCGGCTTGCGCGTGACCCGGGCGCGCTTGCCTTCGTAGGCATCGCAGACCACCTGCACGATCGGCGGCGCGCCGTCGGCGTCGAGGGTCCGCGCGCCCTGCAGGAAGGCCTCCTCGCCCTCGCCGATATCGACGATGCAGGCGTCGATGCCCGACATCCGGCCGAGCGGTCGCGCCACGTGCAGATCGCCGATGCGGCTCGGGCTCGCGGACCACTCGATGAAGAACGCGACGGGTTTGCCGCCCGCGACCGCCGCCGCCTGCATGCCATAGGGGCTCGCGGTGATGAGTAACTCGTCGCCCATCGCCTCGATCACATGGGGCCGGGAGGCCGGGGCGGCAAGCCGAGGCCGGCCAGCAGCCCATATGTCTCGTGCAGCGGCAGCCCCACCACGTTGGAGTAGGAGCCGCCCACGAAGCGGACGAAGGCCGCCGCCCGCCCCTGGATCGCGTAGCCGCCGGCCTTTCCCCGCCACTCGCCGCCGGCAAGATAGTCCTCCAGTTCCTCCGCCGAGAGCCGCTTGAAGGTCACGGCGGTGCGCACCAGGCGGCTCACGGCCCGGCCCGTCGGGTCGATCACCACGACCCCGCCAAAGACCCTGTGACGCCGGCCCGAGAGAAGTGAGAGGCAGCGCCGTGCGCTCTCCTCGCTCTCCGCCTTGTCCAGGATGCGCCGGCCGCACGCCACCACCGTATCCGCGCCGAGGACGAAGGCTCCCGGATGGCGCGCCGCAACTGACGACGCTTTCTCGTGGGCGAGCCGGGCCGCGTGCGCCTCCGGCTGCTCGCCGGGCAGCACGGCCTCGTCGAGCGCCGCAGGCTCGACCGTATCCGGCGCGTAGCCGATCTGCTCCAGCAGCACGCGGCGGCGGGGCGACGCCGAGGCGAGCACCAGGGGGGGGGGAGCCGGTGGCGGGGCAGGGGGCACGCTCAGACCACCGGCGCTCGGGGCGCGCCGAAGCGCTCGCGCAGCTTCGCCATGAGCCCGTCCCGCACCTCCCGGTACGCGAAGAGCCGGGTCTCACGGTTGCCCTCGACGATGCTGGGATCGAGGGTGTGCCAGAACTCGATCTCGCAATGGGCGGTGCGGGTGAGCTCGATCGCCCGGTGCTGCGCTTCCGGCGAGAGCGAGACCACCATGTCGAAGGAATCGCTTTCGAGATCGTCGAAGGTCTTGGGCCGGTGGCCGCCGATGTCGATCCCGATTTCCGCCATGACGAGGACCGCGAAGGGGTCACGCCCGCCGCCGCTGCGCACGCCTGCCGAATCGACGAAGAGCCGGGTGCCGAAGAGGCTCTTCATCAGCCCTTCCGCCATGGGCGAGCGCACGGAATTCCAGGTGCAGGCGAAGAGGATACTGCCGGGGAGTACGCCCATGGCGAGCAAGCAGGCTAGAGCCGGACATGCAGCGCATGGACGAGCGTGAACAGCCGCCGCGCCGTCGTCTCGTCGATATCGATGGTGCCGGCCAGCTCCCGCCGGATGATCTCGGCGCCATCGTTGTGGCAGGCGCGCCGGCCCATGTCGATGGCCTCGATGCGCGAGCGCGGCGCGGTTCGGATGGCATCGTGATAGGTGTCGCAGATCGTCGCGTAGTCGCGTAGCGTCTGGCGCAGCGCAGCCAGCAGCAGCACGGCCTGGACCTGCGGCACGCCCATGTCGTCATCGACATCGAGGAGCAGCCGCCCCTCCTCGCGGCCGATGCGCAGACGATAGGGGCCGCCCGATCCTGCGGCCGGCGCGAAGCTGCTCTCCTCCAGCAGATCGTGGATGGCGATGCGTCGCTCGTGCTCGTAATCCGGGCCGCGCCGAAAGCCGGCGCTCGGGTCCAGCACGACCTCCACCAGCCGGTCCGTGCCGGCCGGATCCCCAGCCACCCCTTCACTCCGAGCCGCCGCCGAGCCTGAGCGCCACCGAGAGCGCGTGGGCATGAAGCCCCTCGGCTTCGGCGAGCGTCACGGCCGCCGGGCCGATTTGCGCGAGGCTCGCGGCGTCGCAGCCGACGAAGGTCGTGCGCTTGAGAAAGTCCAAGGGCGAGAGGCCCGAGGAGAAGCGGGCGCTGCGGGCGGTCGGCAGCACATGGTTGGGGCCGGCCACGTAGTCGCCGATGGCCTCCGGCGTATGCCGGCCCAGGAAGATGGCACCGGCGCTGGTCACGGCGTCCGCCAGCCGGGCGGGCTCGGCCACCGCGAGCTCCAGGTGCTCGGGCGCGAGGCGATTGATCAGCGGCGGCGCCTCGTCGAGGGCGCCGACGACGATGACCGCGCCGTGATCGCGCCAGCTCGCGGCGGCAATGTTGGCACGCGGCAGCCGCGCCAGATGGGCCGCCACCTCCTCCGTCACACGGTCCGCGAACGCCCCGTCGTCGGTGATGAGGATCGCCTGCGCGTCGACGTCGTGCTCAGCCTGGGAGAGCAGGTCCGCGGCGATCCATTCCGGCTCGTTGGCGTTGTCGGCGACCACCAGGATTTCCGAGGGGCCCGCGATCATGTCGATGCCGACGGTGCCGAAGACCAGGCGCTTGGCGGCGGCGACGTAGGCGTTGCCGGGGCCCACGATCTTGTCCACCGGCTGGATGGTCTCGGTGCCGTAGGCGAGCGCGGCGACCGCCTGCGCGCCGCCGACCCGATAGATCTCGGTGACGCCGGCGATCTCGGCGGCGGCCATCACCGCCGCATCGAGCGCGCCGTCCGGCGTCGGCACCGCCATGGCGATGCGCCGCACGCCCGCGACCCGCGCGGGGATCGCGTTCATCAGCACGGTGCTCGGATAGGCGGCGGTGCCGCCCGGCACGTAGAGCCCGACCGCATCCAGCGGGCGCCAGCGGGCGCCGAGTTGAACGCCCGCCTCGTCGCGGTAGTCGAGGTCGGCCGGCATCAGGCGGGCATGGAAAGACTCGATCCGTTCGGCCGCCTGCACGAGCGCGCCCCGCACGGCCCTGGGCGCGGCGGCGGCCTTCGCGGCGGCTTCGTCCGCCGACAGGCGAATGGTGTCGGGCGTAAGCGTCAGGCGATCGAAGCGCGCGGTGTAATCGAGCAGCGCCGCATCGCCGCCTTCGCGCACCGCGTCCACGATCGCTGCCGCGTCGCGATCGACGTCTTCGGCCACCCCCCGCCGCGCCGCAAGCAGGGCGGCGAAGGCGGCGGCGAAGCCCGCGCCTGCGCTATCCAGCCTGTGTGCCATTCACCGCCTCGCCGAAGCGCTCGATCCAGGCCTGGAGCTCTCCGGCCCGGGTCTTGAGCGCGGTGCGGTTGACCACGAGCCGGGCGGAGATATCGGCGATATGCTCGACCTCGACCAGGCCGTTGGCCTGGAGCGTCGCGCCGGTGCCCACCAGATCGACGATCCGCCGGCAGAGCCCCAGTCCAGGCGCAAGCTCCATCGCGCCGTTTAGCTTGATGCACTCGGCCTGCACGCCGCGGGCCGCGAAATGGCGGCTCGTCACGTGCGGATACTTGGTGGCGACCCGCACATGGCTCCAGCGCGAGGGATCGTCCCCGGTCGCGAGTTCCGCCGGTTCCGCCACCACCATGCGGCAGAGGCCGATACGCAAGTCGAGCGGCGCATATATCTCGCGGTAATCGAATTCCATGAGCACGTCGTTGCCGACGACGCCGAGCTGGGCCGCGCCGAAGGCGACGAAGGTAGCCACATCGAAGCTCCGAACCTGGATCAGCCCCAGCCCCGGGTCCGAGGTGGCGAAGCGGAGCTGGCGCGCATGCTCGTCCGCGAACGCGGCCTCCGGCTCGATACCGGCGCGCGCAAGCAGGGGCGAAAGCTCGCGCGCGATCCTGCCCTTGGGCAGCGCGAGCAGAAGGCCGGCGCTCACGGTCGCTCCTCCTGCTCCTGCACCGCGGCCATGCGCGGTTCTTCCAGGTCCTGGAAGAGGCAGGCGAGGTGGCCGGCCTCGATCCATACCTCGCCGCCGTCCTGAAAGAGGAGCCGCACCACAGTCGCGGACCGGCCGGGCTCGGCGACCATCCCTGCGAGCTTGAGCAGACGTGCCGGCTCGGAGCGGTCGATGCCGCGCAGCTTGACTGCGGAGACCGCGTCGAAGTGGATCGCGGCGCGCGCCTGGCCCGCGGGGCCGCCCTCGGCCTCGCGGCAGCGGCGCACGACGATGGCCGCAAAGCGGCTGTCGGCGGGCTCGAAGGCCATCTCGCCCACCGCGAAGACGGCGTCCTCAAGGCATGCCGAGATCACGGCGAGATCGCCGGCATCCTCCGCCCGCAGCTTGAGACGCGTGCACGCCGTCAATTATGGACCCGGTCGATCTCGGCGCCGCAGGCCGCGAGCTTGTCCTCGATCCGCTCGTAGCCGCGATCGAGGTGGTAGACGCGGTGCACCACGGTCTCACCCTCGGCGGCAAGCCCTGCGAGGACCAGCGACGACGAGGCCCTGAGATCGGTGGCCATCACCTGCGCGCCGGTCAGCGACGCGACGCCCCGCACCAGCGCGGTGGCGCCGCGCACGGCGATATCCGCGCCCATGCGGCGCAGCTCCTGCACGTGCATGAAGCGGTTCTCGAAGATCGTCTCGGTAATCATCGCGGCCCCGTCGGCGACCGTCATCAGCGCCATCGCCTGCGCCTGCAGGTCGGTGGGGAAGCCGGGGTAGGGCCGGGTCGTCACGTCCGTCGCGGTAGGCCGGCCGTTGCCGCGCACCCTGAGCCCGCGCGGCGTCTCGGTGATGCTAACCCCGGTGGCCTCCAGATACTCGAGCAGGGAGCGCAGCAGCGTCGCCGGCGCGCCGGCAAGCTCGACATCGCCGCCCACGATGGCGGCGGCGAGCGCATAGGTGCCGGCCTCGATCCGGTCGCCCAACACGTGATGCTCGGCGCCGGAGAGCGATTCCTTGCCCTGGATCACGAGTTCGTCGGTGCCGATTCCGCCGATTTCCGCGCCCATCGCGTTCAGGCAGAAGGCGAGATCGGCGATCTCCGGCTCGCGCGCGGCGTTGCGAATGACCGTCTCGCCCTCCGCGAGCGTCGCCGCCATCATCAGGTTCTCGGTCGCCCCCACCGAGGCGAAGGGCAGTCTGATCTCGGCCCCGCGCAGCCGCCCCCGCGCGTGCGCCTGGATGTCGCCGTCCTCGAGCACGACCTGGGCGCCGAGCCGGGTGAGCCCGTCGATGTGCAGGTCCACGGGGCGCGTGCCGATGGCGCAGCCGCCGGGGAGCGAGACGGTCGCCCGTCCCGTGCGGGCGAGCAGCGGGCCCAGCACCAGGACGGAGGCGCGCATCCGGCTCACCAGCTCGTAGGGCGCCGTGGTGCTGGTGATCTGGCGAGCTCGGAGCGAGAGCACCCGACCGGCATTGCCGCCGTGCCGCGCATGGCCGTCCATGCCGATCTCGACGCCGTGCTGGGCGAGCAGGTGCGCGAGCGTCGTGATGTCGGTGAGGTGCGGGATGTTGGCGAGCGTGAGCGTCTCTTCGGTCAGCAGGCACGCCGCCATCAGCGGCAGGGCCGCGTTCTTGGCGCCAAAGATCTCGATCTCGCCCTGAAGCGGGCGGCCGCCCCTGATGCGAATACTGTCCATGAACCGCCCCTGGCGCCGGGGCGCGGCGCCGCCGTGCGTCCGCACATGCCCGGCGCGGCCGCCCTGTCCGCTCTCGCCGGCGCACCATAGGCGAGCAGGGCCGGAGGGACAAGCCGAGGCTGGTCGCGCGAGCCGGATGGTCGCGCGCTATCCGGCGCACCCCTGTTGTGCGCCGGTCCGGTTGTTGTATCCTTTGAAACGAGCCGCGCCGGACCCGGCGGGCGGCCCATCGCGCGATAGGCTTCCCGAAGGGCGACGCGGCCAAGGGAGGCTGCCGATGGCCAAGACGACGGTTGAACGTCGTGGCGCACGCGGCATCGTTCGTGCCCGCTTCGCGGCGCCCGAGCCTGCACTCAGGAACTGACATGAGCGACCCTCAGCCGGTTATGGAGGCGCGGGGGATCGTCAAGAGGTTCGGCGGCGTCCTGGCGCTGCGCGGCGTCGACGTGTCGCTGAACCGGGGCGAGATCGTGGCGCTGGTCGGGGACAACGGGGCGGGCAAGTCGACGCTCGTGAAGATCCTCTGCGGAGTCCATCATGCGGACCAGGGCGAGGTGCTGGTCGAGGGGCGACGCGTCAGCATCGACTCGCCGAACCACGCACTGCAGCTCGGCATCTCGACGGTGTTCCAGGACCTCGCCCTGGTGAACCAGCGCGACGTGGCCAACAACATGTTCCTGGGCCAGGAGCCGATGCGTTACCTTTTCGTCGTCGACCGCCCCCGCATGGTGCGCGAGGCGCGCGCGGCTATCGAGCGCCTGCGGGTCGGCCTGCCGGACGTGCGCTCCAAGGTCGGCTCGCTCTCGGGCGGCCAGCGCCAGGCGGTGGCGGTTGCGCGCGCTTGGCTCCAGGGCGGAATGATCACCCTCTTCGACGAGCCGACCGCCGCGCTTGGCGTGCGCGAAGCCGCGCGCGTGATGGAGCTCATCAGGACCATGCGCGAGGAGCAGCACGCGATCCTCCTCATCAGCCACAACCTGGAGACGGTGTTCGATCTCGCCGACAGGATCGTCATCCTGCGGCACGGCACGAAGATCGCCGACCTCTCCAAGGGGGACACCAGCAAGCAGGACGTCGTGAGCCTCCTCACGTCGGGAACGGTGTAGCCGTGGCGACCCCTCCATCGATGGAAGACCAGGCGGCTGACGCCGTCACGCGGGCGGCGGCGGAAGCCCGGTCGGCCCAGCGCATCGAGACGATCCGGGGCGTTCTCCTCACGCGGCAAGTGGCAATGACGGTGGTGGCGATCGCCCTCTTCGTCTTTTTCTCCTTTTCCGCCAATAACTTCGCGAGCTGGGGGAACATCATCGACATCGTCCGCGCCTCGGCCTTCATCGGCATCGTCGCAGTGACGTGGACCTATCTCCTGATCGCCGGCGAGCTCGACCTGTCGGTCGGCTCGGTCTACGGCTTCGGGACCATCATCATGGCGTGGCTGATCGCTTCCGGCGGCCTCGATCCGTGGATTGCCGCCGGCCTCACGCTGCTCTTCGGCGCCCTTGTGGGCGCCATCAACGGTGTCGTCACCGTCTACGTCGGCGTGCGCGCCTTCGTGGTGACGCTCGGCATGCTGAGCGCACTGCGCGGTGCGGCGCACTACATGTCGGGAAGCTTCCCCATCTCCTTTGCGCGCGGCGCCGACTCGAGCCTCTACCCGCTCGGCGACGCAAGCCCGTTGGGCATTCCCGTCCAGGCCATCTGGTTCGTTGCCGTCCTGGTGGTGGGAGTCGTCGTCCTTCGCTACTCCAGGTTCGGCTACTGGCTCTTCGCGACCGGGGGCAACGAGCTCGCGGCGCGGGAGAGTGGCATCCCGACCCGGCGCATCAGGTTCATAACCTTCGTCCTCGTGGGGCTCTCGTGCGGGCTCATTGCCGTGCTGCAGGCGGCCTGGCTGAAGACGGCGACGCCGACCACGGGCCTCGCCTTCGAGCTGCAGGTCATCGGCGCGGTGCTGATCGGCGGGACCGCGCTCACGGGCGGAGAAGGAAGCATCTACGGCACGCTGATCGGGACCGCGATTCTGGGCATGGTGACCAACGGGCTGGTCCTGATGGGCTACCCGCCGGCCGCCAGCCTGCTCGCTGCGGGCCTCATCGTGGTGCTCGCCGGTGTGCTCGATGCCGCGATGCGGCGCACGGGCGAACGGGCAGCACAAGCAGCATTCGCGGCCGCCGCGTCAGAGACCGAGGATGAGCCTCCAGACAACGGGGGCCGATGACGACGGGATTGGAATATCGAGAGTTGTCGATCGGCCGGAACAGCCGGCTACAAGGAGAGGAGAAGAAGCCATGACACAAGACGAGCACAGGACTGACGAGGTGGAGGAGACGTCGCAGGAGGGCATCAGCCGTCGCGGGCTTCTCAAGGCGGGCATGATGGCCGCCGGTGGCGCGGCGGCTCTCAGCGGGGCGTCAATGCCTTTCTTCACGTCAGGGGCGAAGGCCGAGGTGGGCCTCGGCCCGCCGCGCAAGATCATGTGGGTGACCCACAGCCAGGCGGAGTGGAACCTGCCGCTCGACGTCGGATACTCGGATTTCTGCGGACAGGCGGGCTGGGAATACCAGAAGATCGGGGTCCCGGGCGGCGCTTGGACCGTCGAGGACAACGTCAACGGCGTCAAGCTCGCCATTCAGGCGAAGCCGGACGTGCTGGTCGGCACCGTCATCGATCCTGCGATGGAAGCGATCTATGTCGAGGCCGAGGAGGCCGGAATCCTGGTCCTCATCAACAACTCGCACATCCCCGACATCCAGGCGCGCCACGTGAACTGGGGCTTCATCGGCGCCTCGGGCCACGCCCAGGGCCTCATCGTCGGGCGCAAGCTGATCCCTGATCTGATCGCGAAGGGCCGCACCGGCGGCACGCTGATGTTCGGCAACACCGAGCCCGGCCACGCGGTGCTCGAGGACCGCAGGCGTGGGGTTGCGGACGCCGCTCAGGAGTTCAACGACAGCCAGGGCACGACCTTCGTGGTCGAGGAGTTCGCCGACTTCGCGCACGACATGGCGCAGTCGGTGCCGCTTTACTCGACCGTCATGCGTCGTCTGGGTGACGACCTCGCGGCGTTCACCGCAAGCGGCTACACCAGCATGGTCGCGGCGTTCCGCATGCTTGAGCAGGCCGGCAAGGAGCCCGGCGAGATCCCCGTCGCCGGTCCCGATACGGGCCCCGACATCAATGAGGGGATCGAAAAGGGCTACATCGCCTTCGCCGTCGAACAGGAGCTCTACAACCAGGGCTATCTCGCCGGCGCCGTGGGCTGGGCGCGGCTCGAACGGGGCAACCTGCCGCCGATCATGAACACGGGCACGGCCGTCGTCACGCCGGAGAATCTCGAGCTCTTCAGCTGGCGCACGGACGTCGCATTCGCCCGTTCCGAGGAGCTCGGCCTGAAGATTTAGACCAGGCTACGGCCGGCGGCGCCTCTGCCGCCGGCCGGCCCTTTACCCGGCGCCGCGATGGTCAGCGGCCCTTTCACGGTGCTAATTTCAAGTCATGACCCAGCTTGAGGTCTCCCGCAGCGAATTCCCGTGATGCGGCCGCTGGATTTCATTTCCATCGGCCGCTCGTCGGTCGACCTCTATGGCGGCCAGGTCGGCGGCCGCCTGGAGGACATGCGGACCTTCAACAAGTACATCGGCGGCTCGCCCACCAACACGGCGGCGGGTGCCGCGCGGCTCGGCATGAAATCGGCCGTCATCACGCGCGTGGGCGACGAGCACATGGGCCGCTTCATCCGCGAGCAGTTGCGCGCCGAAGGGGTCGACGTGCGGGGCGTCATCACCGACCCGGAACGCCTCACCGCGCTGGTGCTGCTCGGCATCCGCGACCAGGAGCAGTTCCCGCTCATCTTCTACCGCGAGAACTGCGCGGACATGGGGCTCACGCCCGAAGATATTGACCCGGACTTCATCGCCGAGGCCCGCTGCGTGCTCGCCTCCGGCACCCACGTCTCGCACCCGCGCACCGAGGCGGCGACGCTCAAGGCGGTCGATCTCGCACGCGCTGGGGGCGCCAGGACGATCCTCGATGTCGACTACCGTCCCAATCTCTGGGGCCTCGCAGGGCACGGCGCGGGTGAGAGCCGCTTTATCGAATCAGGCGCCGTCACCGCGAAGCTGCAAGGGATCCTGGACCGTTTCGACGTGATCGTCGGAACGGAGGAGGAGTTTCACATCGCGGGCGGCGCGACCGACACCCGCGAGGCGCTCGCCAACGTGCGCGAGGTGACCGAGGCAGCCCTGGTCTGCAAGCGGGGTGCCGCCGGGGCCACCGCGTTCGAGGGGCCGATCCCTGCGAGCCTCGACGAGGGGATCAGCGGCGAGACCTTCCAGGTCGAGGTGTTCAACGTGCTGGGCGCCGGCGACGGCTTCATGGCGGGCCTGCTCAAGGGCTGGCTCTCCGGCGAGGACTGGGCCGAGACGCTCCGCATCGCCAATGCGTGCGGCGCGCTCGCCGTCTCGCGTCACGGCTGCACGCCCTCCTACCCTAGCGCCATCGAACTGAAGCACTTTCTGGACAACGGCCCGTCGACACCCGCCGTGCGCCACGATGCGCGCCTCGAGCAGATCCACTGGGCGACGAACCGGACCAGGGCGTGGCCCAGCCTCCGCGTCTTCGCCTTCGACCACCGCGCGCAGCTGGAAGAGATCGCGGCCGGATGCGGTGCGCCGCAAGAGCGCATCGGCCGTTTCAAGAGCCTCTGCCTGGATGCGGCGCTCGGGGTCGCGGACGGGCGCGCGGGCTACGGCATCCTCTGCGACGGCCGCCTGGGCCGCGATGCGCTCTATGCCGCAGTGGAGACGGGCCTCTGGATCGGACGCCCGGTCGAGAAGCCCGGATCGCGGCCGCTGGAGGTCGAGATTGGCGACGATTTCGGTTCGGCCTTGGCCGAATGGCCGGCGGAGCAGGTGGTGAAGGTTCTGTGCCTCTACCGCCCGGACGATCCCGCCGATCTTCGCGCCGGTCAGGAGGCAACGGTCAAGAGACTGGCCAAGGCCGCCCGCGCGAACGGGCTGGATCTTCTGCTGGAGCTCACGCCCTCCAAGCTCGGACCGGCCGACGAGGCGATGACCGCCGCCATCGTCGAGCGCTTCTATACCATCGGCGTCTATCCCGACTGGTGGAAGCTGGAGCCGATGACCTCGGATGCCGCCTGGCGTTCGACCTGCGACGCCATCGATACCCACGACCCCCACTGCCGGGGCATACTGGTGCTCGGGCTGGACGCGCCTGCCGACGAGCTGCACGCGAGCTTCCGCGCCGCGGCCGGGCACGACCTGGTCAAGGGCTTCGCCATCGGCCGCACCATCTTCGCCGATGTCGCCCGGGGCTGGATGGCCGGCTCCATGACCGACGACGAGGCAACGACGCGAATGGCCGACAACTTCGCCCGGCTGTGCGCGGCCTGGGACGAGGCCCGCGCCCGATAGCCAACGAGGAGACCGGATAGTGAGCGACCTTCTGCGGAGGCCTTCGGGCTCGACAGGCAAGATCATCGACATCACGCCCGAAGACGCCGGCTGGCGTTACGTCGGCTTCGCCGTCTACGCACTCAAGGCCGGGGAGATGGCCGGCGAGGAAACCGGCGCGCGCGAAGTCATTCTGGTCATGGTCGAGGGCAAGGCCCATCTGGCGACGCCCGAGGCGGATTTTGGCGTGCAGGGCGCGCGCATGAGTGTCTTCGAGCGCGTGCAGCCCCATGCCGTCTACGTCCCCAACGGGACCTCCTGGTCGGCGCGGGCCGAGACAGACTGCACCATCGCGGTCTGCTCGGCGCCGGGCGCGGGCGGCCATGCCGCCGCCGCCATCGACCCGGACACGATTCCGCTGCTGGAGCGCGGCAAGGGCGCCAACACGCGCTACATCCACCCCATCGCCATGGACGACGCCGACATCGCCGACAGCCTGCTGATCACCGAGGTGTACACGCCCCAGGGTCACTGGTCGAGCTATCCGCCGCACCGCCACGATGCTGACGAGGGCGATGAGATGACCTACCTGGAGGAGACCTATTACCACCGCATCGACCCGCCCCAGGGTTTTGGCATCCAGCGGGTCTTCACCGAAGACGGCGAGCTGGACGAGACCATGACGGTCTCAGACGGCGACACCGTCATCGTGCCGCGCGGCCACCACCCCTGCGGCGCGCCCTACGGCTACGACATGTACTACCTGAACGTCATGGCCGGCCCGAAGCGCGAGTGGCGCTTCCGGAACCATCCCGACCACGACTGGATCATCGAGCGCGATTCAGGCTCGTGACCGCGGCGGGGAGGGCGGTCTGGGGGCGGCTCAGATCGCCTGCGGTTCAAAATCGCTCGGCGCGGTCGGCATGACGCCCTGCAAGAGCGCCACCGATTTTTCGAGCCCTTCCAGCGAGTTCAGCAGCACGTCCTCGTGCTCGATCGAGAGCCAGCCGTCGTAGCCCGCCATCGTCAGGCGATAGCAGAACTGGCGCCACCACTCTTCACCATGCCCGAACCCGAGCGTGATGTAGGACCAGCTGCGGGCGGGGATGTCCATCAGGCTCCCGTTTTCGAGCAGCGAGGTCGTCGCCTGAACCGGCGGGTTGAGCAGCGTGTCCTTGGCGTGAACGTGGTAGACCGCCTCGCCCAGTGCCTCGGCGGCGACCAGCGGGTCTGCGCCCATCCAGAAGAGGTGTGACGGGTCCAGGTTCGCGCCGATGACCGGCCCCACCTCGGCGCGCAGTTTCAGCAGAGACGGGACGTTGTAGACGCATTGGCTGCCGTGGAGCTCCAGGGCGATCCGTTCGACCTCGCTCTCACGGGCAAGTGCTGCGATCTCGGCCCAGAAGGGGAGCAACACGTCCTCCCACTGGTAGCGCAAAATCGCCTGTGTCTCCGGCGGCCAGGAGGCGACGACCCAATTCGGCATGGTGTCGCCGGCGCACCCTGCGGGCAGGCCCGACATGGTGCACACGGTGCGCACGCCCATCTCACCCGCGACGCGGATCGTGTCCTTCAGGCACGCGCCCTGCTCCGGTTGCGTCGGATGCACCGGGTTGCCGTTGGCGTTGAGGGATATGACTTCGAGCCCGCGCGCCTCGAACGCCGCGAGGAAGGCCTGGCGCGCCGCCGGGCTCTGCTTCATCACCGCGAGATCGAAGTGCGGCGCCGTCGACCAGCCGCCGGTGGCGACCTCGATGCCGGAGACGCCGAGCCGCGCGGCCGTGTCCAGAAGCTCCTCGAAGGGCATCGCACCGAGGCTGTCGGAGACGAATCCGAGTTTCATTGTCTGCGACTCCCATGTCGGCTCGCATCGATGCTGCGAGCGGCCTCATCAAACGAAACCGGCCCCCGGCAGCAGCCGGGGGCCGGTCACTCTCGTCAAAGATCGGTTGTTACTGGGCCAGGCAACTGTCGTGGTTGTCGTTACTGCAGACGTCGAGACCGGTATAGATCGGGTCGTCGACCTGCTTGCCCTCGACAATGTCCTTCATGATGTACATGGACATGTAGCCCATCTCGAAGGGACGCTGACCGACGTTGCCGTTCGCCAGGCCTTCGGCCAGCTGCTCCATCTGCATCGGCAGCGTGTCGGCGACGACGATGGTGAGCGAACCGTCATTCAGGCGGCCCATGTAGGGCTCCACAGCCTGACGATAGGCATTGTCGTACCACTGGGTGAAGGCGCCGGTGGAGAGGAACACCGTCAGGTCCGGATTGGCGGCCAGGATATCGGTCATGCCGTTCACGGCGACGTTGCCGTCGTCATTCGTGATCAGCGGACAACCGGAGATCTCGGTCCAGCCACCCTCGCCGGCGAGAGTCGCGCCCGGAGGCGTGCCGGTGTCGGCACCGGCCAGCGTGTCGCGGGCACCCTTCAGGCGCTCGTTGTGATTGGCCGCCGCCGCGCCGCCGGTCTGCAGGCAAATGGTGCCGCCGTCGGCATGGCGCGCCATGGCGAGCTTGGCGAGGTTGACGCCGATGTCATAGTTGTAGGTGCCCACATAGGTGGTGCGGAGGCCGGCATCCTCGGGCAGCAGGTCCGAGTCCCAGGTCATCACCGCAATACCGGCTTCCTGCGCAGCCCTCAGCGCCTTGGCCATCGCCGGCGCGTTGGAGGGTGCCACCGCGATGCCGTCGACACCCTTGGAGATGAGATCCTGAACGATCTGGATCTGCTCCATCTCGGTGTGCTCACCGGGGCCAATGTATTCGCAGGTCACGTCCGCGAGCTCTTCCTGAGCCTTGTAGCAGCCGTCACGGGCGAGATCGAAAAACGGGTTGTTCATCGCCTTCGGCACCAGCGCGAAGGTGTAGTCCGCCGCCTGGGCGATGCCCGGTGCGACGAAGGCCGCCACCGCGGCGGCGAGCACAAGCTTCTTCATGAGTTGTCTCCCTTCAGTTCGAGATTGTGGAGGCGTTGTCAGTTCCGCCTCCGGTTACGAATTTGCTCCAGAAGAACGGCCAGGATCAGAAACAGGCCGACAAAGAACTGTTGCCACAGAGCATCGATGCCTGCAAGCAGCAGCGAGTTTCGGATGAGCTCCATCAGCCCCGCCCCGATCGGCGCGCCGATGGCAAAGACGACGCCGCCCAGCAGGTTGGCGCCCCCGATTACCGAAGCGGCGATGACGTTGAGCTCGTAGGTCAGGCCGAGGGCGTTGGTCACCGAGCCGAACCAGCCGACCATCAGGAAGGCCGCGAGGCCCGCGCAGAGGGAGCTGACCACGTAGACGGAGACCGTAACGCGCTCCACGGGAATGCCCGAGAGCTTCGCGGCCTGCGCGTTGCCGCCGATGGCGATCACCCAGCGGCCCCAGGCCGAATAGCGCCAGACCAACGAGAACACCATGGTCAGGAATATCAGCACCCAGACCGGATTCGGCACGCCGATGACGCTCGAGCCGCCGATCCACTCGAAGAGGTCCTGATCGGGGCCGAAATTGTAGATCATCTTGTTGTTGGAGACGACCATGGCGATCGACCGCGCTATCGCCAGCATCCCCAGTGTCACGACGAAGGGGGCTAATCGCAGGTAGGCGATGAGCACGCCGTTCACGAGGCCGACGAGCGCCGCCGTGCCCATGCAGGCCACGAAACCCAGGACGATCCCGTGACCCGACTGCATCACCAGGCCGGCGACGATGCCCGTGAGCCCCATCAGGGAACCGACCGACAGATCGATACCCGCCGTGCAGATCACCGCGGACATGCCGAGCGCCATGATGCCGAAAAAGGCGAAATTGCGGGTGATGTTGAACAGATTGCGGTCGGTCATGAACACGTCCGAGACGAAGGACATGACCACGACGATCACGGCGATGGAGACGAGCACCCAGAAGGGCTGCGTGCGGAAGGCAGCCTGCAGCCCGGTCAACTCTTGCCGCTGCGTTACGCTCTCGTCGATTTCAGCGAAGGATTTCCGGTCGGGATCGGTCATGCGCTCTCGATCGCCCCCGTTATCAGTCCCGTGACTTCCTCGGGGCTCGTGTCCACAATCGCCTTGTCCGAGACCTTCCTGCCGCGCCGCAACACGGCGACCCGGTCGCACACCGCGAACACGTCCGGCATTCTGTGCGAGACTAGGACAACGGCGTGGCTGGTTTCCTTCAGGCGCTCGATCAGCGCCAGGACTTCCGCGACCTGGCGCACCGAAATCGCCGCCGTCGGCTCATCCATCAGCACCAGTTTAGGGTCCGAGAGGCGGGTGCGCGCGATCGCAACCGCCTGGCGCTGCCCGCCCGACATCTGCCGCACCAGGTCCCGCGGCCGGGTTTCGGACTTGAGTTCGGTGAAGAGCTGGCCCGCACGCCGGAACATGGCTTGGTGGTCGAGATAGCGGAAGGGTCCGAAGCGCTTCTTCCGCTCCCGGCCCAGGAATACGTTCGCAGCGGCCGTCAGATTGTCGCAGAGCGCGAGGTCCTGATAGACGATCTCGATCCCGTGCTCGCGCGCATCGATGGGCTTGTGGAAGTGGACTTCCTGTCCCTCGATCCGGATCGCCCCCGCCGTCGGCGGATAATTGCCGGCGACGATCTTCATCAGCGTCGACTTGCCCGCGCCGTTGTCGCCCATGAGCCCCACCGCCTCGCCCGCGGAGACGGCCAGATCGACTTCCTGCAGGGCCTGAATCGCGCCAAAGCTCTTCGTGATGCCCTCGAGTTCGAGCAGGCTCACTCTCGGCTCTCCCCTCCTGCGGCGCGCTTGGCGGCGGCACCGCTGCCGGCGCCTTTCCGACCGTGACTTAAACCCTTTGCACCGCCCGTTGCAACCGTCGTCCCCGCAAGGAGCGGAGCATCTTCCTTGCCGATGTGTTGAGGCCGCCTCTGCCGCCCCTTGCCCGGCGTGCGCCAAGCCACGAAAGCGATCCCGGGCAGCGCGCCCGCCTCGACTGCATCAACGAAGGCGAGACCCACGCCATAACTCCCCGCCGGCCAGCGCCGAAGGACTCACAGAGACATCTTCCGATGCAGATAGTCACCTAAGGAGAGTGGCGGAGGGAGTGACCGCCAAGGGGCGGAGTCTGCCGTTTTCAAGCGTTCCCATACGTTCCGCAAAATCAAAGGGTTAGACGAGCCAAACGGACCTTGCGTCGGCACCCGTTTTCACATATTTTCGCTCGCAGTGGGGGAGTCGATGGGGGAGACAATCACTATGGAAAACCAGGGTTCGATTCCCTCGGAGTCCGCCATCAATGCCCCCAGCAAGGGCCGACTGACCGCCGCCTTCGTCCGAAGCGTCAACCGCCCCGGGGTCTACTGCGACCAGCACGGACTGCGACTCAGAGTCTACGAATCGCGCAAGCTCAAGTCCATCTCGAAGCACTGGGTCTGGCGGGGGACAATCAACGGGACGCGCCGCGACATCGGCCTCGGCGCGTTCCCCTACGTCTCCCTCCTCGACGCCCGGCAACAGGCCTACGAGCACCGGAAAATCGCCCGGGCGGGCGGCGATCCCGTTGCGCTCAAGCGCAAGCCGGACGTCCCCACCTTCGCCGAAGCCGTCGAGACGGTCATCGCCATCCACCGCGAAGGCTGGAAGGACGCCGGCAAGAGCGAGAAGCAGTGGCGGGCGTCGCTCCGGGACTACGCCATGAAGCGGCTCGGGCGCAAGCGGGTCGATCAGATCGCCACCGCCGACGTGATGGCCGTCCTGATCCCGCACTGGCACACCAAGACCGAGACCATGCGGCGCGTGCGGCAACGGATCGGCGCGGTGATGAAGTGGGCCGTCGCCCAGGGCTACCGCGACGACAACCCCGCGGGCGACGCGATCTCCGCCGCGCTGCCGAAGACGGGAACAGTGCGCAATCACCAGCGTGCCCTCCCCTTCGCAGAGGTCGGAGCCGCGCTCGACAAGGTGAAGGCGTCAGGCGCGTTCACGAGCACCGTCCTGGCGCTCGAGTTCCTGGTGCTGACGGCCTGCCGGTCCAGTGAGGTCCGGCTCGCCACATGGGACGAAGTCGATCTGGAAGCGGAGACCTGGACGGTCCCCGCGAGCCGCATGAAGGCGAAGCGCGACCACCGGGTGCCGCTGTCGGCACGGGCGCTGGAGATCCTGAACGAAGCGCGAGAGCTCTCGGGCGGGACGGACCTGGTGTTCCCGTCGGCGCACGGCCGCGCGCTCAGCGACAACACGATCTCCAAGCTGCTCCGGGACCTCGGGATCGAGGCCGTGCCGCACGGCTTCCGGTCGTCGTTCCGCGACTGGGCGGCGGAGTGCTCCGACGCGCCCCGCGAGGTCTGCGAGCTCGCCCTGGCTCATGTGAATTCGGATAGAGTGGAGGCGGCGTACCGCCGGACGGATCTATTCGAGCAGCGCCGGGTGCTGATGGAGGATTGGTCGAGATTCCTTAGTCGCTGAGCGAGTGCGCGCCGTGCCCACATCTTCTCACACAGACCTTGCGGAAACGGGAAGATCAGCTCAACGGCACGCTGAAGGCCAGAGCCTGAGTAGTCCGAACGTAGGTTGAACAAGGCATGAGGCTATCCGAGAACGCCTCACACCTACTAACGCGACAGGTACTTCTGCTTTATATCCTGAAGCGAGCGTACCGCCCGTTGACTTTGGTACCCGGGATGGAGGTCTTTCAATCTCGCCTCGCTTCCGGAAACGATATTGTGCAACATGGTATTGGCTGTCTCCAACTGTACTGTGTCAAGCTCATGTTCGCGCATCTCAAGAAACAGAGAGATTTCTCGAAGCGTCTCATAGGGGTGATGGGTCAAATTTGGGGTGCGTAGCAGCCGAGAACAAATTGTACACGCCTCCCGAAAATCTCTAAAGTACGCGCTCGACTCCCTATCCTCCTTCCTTCCCCTTATCATGAGGAATTTCGCTCGCCTATCGTCAAGTTGCGTTCTATCGTATTTGTTACCTGTACGTGATTCATAGTCTTCAGCTTCCTTATAGCCCTGCTGTAAGTATTTCTCGGCTTCAGCGAACGCTTCTTGATCCGTCTTCGCCATATGCCATTGCAACCAAAACAGCACTCTTCGGCGACAATACTCTATCTTTGCGATATTATCGAAAAAGCAATTCACGTATACTGGATCATCTACAACCGCCGACAAAATGGAGTACCTCATCATCTGTCTGAACAAGTGATGTGTGAAGTCGTCTCGTGGCCACTGTCGCGACAATCGCCTCAGCACTTCTACAATGGTATCGACAACATCCTTCGCTTCTGCGATGTCCCTCAGTATATTTGTAGCCCCTATACTTGGTACTGTCCTCACTCTCTCACCATCTCGCCGCATCAAGCGAAAGCCCACCTTTTGTTCGCTCAACCCGTCTATCATTGCGCCCACATCGTATTCAAAAACATTGCTCAAAAAGGACACCGGAGCGTCATGACCAATGTGAGACACATAAAGCGCCGTGACAATGGCACGCATCTCATTGGGGTTAAGAGTAGCAGTCTTTAAATACTCCTGCCTGTATTTTGTTCGAACATACTCTGATCGCAAAAGTCGAAGCAAAAACGCCGGAAGGCTTCCATTGCAATTCTTGGTAATAAACCGTTTCCGCGCTCCTCTGGTGTCCCCCCAAAAGTCTCTCCATCCAGCCACCTGATCAGTTAGGTCAATTAGGGCATCTGTCTCTTCTGGATTAAGTTTACCAAGTCTAAACTCTCGGAACGAAAGAAGTGCTTGCAGTTGCAAAACCTCTTCCGTCTCTGCTTCTGCCGCAATACTCCGGCTCGTCAATAACAGTATAGCCTGCGATTCGACCAATTGACGAGCAAGAGCGCCTAAGCGGGCTTGGCTTAAATCAAAGCAGTTTTCCAAAATCAAAACGGCGTTTGGATGTATGTTTAGGATGCGCGCCGTTTCATCTAGAATATCCTCATACGCATGGCGAACAATGTAAACAGGCCTAACCAGCGACAATTGAGCGCTAACGTGGCGCAACACGATGGTTTTACCATCACATATTTCACCTGTGATTAAAACAATAGAAGTACCTCCGTGCACGCTATCTACAATGTCTTGCGTAACTGGGCGAAGTACATGATAGTCGCTTTTACGCTCCATGACATCACGCGGAAAGTGAGATTCACTAAACTCACCAAATACAAAAAGATCTTCAATGTCCGTGACACTCGGCACACCGGAAGAGGGAGTCGATCGAGTATACTTCTGAAACGACCGCAATACTGGGTCATCCAGAACGCGTGCTATTGACGCTTCTCGTACTATTTTGGCTAGGTCCTGATTGCCAATAAAGAGAGGCGTCCCAAATGCATTTTGTGTTCGCGCAATATCAGGAACATCGCGATCATCTTCTCGGTTAATGCAATGTACCTTTGATCTTATACCAGATGCGTTAAAGAGCACTTGCTGAAGATGAAAGTCAGCAGTTGAGCTTCCGACAAATATGACGACACTGGCACGCTCAATGTCCAGCCGGAGAAGATTAAACCAGTGTTCGAATTCTGCCATTCTTAGATAGGACTGAGCACCAAGAATGCAGCTCTGGTCAAAATTGTCTATATCTCACTTATTAACACGTCCATGAAGATGAACAATCGCCGTTCGATTGCTATCTAGTGCATTGGTTTCTCTAAGCTATTAATACTCTGGTATGGTTGACGTGCTCTGGTTAAGGCCTGTTCGATTGCATCATCATAGTTTGTCGTGTATATCCGGTCCCAGGAAAATGCGGCAATGTCGACCATGCTGGTTGTAACATCCGCAATCGAGAAGCGCTCTTTCATTAATGTCATCAGCGCGTATGTACTCTCTTGCTCCTTGTACTGGGTGCGATTCTCGTATGGCCATAATTTGGGTCATGCAGCGATTGCCAGGTCTTCGGATGAGCTGATGTTGTCGTTGGCTGCTCCGGAATGGGCACCCATAAGCCCGGCCCATGCCTGATCGAAGAG
>Ga0209544_1000877_pt1 | contig 36896 bp, 37 predicted proteins | sample MesohylPK_FD_187297 | JGI IMG/M metagenome (GOLD analysis project Ga0209544, IMG submission 187297) | Host-associated microbial community of the marine sponge Aplysina aerophoba from Gulf of Piran - sponge mesohyl, lysed by proteinase K... | ecosystem: Host-associated > Porifera > Sponge >... | reverse complement strand
AGGAAGTCCTTTATACACAAGAAATTAACGGTCAGTTCCAAGTCTTCAAAGTCGGTGTGAACAGTGGGATTCGGACGCAGTTGACGCATATCGCCGGGTGGAATACTGGTGGGGATTGGTTTGATCCGGCGTATGCGTTGCCGGTTTCACCACAATCTCAATTGCTGACGACAACATGGGGGGAAGTGAAAAGGAAATAGTACTGTAGATTTATCACCTTAAAAATACTTTAGCAGTGATAGTATTCAAAATGTTAGAGCTGCTGAAGTCATATTTGCTTTCAAGCGTTTCCAAGGGGAGGGCTTCACTCCCGTAGCGATAGTATTCGTCCTGGAGATGGTGTTCCCAACTGGAGTTGGGAATCCAATCTCGCCGGAGTAGAAGCACCGGTAGAAAGGAGAAAAACCGAAATGAAAAAGAATCTTCGCGGTAAAATCCGCGAGTTCGTCCAATCCGAAGAAGGGAAGGTCGGGATAAAATCCCCATTGACCCTCGGTGTAGCGACTGGTAGCATGTTATTGGCACAAGCCGTTGTTGGCACACCACAGGCTGAGGCATTTCAGGATTGCTGGGATGACGATGACTGTGATATAGCTGATCACGACTGTCATAATGCTAATCCACCTTTTTGGAAAGGCACTTGCTACTAGCATAATGCTCCAATGAGATTTCTTCAGTTTGAAGAGGAAATCTCATCGGTTCTCAAGTCATGACTAATGTCAATGTAGATTGTGAAAAACGTTACAATCTTGTTAACTATCCAGCGTGTGGTTGTTTTACTGCCACACGCTACCACGTATTGTGTATATTATGCCCTTCGGGTAATTGGAGGAATATCCTATGAGACTTATATCCACTTTTCGCATGCTCGCGCTAGTCTTGCTGTGTGTGAACGTTTCTCCAGTTTTCGCGAAAGCACCTACGACCGCAAAAATCCTGTTTACCTCAGCGCGAGATGGTAATCGCGAAGTATACATCATGAACCCTGATGGTAGCCAACAGATTAGACTCACACAACATCCCGAAAACGATATGAACGCCGTTTGGTCCCCGACCGGCGAGCAGATTCTTTTTGTCTCCGATCGCGACGGTAAGCGAGACCTGTATCTGATGAACCCTGATGGCTCCAATATCCGACGCGTCTTCAAGAATAAACTCAAGAGAAACTTCACTTATCGGGACGATCCGACATGGTCGCCGGATGGCCAACAATTCGCTTACATGCACATCAACTGGGACAAGGATATATACGCTATCCACATTGCGAACTCAGGAGAACAAGAAGAGAATTTCGTAGCGAATGGTTTGTATCCAGCGTGGTCGCCCGACGGTGCGGAAATAGCTTATAGTCCCCTTGAAGATGGCCGAATGACACTCATCAATGTTCACACAGGGGCGCAAAAACGGATCCTGCCGAGAAAAGAATTGGGGGGTCAAATGATGCTATCTTGGTCTGCTATGGCGGACAAACTCGCCTTCTCTTGGAATAACAATCCATTGCCACCAGATTTCAAACCGGGAGAAGATGAGTTACCAGAGGGATGGACTGATAAACGAACAATCTATATTGTCAACCGCGATGGTACCGGTCTCGAACAACTTGTCGATGAGGCGGGTCCGATGGCAGAGAATCCTGAGTTATCACCGAATGGCAAAGAAATCCTTTATACACAGAAAATTCAGGGTTCTCTACAGATTTTCAAACTCGATATAAGCAGCGGGGTTCGGACACAGTTGACGCATATTGGAGGTATTTTGCAAGCGAATATCGGCGGGGATTGGTTTGACCCGGCGTATGCATTGCCGGTTTCGCCACAACCTCAACTGCTCACGACAACATGGGGAGAACTCAAACGGGAATAGGTTTTCAGGTATAGCCAACTTGGAGCGCTTTGATACAAAAATGGATATTTACCCAATTGAATCAGTTTACAAGTTTTTCCAACAAGGAGCGGGCTTTTGTAAACAGTCACTTCTCGTTGGAGACGGGTTTCCTAACTACGGTTGGGAAGCGAATCCCGCCGGCGTGAGATTTCCGGTAGAAAGGAAGGAGGTGAACCTCAATGAAAACAAATCTCCGCGGTAAAATCCGCGAATTCGTCCAATCCGAGGAAGGCAAAGTGGGAGTCAAATCTCCACTGACACTCGGTGTAGCCGCAGGAAGTATCTTATTGGCACAAGCCATTGTTGGCACACCACAGGCTGAGGCATTTCGGGAGTGTTGGGTTGATGATGACTGTGATAACGCTAATCACAGGTGTCATAATGCCACTCTATTTACTATAAAAGGCACTTGCCACGAATAGCACAATGCTCCGATGAGATTTCTGCTTCAAACTGAAGAACAAATCTCATCGGTTCTCAAACTAGAGATGTGCTTGATAGTAGGTATCCAATATCGGATTAGATTATTTTTTTAAAATTAAGGTCTATCCGCGTCTTCCAAAACAAGAAATAGTAAAAATAAGGTCTTGGTATAAACGGATGGATAAATTCACAAACGTCCGCACACAAAAGCAAAAACGCTTGTTACCCAGAAAAGCAATGGATTGGCAACGTCAGCTGTCTTGGTCCGCTGGGAATGACAAACTCGCTTTTCCTTGGAATAAGAATCCGTTACCGCCGGATCACAAACCGGGTAAACCTGTCCCGGATGAATGGGTTGATAAGCAGGCAATCTACATTGTGAACCGCGATGGCACCGACCTGCGACAACTTGTGGATGAAGCCGGTCCCTATGCGCAATACCCTGTATTATCGCCGGATGGAGAAGACGTGCTTTATACACAGGAAATTAAGGGATGGTTCCAAATCTTCAAAGTTAACGTGAACAGCGGTATTCAGACACAACTGACGCATAGCGTCGGCTTATTCCAAGCGAATTCTGGTGGGGACTGGTTTGATCTGGCGTATGCGTTGCCGGTTTCACCACAACCACAGTTGCTAACGACAACATGGGGGGAAGTGAAAAGGAAATAGTACTGTAGATTTATCACCTTAAAAATACTTTAGCAGTGATAGTATTCAAAATGTTAGAGCTGCTGAAGTCATATTTGCTTTCAAGCGTTTCCAAGGGGAGGGCTTCACTCCCGTAGCGATAGTATTCGTCCTGGAGATGGTGTTCCCAACGCTGTTTGGGAATCCAATCTCGCCGGAGTAGAAGCACCGGTAGAAAGGAGAAAAACCGAAATGAAAAAGAATCTTCGCGGTAAAATCCGCGAGTTCGTCCAGTCTGAGGAAGGTAAAGTCGGAGTCAAATCCCCGTTGGCCCTCGGTGCGGCGGTGGGCAGCGTTCTACTCGCACAGACTATCGTTGGAACAACACCCGCCCATGCAGGGGGATTATGCAAAGATGACACTTGGTGTATGGCCCCAGAGACATGTAATGACCCTTTCGTGAATGGGTGGGGTACATGTTATTAATACCGTCAATATAGGCTGTGGCGTAGTCCGTCACAATCTTATTGACTTTTCAGTGTGTGGTAGTTTCTACTGCCACACGCTCCCATATGCTGAGTCTATTACGTCTCTTGAGCAATTATCGGAGAAATACAGATGAAACGTATATTTGTCTTTTACATGCTGAGTGTGATACTACTATGTGCGAACGTTGCTTCGCTTTTCGCAAAAGCACTGACGACCCCGAAAATTCTGTTTACCTCTACACGCGACGGAAACAGAGAAGTATACACCATGAACCCAGATGGCAGCGAACAGGTGAGACTTACACAACATCTTGGAAATGATCTGCAAGCCGTCTGGTCTCCGACAGGCGAAAAGATTCTTTTTATCTCCGATCGTGGGGGTGTTCGAGACCTTTACCTGATGGACCCAGATGGAACCAACGTTCGACGTGTCTTCAAAAGAAAAACGAAAATTTATAGAACCAATCCAACATGGTCACCCGATGGCAAACACATCGCTTATGTGAACGCGAAGTTGGGTAATCTTAATTCTGATATCCACATTGCGCCCCTTGGAGAACAAGAGGATGAACATATTGCGAAAGGCTGGTATCCCTCATGGTCGCCGGATGGCACTGAAATTGCCTACTCTGTAGACCAGCCATTCGCGTCTCAACTTACATTTATCAACGTCCAGACACGAGCGCAGGAACAACCGCTACCCAAGAAAACACTGATTTGGCAATACTATCCCTCTTGGTCTGCTATAGGAGACAGACTTGCCTTTACTGGGAACAAGCATCTGATACCCCCCATCTTGGAGAGGGATCTGCAAAAGGCATGGAAGGATAAACAGACGATCTACATCGTCAATCGAGACGGCTCGGGTCTCAAACAACTTATAGATGAAGCAGGCCCCTATGCACAGTATCCTGCGCTATCTCCAAATGGGGAAAAAGTTCTTTACACACAGGAAATCAATGGAGATTTCCAAATCTTCAAACTTAATCTAAACAGCGGCGTTCGGACGCAATTGACGCATATTTCATGGAATACTGGGGAGATTGGTTTGATCCGGCGTATGCGTTGCCGGTTTCACCGCAACCAGAGTTACTCACCACAACATGGGGAGAACTCAAACGGGAGTAGGTTTTCAGGCATAGCCGACTTGGAACACTTTGAGCAGAATCTATTCGACTCACCACAGGTTTGTCAGCGAATATATCTCCGACGTGGGTGCCAGAACCTTTCTTTGCTGTCTCACCGAGGGCAGAAAAAATAACAACCTTATGGGGTAAGCTCAAACAACACTAATCAACTGTATTCCGATAAACCGAGGAAACCATTAATGTACTATCATGAATTTGAAACTGCGTTTGAGGCACGGCTTCAGACACACACAGACGTATATCCGCACGCCGTGGAATATCATCGCGCCCGTTTTGATCAGACGATTCAGTACCTGTTGTCTTCCATTTTAGAGCAGGCAGAAGACTTGATTCAACGTCCCGAAACGAGTTGGACGCACACTGAAGAAATCGTCAGGGACATTCTCTATTGTGGTGATATAACTGTTGAACAACTTTTTGCACTTGAGATTCCTAATCAACTAACAGCAGATAGAAATTTCGAGGCGGTAAAAACGAAACTCTACGAAACGAAATATTACCCAATCAGCGAACATCTGAACTATCTCGCTTTTCCGCCTGCTTTGGAACGGAAAGCATTCATCGGTAAGCATTTAGATCGCTTTGAAGAGAAGTCAGAGTTCTGTGATCTCGGCTTCGGTCCTGGGGTGTTGACAGCGTTCATTCTACAGCAGAACACCACGTGGCAAGTTGAGGGTGTTGACATTAGTCACTACTGCCTTCATCACGCCCAAAGGCTCCTGAGAAAAAAAGGAGTGCTTGGAAGAAGTGAGTTGTCAGTTGGAGATGTGAGAACCCTACCCTATCCTGACGACACTTTCGATGTGGTTGTCGCGATTGAAGTGCTGGAACATATCCCTGATCCAGAAGCCGGCTTGTCAGAAGCGATGCGAGTGCTGAAACCCGGTGGATACGCAATAACAGCACTGCCAGTACAACTCCCGCTGATGATGCACCTCTACGATTTTGACACGCCGGATGAAGTCTTAACACTCTACAAAAAGGTTGGACTTGAGGTTATTGATTTTGAAACAAAGGAATTCCAGCGTCAAGCAGGGGCTTTCGTTGATACATTCGCATTGAGTATCAAACCCTAAACGGAGACAGTTTTTTATTATGTCACACTATGAATACTTCCTGATTTTTTTAGCAGTCGTTTTCTGTGGATATGCGAGTTACACTGATTTAAAGACGCAGAAGATTCGCAATTTCTGCTCGCTCGGACTTCTTTATGTGGGAACACTCAGCCAATTGATGGCGTGGTATCTTGGTACAACAACGCCGCTCTATATCTTAGGACTCTTCTTTGGGGGCGGGCTTATCGCTTTTGCTTTCTATTGGTTTGGTATCTTCTCGCCGGGGGATTCCAAACTCTTTTGGGGACTCTGCTTAATTTTTCCGCTGTCACTGTTTAGAAACCTGAGCGGTGCTTTAAGTTTTCCACCCGTGATACTTGCACTCAATATTATTGTTCCATACTCAATAGGAATACTCTGTTATCTACTTTTCAAATTTGCCCTAATGCCGAACAAATTAAATCTGTTCCGATATTTCTTTAAATCTTACTTTCAAAAGGATACGTTGCTCGAAAAACTATTTAGCCTACTTATGTTTATCGGTATCGGATCTGGGCTGACCTACTTGCTCCAGCACCTTGAGTGGGAACCTGATCGCTTGCTGCATCTCCTTTTAGTTTTGGTGGTGTTCACATTGATACAGAAATTACTATCGCCGGTACCGAAAACACCCGCCTATTACATAATCATTGGTTTCACATCCGTCTGGTTAGCACTGCAAGCGACACCATCTGTATCGGTATTTCTCTCCGGTTTCGCCTTTTTCTTAGGACTGTATCTCGTCGTTTTTGTTATTGCTAAGCAGTTAATTCTCAGTTTAGCGAGTATAACCTTGGACAACGCTGTGGACGTGAGTGGTCTTGAGGTTGGAATGATTCCCGCTGAACAAATTGTTAGGGTGGAACAGCCGGATGGCACTGTCCACTACGAAAAGAAACAGGTGGATTTTTCGAGCGGCCAGAAGGATAATATCGTTATTTCACCCGATCCCGTAGGTTTAACTGCAGAAGAGATTTTCCAATTACAAAACCTTGCGGCGGAAGGCGCGTTTGCTGAATTTGGCAATCAGATAAACGTCCAACCCTCGATACGCTTTGCCCCAGTCATTTCCTTCGGTGCTCTGCTAACGGTGCTTTGCCAAGGTCCTTTTTATCTGAAACTGATGCAGCTGCTATAAACATTTGGATAAACACCCTTCAAATAACCAACAAGGATGATGAACCTTTTGAAAAGACATTAGAAAGCATGCCCAGGGGGAGGGCTTCACTCCTACAGCGATAGTATTCGTCCTGGAGATGGTATTCTCAACACTGTTTGGGAATCCAATCTTGCCGGAACAGAAGCACCGGCAGAAAGGAGAACAGCCGAAATGAAAAATAACCTTCGCGGTAAAATCCGAGACTTCATCGCATCCGAAAAAGGTCGTGTTAGCGTTAAAGGCCCTTTAACGCTTGGCATTGCGACTGGTGGTGTCTTGCTTGCGCAGACTATCGTCGGAACACCAGATGCTCAGGCATGGCCATGTGAAATTAACGACCATTGCCCTCAGGGATATTGGTGCCATCAGGATGGTAGTTGTGTGCCATTTTAATACGACTCTTAGAAATGATTGGGACGAGAGGAGTTTGACTTCTTTGCCACTGATCATTTCTAACGAATATTAACTGACCAACGGATAGGTGCGCTTTCAAAGCGCGCCTACCTCGGAATCGTGAGAAACGGTATAGTTATAAACTCTCCAAACTGAGTCCATACTTCTCCGCGGCTCATTCCCGTTAAGGAGGTATTTCTCATGAAATATAAGGTCCAGTTTCTTTTTTATTTACTCGGTGTATCCGTGTTGTGTTTGAAGGTGTGTGCTGTTTTAGCAAAAGCACCGGATACGGCGAAAATCGTCTTTGCCAAAGGTGGTATAGAGAATACACGGGACATTTACCTTATGAATCCAGATGGTAGCGATCAGATGAATCTAACCAATCATCGCGCAGATGATATCGCTCCCGTCTGGTCTCCAACTGGAGAACACATCCTTTTCGCTTCTGATCGTGAACACAAGGCATGGGGAACTTGGGATTTGTATCTCATGGACCCAGATGGCTCTAATGTCCGAAAAGTTTTCGACAAATGGAAGAGACGAAACAGTCCTACATGGTCGCCGGATGGAAAACGAATCGCTTACACTTCTGGGGAACCTGGAAGTGGGTCTATCTATATCGGCACAATAGATGGGAAGACAGAAGAACGTGTGGCGACTGGATGTTGTCCAGTCTGGTCTCCCGACGATAGAGAAATAGCTTTTGTCGAAGGTGCAATTAGAGAACCCAAACGGATTAGTTTCCTTAACAGTCAGACGCATCGACATAGATTTTTCTTTCCGCCTAAGCGAGCATCGTGGGTTCGGTATCCTGCCTGGTCCCCGCTTGGCGATAAACTTGCCTTTACTTGGACCAATCGCGCTGAACTTCGGCGTGAGGATTTCGTGTTAGAGACGATCTATATTGTGAATCGTGATGGCACCGGTCTTCAGCAAGTCATCGAAGAAGGTCGAGCAACCGTTCACCCGTCATGGTCTCCGAGTGGCAACGAACTCCTTTATAACGCCATTGATGCCAACAGAGACATGCAAATCTACAAAATTAGTTTGGACTCAGAGGTGTCAGTCCAACTGACCGATGGAAAATTCTGGAATTACTTGGGAGATTGGTTCGATCCGGCGTATGCGTTGCCAGTTTCTCCGCAACCGCAGTTACTTACTACAATATGGGCAAAGATGAAAAAGGAATAGTAGTTTAGATCCCATCACCTTGAAAATACTTTGGCAGAGATTTATTTTAGAGTTTCAGATCTGCTAAGGTTGTATATGTTTTCGATATTTCCAAAGGGAGAATCTACTCCCATAGCGAAACAATTCGCTTTGGAAATGATGTCCCGAGCCAAAATTGGAATTTCAATCCCGCCGGAGTATACTACGGCAGAAAGGAGGAAACCAATATGCAGAACAGCATTCGCGACAGAATCCAAACCTTCCTCGCCTCTGAGGAAGGAAAGGTGAGCGTCAAAGCTCCACTGACACTCGGCGTAGCAACTGGTAGTATCTTACTCGCACAAGTTATTGTTGGAACACCACATGCTGAGGCATGTCCATGTCAATCTAACGATGATTGTTATTCAACCGATCGCTGTGATCCAGATGGAGTCTGCAGACCTATATAGCCTTTGGTAGTTTATAGCCAGTCCATTGCCTCCGTTCATCGAATCTGAGGATGGGAAGGTAAGTGTCAAAGCACCGCTCACACTCGGCGTAGCCACGGGCAGTGTTTTATTTGCCCAGGCAGTCGTCGCTCCCGCCCACAATGGGTGGGAATGCGAGCATGACTGGCAATGCCACCATCATCCTCACAAATGCAGTGTAGGAACCTGTGTTGGTGGTTAAACATCAATGCATGAATCTCAAGCAAGTTCCTTAGGATTATAGAATAGGGCTTGTATTTCAAACTGAGGCAGTCTCAGGAAAAGTCGGGGCGTGATGGCTTTTACCACAATGCGCCCCGGCATTTCTGCCTCTAATGTGCTTCTGAACATTGAGAAGATAAGGGACATAGCAAGGCCATTCAGTCAACGTATCTATCCTAAATTTCGGAGGTGTTTTATGAAACCGTTAATGTTAGTTCTTATTTTCGTTTTCAACTTCGCACTGTTAGGAGCGGGAATCTGTCCTGTATTGGCAAAAGCACCCACTACTGCCAAAATTGTGTTTGGGGCAAGTCGCGAAGGAAATCGAGACCTCTACCTGATGAATATAGATGGAAGTGATCAGATTAACATAACGAACCATCCAGCAGATGACATCTATGGTGCCTGGTCCCCCACGGGAGAGCAGATTCTTTTCGCCTCAGATCGGGACAAAGGGTACGACCTGTATCTAATGGATCCGGATGGGAAAAACGTGCGACGGGTGTTTGGAAAATCTGCCCATAGGGAGGCTCCAGCATGGTCGCCTGATAGCAAACAGATCGTTTATACGCGACGCGAGCAAGGCAAAAGGGTTATTTATATCGCTTCAATAGACAGCAAAAAAGAAGAACGTGTGGCGATTGGCAGCACTCCTGCATGGTCTCCTGATGGAATGGAAATAGCTTATACCGTCAAAGCAGGACAGGACCGTTGGGAAATGTATATCCTCAATGTGCGCACACGAAAACAGAAAGTGTTTTTCCCACCCAAGGCGATACCCACGTGGATGGGATCTATTCCGGCGTGGTCTCCCGAAGGCGACAAACTTGCGTTTTCTTGGCAACATAAACTGCCGCTTGTTGCCTTCGAGGATAGGGAGACAATCTATGTTGTGAATCGTGATGGCACAGGACTTACACAAATCGTTGATGAAGCCGGTCCGCGAGCGACGGATCCGGTTTGGTCCCCACGAGGGGATGAACTCCTATATGCAAGATGGAAACACGAAGCGAAGCAAATCTTCAAAATCACTTTGAATGGAGGTCCGTCAGAACAACTCACTCATATTGGTATTTGGAATAGTCCGGCGGATTGGTTTGATCCAGCGTTTGCTTTACCGGTTTCACCACAACCCCAATTGCTGACGACCATCTGGGGAAAACTGAAACGAGAATAGGTTTTCAGGCATAGCCACATTGAGGGCACTTTGGCAGAAATGTTCCTCAAGAATTTCAGATCTGCTGAACCCGGAACGAGGGCTCGCTATATCCTTACAATGGATGCTGATTTCAGTATCATTCTCAGTGGTAATCGGTATTTCGTTTGGGCTGTATCCCGCCATAAAAGCCTCATCGTTCGCACCTATTGAAGCACTTCGCGCAGAATAGTCAGATCTATAGGCATCTTCGTCTACTCTCCATGCCTTTTATTCCAACCTATCGGTTTGGGTAATCCCTTTTGACAAGTAATACCATTCTCGCTTATTTCGATTCCATTGAAAACCTAATAGTTTCAATTTGCCTCTCACATAATACGTGTTCCCTTTTACGCTAAGGTATTCATCTGTTCTCTCAACGCGAATGTTATTGTTGAGACTTTCGACCTGCTTAATCAGTGAATCAATACTCATCGCTATTTCCTCCCTTCTGAGTCGTAACCCTGTTCGTATTTTCCCTGAATATAGAACGAACTTGCCTGTTGCCTTGCATAGACAGCAGTCATACATCTTACTCACATTGACGCATCGGGCAGAGTGATCTTTTGTCTGCTCACGCTGTCCTATTTCTTATGTCAGATTGCGTCCCTTTATTATTTAAGGACACAATTTTGAGTTCTGAGGGTGCAGTCTGATACTTTAATTTTTTATCTGCACTTCTAAAGTAGAACCTTTGCCTTCCCAGTAAAGATCAATTCGGCGTGTTACGTTCGCATATTTTCCCTAAATTATGTCTATTTTTTCCAGTAGATTATGTCCTTTTTTTACCAACAAATTATGAATTAACCTTGATAAATTGTGGCTTTCATATCGAAATATGTGAGGGCTTGGTGTGATTTTATGCATGTTACGTTCGCATATTTTTTTCAAATTATGCACCCTCTGCCACAAAATATGGTGTCCTTAATTTTGAGAGCACAATTACAAACAACGAAAAGATTGGAGAAAAAAGTGTTTGATTTCCCAAGAATTTTACATCCGCTTTACCTCTTTGAAAAGGATGCCGTATTTTACGCTGCAGACCTTGAAAAAGCGAGCATTATCGAACTCTCCGCTGTAATGTTCAACATCCTGAAACTGGCGGAAGAGCAGACAAATGAAGAAATTGTCCAAGTCCTGAAAACCACTTATGCAGAGGACGAGATTTATGAGGCGTTTGAGAGACTTGCGGAATTTGAAAAGGAAGGGTTACTATTCAATCGCGGTAAAAACCTCGAGGAGATCGTCTCAGTAGGCGCGGATCGGCGGAGGTTGCTTGTTGCGATACCGGGTATCAATGTTGACTCGTATTTTGATATCGAAACGTTGTATGCGGGGACGAATATGGCGCTCTCTTACATGTTTGAACATCTCACCAAATACGTGGATCTTCACTTTACAGGCAACCAGAATCGGAAGTTAGCGGATAACGTGTATGAAGTTGATATCAGCGTGTCTGACTTCGGTAGACTCAGCCGAAGGATCAACGAAACCTATTTCGGTATTCTAACCTTACATCGCGACCAGGAAACATGGCTGCTACCACTTTACGAGCATACAGAACTCCCGCCGATCTTAGTTCAGTGTCATGCCCCCCGTGGACACGGTGGGAAAGCGATAAACTCTATATTGCGACATTACGCGGCGATGCGAGATTTTGATGCTTTCACGGCACCATCGGATTATGTTCGTGAGTTCTATTCGGATTATGTATGGGATTCGAGTTTCTTTAATACACTCCCCAATGGTGTAGATTCGGCGTTGTTTCGTCCCATGAATAAACAAAAAGCCAAGCAAGAGTTGGCTAAACAGGTTGGAGACGAACGCATTGTAACAACTCCAACTGTTGGTTACCTTTCACGGGTGCAATCAGAAAAAGGAGCATCTATCTACTTAAAACTCGCTGAGTTGAATCCACACTTGTTGTTTTTGATTGCGGGTCCGAACCTCGGAAGGTACCAATCGAGGGAACTTCCTGATAATCTCGTCTACGCCGGATTTCATCCTCGTGAGAAGTTGCCACTGGTCTATAACGCATTTGATGTCTACTGTTTCCTTTCAATGTCCGGTGAGGAAACCTTTGGATTGACGGTCCTTGAAGCGATGGCGTGTGGTGTTCCGCCTATTGTTCCTAATTTTGATGGTGTGCCATCGGTTGTTGGGAATACGGGTCTGATTGCCGATGCCGAGAATTTTGAAGAAGATATAGCGACGGTTGTAAGTTACCCTTCACCCTTAGATTTTTCGGAGAAAATTAATTTGCTACTGAATGACGACGAAATGCGACAGGAACTTTCTCGAAACGCAAGAGAACGGGCAGCGTCGTTCACTTGGGACAAAACAGCGCGACGGATTATAAAGTGCTTTGAAAGACTCCACGAAAAGAGACGGCTTGTCAGCCCAAACAGACTTTTAAATATGTTTGTACCGACGCCGTCAGAAGCAGCTCATGGTTTAGAAGCAGAAGGCTTAACACATCAAGGCAGTGAGTGGTTGAAATACAAATCGATTGTATTGGGGATGGATCAACATTATGAGCGTTGTCTCATAAGGGATACAGCGTATTCGATGCATGTTGAGGATGGTCTTGCGTTAAGCATTTTGAAGAATCATACTGTGAGGGAAGCCGAGGCAGTCCTTGCTGGGGTGATTGAGGATGAGGAACGAGCAAAGGCGACACTTAAAAGGGTTCACGGCTTAATACAGGCGACTGGCTAAAAAAGGAAGATAAAAAATCAATGACCCATAACTCAGGCTATCACTTAAAACCGCACCATAAATTTGAACAAGAGGGACGCAAATATGTTGCTGACCTTGAAACCAACGACATCATTGAAATCAACGATGTAGAATGGGATATCCTGAGTCGCTATGGGACTCAGACGGATTATCAAATTGTTGAAGCTTTGAAAAAAAAGTATAAGGTGTCATCTGTTTTTGAAGGTATTACACGATTGGAGTGGTTTGGTAAGCGAGGACAACTTTTATCACAGATGCCTGACTCATCTGGTGAGTTTAACGCCTCTCAACCTGTATCTGGGGAACTCAAGTTGTTGGTTCCATTCGGTTTTAGGGAAGAAGAATCATCAATTGATTACATCACGACTATGAATCGGTATCAACTTTTATCTGCCCTTACGCGTAAAGCATCGTTAGAAACACTGGCTTTTTCGCAAGTCAGGGATGGCGGTATACGTCCCGGTAACAAGAGAGATTTGGGGAAGATTCGTATTCGGCAGATAACAAATGATGAGGACGATACCTTTGCACCTGTCTGGTATGCCAGAGACGGATACGATGGTATTTTACTTCTTTCTCAATTAATGGAGAGCGACCTGTTATACTATCAGGTTCCAGATATTCCAATTGTTCACTGTATAGAAAACAGCCAGAAACTACAAAGTTCGCTGCTTGAATCACTCTTGGCTCTGTATGTAGCCCAGAAAACGAATGATAGTTTGGTCGTCAAAGCATCATGGATGAAGGAATGGCTCAGCGAGTTTGGTATTCCGGGAAGGCATGTCCATGTGATTCCCGACGGTATCAACGTTGTTGAGTCGATTGATAAGGGGTTAACAAAGCAACACACTGCTGCTATTTTTGATAGACCGATGTTTGCCGAGCACCCGGTTGTTGGATTGGTTTCTGGATTTGAGCCGCATCTTGGTGCACAGTGGATTTCTGCGTTTGCGCGAGCCAACCGACATCTCTCGATTTTTGTTTATGATTACGTATTGGCAAAGCACTATAAGAATCTGCCGGAGAATGTAGTAATTTTCAGGGCAGATGATGAGGAAATGTCTGCAATTTTACCGATTTTCTTTCAGGCACTGGATCTGGTCTGTTTTCCTGCGATGCCAGGAACACCACTTTCAGTAGTTTTGGAGGCAATGGCTTATGGAACTCCGTGTATCGCCATGACGAAATACGGTCTCCCCACAGAAGTGAAAGGAGCAGGGGTGAATATCGGATTGGAATGGAACAATTTTGGTGATTTTCATGTATCCATGGACCAACTTTCGGCGGCGATCAATCAAGGGTTGGAGCCGTCTAAGACGCGCGCTGAATATGAACGGATTGCGAAAGGTTTCGCTCGGAAATACACTTGGCAAAAGACAGCACGCAATATTGTCCGAGTGTTTGAAGAGAATCACCCCTCAATGACAAAGGGGTATCAAACGGATGAAAATTTGTTCCGTCCTATTTTCTGTCGTCGGTACAGTTCTGAGACACGTAAAATAACATCCAATGTGTATAGATTGGGAGTTAACAGGTATGAACATCTCGAAAAAGCTTTGGCAGAGACACTCATGGAACAGCACAAAGCGACTGAAATAGCGTCGGTTTTCAAGCATTTCAAGATGGAAAGATCTGTTCAACGACGAGGCGACGTTGCATCTGGAAGAGGTGTGAAACCGTGACCCACTTTAGCGGAGATTGACCCTAAGGTATAAGTCTACTGAATTGAGAATATAAAGTTAAGACAGATTGTGCTCTGCACAATTTGGTTTTCAAGTATTTCCAGCAGAGGACCTCTACCCCTGATTTTCAAGTAGGTCTTTGATGTTGGAATAGGTTTTCCAACTCAGTTTGGAAAATTATTAATTGGGCTGGATGTAAATCCGGCAGAAAGGAGGAAAATCCAAATGAAAAAAGAGACACGCGATAGAGCGAAGCGGTTTCTCACGTCTGAGAGTGGACGGGTCGGTATACGAGCACCGTTAACTTTGGGTGTAGCCAGTGGGGTCCTTTTGTTATCGCAAATGATGTATGCTCCACCGGCAGAAGCATCATGTCAAACTCATGACGATTGTGGGTCAGATGGCTGGTGTAGAACGCGGTGTGAAGAGTACGATGATGACGGAACCTGCCAAGGGTGGGAATCTGTATGTGATTACGATAGCTAACCTATATTTGCGTTCCTGCTGTTTTCCACAGTGGAAGCAGCATACAATTTTAGGCGAATTTGCAATTTCTATTGCAAATTCGCTTTTTATTTTTTATAATGCACCCTTGACTCCGAAAAGTTGTGTCTTTATATTTAAAGAGGGTGTTGTGCAGTATTCTTTTCTATCTCGCACCTTATTGAATTTAGTTGAAACAGGAATCGACCACCCAAGTCATAATCTCAAGGGTTTGAGGCACTGCAATTAACTGTTGGGTGTTCGTCGGGAACATTGCGTATCTTACTGCCGAGTGTTCCTAAATTTGGAAGGATATAGGAACGTATGTTCGTCTCGGAGGTCTCTGATGTTGGAAAATGATGTTCAGTTAATACAGCGGATTTTATCAGGTGATGATTCAGCATTCAACACCTTGGTCGAAAGGCATCATAAGGGGGTTCACGCGCTTATCTGGCGAAAGATAGGAGATTTTCACTATGCGGAAGAACTGACCCAAGATGTTTTTCTTCAAGTATACAAAAAACTTGGGACCTTGAAAGATCCTAAGTGTTTTGCCGGATGGTTGTATGTGATTGCGAATCGACTGACACTTAATTGGATTCAGAGACATAAACCGGCGATGCAGTCGCTGGAAGAGACACCCTTGGAAGAGATAGATGAATCCTCTTATACACATTACGTAACGCTCGAACGCGAGGCAGACGCGGCTGAGCAGAACTCTGAGATTGTCAAAAAACTTTTAGAAAGGCTGCCAGAGAGTGAGCGGACAGTCGTGACACTCTACTATCTTGGCGAGATGACGGTGAAGGAGATAGGCAACTTCTTAGGTGTGTCGGTAAACACAATTAAGAGTCGACTGCGTCGAGGGCGCGAACGTCTACAGGAAGCAGAATCCTTAGTGAGTAAAGTGCTCGGGAGCGTGCAATTACCTGCCGATTTAACGGCGCGCATTATGCGCCAAGTCGCCGATATTAACCCAACAGTTCCACCGGCTGGCAAACCGTTGGTGCCGTGGGTATCTTTCGGCGCGGCAACAATTTTGGTTATGTTACTGCTGGGTGCAAGTCATCAATATCTTGCCCGTTTTCAAAAGCCGTATAGTTTCGAGGCAAGATCTGAACCTACGATTGAAATTGTTGATGCCCCTATCGTTCTTGATGTTGTATCAAAGCCTTCTATACGGAACCAGTTTGGTCGGTCTGCTGTACCTGGAAAAAACGTAGGGGCTGGGATGGAGTTTTCCGAGGCGACGTTAAGGACCTACTCCGAGGAGGATCTACGCAAGTTTTCTATTACGCAGTGGGGACAAACAGATGGTCCTCCTGGTGGTAAGGTGCACGATATTTACACTGTTTCTGACGGGACTACCTTTGCTATTTCAAGAGGGGGTATGTACAAATTAGAGACAGAGGCAACCGCATGGAGGTATCTGAGCACGAGTATTCCGATAGATAAATCCCTAATGCCGATGGTGGAGAATCGTGGGACGCTCTATATTGTCTCTACGAATGAGATATTTGCGTCAGTGGATAAAGGTGAGACATGGCGTGCGTTTTGCGTTCGGCCAAAGGGAGATGCCATTGGGTTTATCACCACAGATGAACGGGATGCGCGGGGTTCAGAAGCGGGTATGACAATGTATCTCGCGCTTAGGGATGAAGGGATTTTCCGATCCATAGACGGTGGAATTGAATGGGAATCACTTAACGATGGCTTAGGAGGTGAAAGGATTTCAGCGATCACCGCTGTTCAAAAGACAATGTTTACCGGCACCAACCGGGGTCTTTACCGTCTGGATTCAGATATTTGGAGAAAACTGTCAATAGGCACATCAAAAGCGGTCTATTCCTTGGCAGTGCTTAAAAGTAATCTCTACGTTGGAATGGGACCCGATCTGGTTGAATTAACGCCAATGGATGCAAGTTCAATAGTGCAAAGGAGTGAACCGAGTTCAGGAAGGATTTTCCGATCGGCTGACTTGGGAGCATCATGGACTGAAATAACACCTAAATATCGTCCGTCAGCGCTCCCATCGGGTGTAAAACTTTTGGTGACAGGTGAAACACTCTTAGCACTCGGTGCCACGAATTTATGTTCAATGGATCGCGGGGACACTTGGACAAATCTTGGAATTGACACGAATTTATATATGCTCAATAGTTTACCCGCTGCGGCGGTGAACGATGAAACGTTTTACAAAGCTGGTGCTTTCGGTATTCATCGCACAACGGATGGTGGCAAATCATGGCATATATTTATGGACGGAGTGCTGGGAACAAGGATATACGATTTAGTTGTGTTCAACAACAGGTTATACGCATATACTACCTATGAGGTATATCAATCGGTCAACCAAGGCATATCTTGGAAAAAAGTCCGTATTGGTACTGAAGAGGTCTCTCGTAAATCAGTGAAAGATGATGGTGCTTATATTTATCCCAATCTTTACGCAAAGTTTGTGATTGCTGGTGGGATGCTCTATTTTATTTCCCCTGAAATAAATCACTTGCGCATTTCCCGTTTATCCGCAGATGACAATAAACTGATTCCAGTTCAAACCACACCTGCTTTTGATAGTGAGGGAGCAAGAGAAAGTCAGGTGTCTGAGACGACGCGCTCTGTTGAAGAATGGGCGAGAGTCGAGGCGTTTGCCATTAGCGGTGATGTGTTCTATGCGGAATACAATCGTAGACTTTTTAAATGGAGACTCGGTGATTCAGCGTGGAAGGACACAGGTTTGGTAGACTTTGGTAAGCCATCCGATGTCGATTTCCTCGGTGGATTCAAGTTAGCAGCTTCCAGAGAAATTCTCTACGTTGGAAAACGGGATGGTCGACTCTTTCAATCGCTTGACGAAGGAACCAATTGGCGGGATGTTACACCCAATCTACCGCTTCGCTTTACTTCATTCAAAGAGATTGCCTTTGTGGGTTCAACCGTTTACGTCGCGACAGACGCTGGGGTCTTAGTCTCAGAAACTGGGGAGCACTGGCGTGTAATAATGGATAGATCAGGGGCACCTATCGTCATAAACCAATTTGCTATGAATCATTTCGCTGTGACGGGTCCCAGAGTTTACGGTGCCGGAGATATGGGGGTTTATGGCATGGATGCTGATGGGCACTGGAAGCGATTTGCTTCAGAAGTGCCAGGTAAAGTTGTCTCTCTTGATATAATTAATAACAAACTCTATGGTGCTACTAAAGATCGTGCGATATTTCAGATATCGCTTGCGGAGGAATGGTAGATAGTGATTATGGATTTGTCGGATCATGATCTGAGGAGGCGATTGAGATGGAGATAGATATAGAAACTGCGAGAAAAATTGTAGGTGCCCATGATCAGAAGAAACCCTCTGAGGTCGCCAAAGCGGTAAATGTTTTATATCAGGCATTCGGAACTTATCAATCCATCACACGAGAAATGGGTAAATCGGATAAGTTTTGGATCGTCCGACATCGTATCTCCCAACTTCCGGTAGGCATTCTGTGGAAGGTTGATGAAGGATATATCGGGATTGAACAAGCCTATCAAATCACTCGACTCAAGCAGGAAGAAGATAAATGGATATTGGCTATTGCGATTGTTGAGGTGAAAGGTCTGACTGCTAAAGAATGTGGAAAGGTTGTTAACGTTGTGCTTAACGGAGGTAAATCCATCATGGATTCCCTTAGCATTTTAGTGGGTATCCATTTTGATGAAATCCAACCCCTTTCGCTTCCTCTTGGATCTGACATTTGGACCGAAATCTGTAAGATTGCATGGACACAACGCCAAAAGTGGGAGGACCTGTGTTATCAATTAGTGCGTCAAGGTGTAGACGTTAACATTCAGGAAGTGGCATCTCAACTCGAGGGGATCGCCGTGGATTTACGCCGATCGGGTAGAACTTAACAACAAATACGTCTATTTTGGAAGGGAAATACACCGGTTGAAAATGTGATGCTAAAATTCGACTGTTAGTAATGGTATTCTAAAAGTAACAGGGGCGAACATAAGGTTCGCCTTTTTAATTTTAAGCGTTGGATATCCAAGCTAAATTCAGGTTTCGATTAAACTGGTAGACCTGTAACGCCGTGTACCTGAGAATAAACTCGCCGAAATTTTAGGCGGGTTTTTGTCTTTAGTGTAGATGCAGATTCTTCTCAATTTTCTCACATTCTGCACCCTGTCTCACCTAAAACTGTGTCCTTAATTTTAAAAGGGTGTTGTATACCCATGTTTAAAATGTTTTTTTACATCGTGGGTTAAAACATCACCGTTTTCTACTAAAAAGGAAGGAGGTGAGATCTGATGCAAACTCATGTAACCAAACTGACAAAGCAGCGTCTGAGTGATTTCTTCGTCAAAGAAGATGGTCATGTGGCGCACAAGAATGCTTTGGTCGCAGGGACAGTGGCGACGGGTGCTATTTTGGCATCAGTGATGCTGGCACCCGAGGCAGAAGCAGGTTGGAGATGGTGCGATGGAGAAAAGACTCAGCTGTGTCACACCGATGTATCCTGCTGTTCAGCAACTGATGCGGAAGGTGATCTTTTCTATTATTGTGGGGACCCTGAGTGTTAACCAGTAGCCATTTATATGTAAGATGGCTATCCACATAGAATAAGCGAGAACTTATTATTTACGCGAATTCGTCTTTGTATAAGTTCTCGCTTATATCATCCTTCACCACTGGTTACCAATTTTTGAATTTTAGAGATCACTACTATTCACAACATAAGGGGGAATTTGCAATGTCAAGCGCACTCAATTCTAAAAAAACTGTCGTTATTAGCACAGTTGTTTTTATTTTCTCGCTGATGTCAATAGAATCCTTTGCCGGTAAGGGTTGGGAATTGGTGTCTCAGCTTCCTACTAAGCGACTGGATTTCACTACTGCTGTTGTAGACGATAAGATTTATCTCATCGGTGGCAGTCTCTATGAAGACGCAAAACTTGGTAAAAGAATACCAGGTCCCTTTGGATTATCACTTGTTGAGATGTATGACCCGGAAAGAAACCGGTGGCAGAGAATTGCCAATATGCCAATGCCACGCACAGGTGCCAAAGCGGCAGTGGTCAACGACACCATCTATGTCTTTGGGGGATTTAGTGGAAAAAACAATAACCGTGCGAATATGAAATTTCCAGTTGTTGTAGATGCCTACGACTCTCAAACAGGTACATGGGCGAGGAAACAGGACATGCCCACACCTTGGCTCAATTTCGGGATTGGTACGGTTGCTGGAAAAATCTATCTCATTGGAGGTTTAAACATCGATGAACGGACAGATAGCGTTGAAATCTATGACCCTGCCGCTAATACATGGGCGAAGGGTCCTAAAATGCCGACCCGACGTGATCCTGGCGGTATGGTGGTTGTCAACAATCGTATTTATGTCATCGGCGGATATGGATGGCCAATGGACTTTAGAGGGGGTCCGTATCTTGCGACCATTGAGGAATATAACCCAATAACCCATCAATGGCAGCAGAAGAACGATATGTTAGACATCAAACTTGATTTTTCGCCGGTTGTTATTAGGAATGAAATCTATTTGATTGGCGGTTTCATTTGGGAAGATGCACTTCCTGAGTATTTGGCGACTGTGGATGTGTATAATCCACAGACCCAGGTGTGGCACAATATTCCAGAACTGCCAACGCCCATTAACCCTTCTGGGACAGCAGCGGTTAACGGCAAGATTTATGTTTTCGGAGGTTACGAAGAAGATAGGGAATATTCTACAGATGTGTTGGTATATGATACCGGATTTCGTTCGGTTGAGGCAGTCGGGAAACTGCCGGTGCGCTGGGGGACGTTGAAAATGGAACTTCAAAGTCAACCTTAAGGAATTGAAAAATGCTAAACTACCAGAATTTGTTCATTAGTCTTCTTCTATTTTTCTGCTGCTATGCGACCTATACAGATCTGCGAGAAAGAAAAATCAAGAATTTTTGCAGCTACGGGCTCATCTACGCTGGAATTCTCAGTCAAGTCATCTCAGTTTTTTCAGGAAGCAGTGGGCTTTTAAACAGTATCATTACGGTCGTTGGTGGTTTTTTAATCGTTCTAACACTCTATTGGTTTGGCATTTTCGCGGCAGGCGATGCCAAACTGGTATGGGGTGCGTCCCTACTGATGCCAGTGGGATTGTTTTCGGAAGCATCGGCATTCGCGCAATACACACCAACGTCCCTGATTATTAATATTTTCGTGCCGTATTGTGTGATCCTCGTTATGTACCTGTGCCTGAAAACGAATGTTCAACAGAAATGGCAGGCGTTTATGTCAATTTTCCAACAGGAAGATTTTCGTCAACAGATTTTTGAAATGGTATTCCGACTCATTTTTCTCCTTGGACTGCGAGTAGTTGTTACACTCTCGTTAGGTTGGTTAGGGATTGAACTGAGACTGTGGCATCAACTCTTGGTTGTATTTTCCCTGTATTTCATCCTGAGTTACTATGTAAAGAAAGTCGGTCTGGAAAGGATCCGTAACTATGTTGTTTCTGTAGTGATGATTCAATTGATGATTATCACAACCCCTTGGACGTTAGATGCTTGGTCACAGGCGTACGCCCCGCTTTTGAAGATATACCTTTTTTACCTAACCGTATTCTTCTTCGGGAGATATTTTATTGAGAATCTCGACAGTATGGTGTTAGATCGCGAGGTAAACATCTCTGATTTGAAAGAGGGCATGGTGCCTGCTGAACAGATTGTTAGAATCAAAGGTGATGACGCGGAAGTTACCTATAGTAAGCAAGGGTTCGCGCTCCCAAATGTGCTGAATTCAAACATTGTCCTGGGGACGTTGCCTGGGGGCGTGTCAAAAGAGAAAGCGGCGCAATTGAAACAACTCTCAGAAGATGGTAAATTTGAGGATTTCGATAACAGGATCCGCATCCAACGCTCTTTGCGGTTCGCGCCTATGATCTGTTTGGGTGTTATCTTGACGATTTTGTGCCGAGGTCCCTTCTTCATGTTTTTTCAGTAAACGTTCACTTCTTGTGAAAAAGGAGTTATAGCATGGCGAAATCGAGAATTTTTTATATATTCACACTGCGGGAAAAAAAGAAAAAGAAAGATTTGCAGAAATTTCTGGAAACCCAATGGCTTCCTGTTCTACGAAAGGCACCCGGGGGCTTGGCGGTTGAACTGCTGGATACCTATCAAGATCGGGCGGGGTATTGTGTTTCAGAACTTTGGGAAAATAGAGAGATTCATCTGCAAAGCACGGCGAAATTATGGCGTGAAACGCATACGGATCTCATGCAAAAGGCTGGGGAGTACGCCACGATCGAATTTCTCTGGAATTGTATAGTTTTGAATGCTTAAGCATCGGATGTATCACGTTATCTATACAGGAGACTCAGTCCATGATGCGTTCAACTTTGCTTCACAAAACACAAGATAATTGGGGAAATCCGCGGGTTCCAACTGCTGAGCAAGAGGGGACTATAGCGGGTCTATCGCGGCGCGCGCCCCTCTATGCGCGTGCACCGACGCGGATTGATTTTGCTGGCGGGTGGACAGATCTGATTCCATTCGCGATGGAAAATGAAGGGTTAGTGGTGAATGCGGCGATTGATTTACATGTCTACGCGTCTCTCACACCGGCCCTCGACGCATGTGTAAGCCTCCACGCTGTAGATCTCAAGGAGTCCTTTCATCCAGTAGCCATTCCGGCATGTGTGCATGGATTGAACCTACCTCAAGCGATTTTGTCTCGCGTTCGTCCAAATAGAGGCTGCCATCTTACGACTTGGAGCGATGTTCCAAAGGGAAGTGGATTGGGGGCTTCTGGAACCTTGGGCATCGTGCTTGTAAGTCTACTCTCCGCTTTTGTCGAAAAGAAACTAAGTTTATGTAAAATTGTTGACCTCGCGGCGAGTATTGAACAAGAAACAGGCATTCCGTGCGGGAAACAAGATCACTACGCAAGTCTACTCGGTGGGATAAACTTCCTACGATGTAGGGGTGAATCTGTTAAGTCCACTTCACTCCGACTGACCGAGGACGTTCTTGAAGAATTTCATGACTCTCTGCTACTTATTTACACAGGGGAGTCACATTTTTCAGGTGGCATACTTCAGAATGTTATTGACGCATACAGAGCAGGAAACCGCAGAACGCACGATGCTTTGAAGGCAATTCGCAGGATCGCTGGTGAGATGAAGCAGATGTTTGAGATTTTTAATTTCTCAGACTTGGGTCAATTGCTTGACGAGAATTGGTACTTTCAAAAACAGTTACATCCTTCTGTAAATACAGAAAGGATTGATGAATTGGTTGATATTGCGAAAAAAAGTGGTTGTCGTGGTGGAAAAGCCTGTGGTGCGGGTGGTGGCGGGTGTTTGGTGTTTCATTGTAATGCAGATCGTATAGATTCTGCAAGAAGAGCATTCAAAGCAGCCGGTGTGTGCGTCATTCCTTTTCGTTTTGATTTTGAAGGTCTTCGGATATGGTCTCCTGAATAGCAACCTCGTAGAAAATTTAAGATGTGAATGTCCATTAAGAGTGAATGGGGGTAAGTCATGAAAATGCGTTTGACTTTAGGTGTCCTGATGCTATGGATACTATCAGTAATCAAGGTTCTCAATCTCGCAGCGGACGGAGCTTGGGAGCAGAAAGCAAACATGCCAACGCTCCGATCCGGCTTTACCACGTGTGTTGTCAACGGAAAGATATTCGCAATCGGGGGCTATGTTGACGGACTCGGGGACTTGTCCCTTTCAACCGTCGAAGTGTACGACCCAAAAACCGATACGTGGGAACGAAAGGCTGATATGCCAACGGCTCGCACTGACGCAGCTACCTCGGTTGTGGATGGAAAAATCTACGCGATTGGTGGAACAATTCTGAATCGATTTGAGTTTGATGTCCTTGTAAATGATCAGATTAGAAGGATCCCAAGGTGGAAGGCTGAAGATATTCCAACCGTCGAAATGTATGACCCAGCTACTGACACATGGACGCAGAAAGCCGACATGCCTACACCCAGAAACACCAGCACATGCGTCGTCGATGGGAAAATCTACGCAATCGGCGGGACATCAACCAAGATAAAATCGTTTCGTTTAGACACCGTCGAAATGTATGACCCAGCTACTGACACATGGGCAAAAGCCAAAAACATGAACCATGCGCGTGCTGGTGCCGCAGTCAGTGTTGTCGACGGAAAGATCTACGTCATGGGAGGAACCGGATTGCCCCTGATTATAAATCATCCAGGTCCCTTTCTTTCCAGTATGGAAGTCTATAACCCTGAAAAAAATCATTGGCGCGAAATAGGTGATATGCCTACTCCCAAATCGGTTCATACTGCAAGTGTCATCAACGGAAAAATTTATGTGATGGGCGGTTATTTTCGGAATCAGGGACAGGATACGAAAGATTTTAAAACAATCGAAATCTACCATCCTCGAACTGGTCGTTGGACCCAGAAACCCGACATGCCTGTTGCCAAAGCTGGGCATAAGGCTGAAGTCATAAATGGGAATATCTATATCATTGACGGACCCGCCCATAATGACACCCCATTTGCAACTGTTGAGGTCTACGACACAGGAGAGCTCCACCAAAGTGTTGATCCGATCGACAAACGCCTTGAGACGTGGGGAATGATTAAAAAAGTTGACATACTCCCTCGCTAAAGCAGGTAGATGCTTTTAGAACCTTATCAGTTTGCTGGATGACTGCATTCAGCGTAAATCGGCTTTGGATTAATTGGTCCCAATGGAACGAATCAGCGATGTAATCACTGGGGGATACACCCATGAGAAAGAAAGGACGATCTTCCTACACTCATGATATATCGGAGCGGTGTGAGACAAATGCAGACAAGTATCGCTATCAACTCGTGAGGAAACTGTTGAAAAAACTTCCAGAGAGTGAGCGAACGGTCATAACACTCTATTATCTCGGCGAAGTGCCAACCGAGGGGATTGGGAGATACTTAGGTGTGTCAGAGAAGACAATCACAAGTAGGCTGCAGCGGGCGCATAAACTTTTACAAGAGGATGAGGCACACCTAATTCGAGAAGTGCTTGGCGGCGCCCAGAGATCTGGAAATGTAACAGAGAAGGTTATGCAACAAATCTCCCACATAAAATCGGAATCTCATTCAGTTAAGAAGCGGTTCTTTTTTACTTTTTTAATAATTTTGTTAATCGCAATTATAGTTGTTTCAGTGCTCAAACTTCTAAATATCAACTAAAAACCTAATATGAAGGTTGAAAATAGCGATAAAAAAAGATGTCCCTAAAACAGTTACGGTTTCACTCTTTTGCCTATGCAAATGGAATCTTTACTGGTAGAAATTGGGAATTGAAGTTTATGACGAAATTCACACGTTTTTCTTTTTAACGAAAAGGAGAAAAAAATGATTTACCGACAAATCCTTACATGTCTCATTTTGCTCGCTTTAATTCCGCTGAGTGCTAAAGCATTTCCACCCGCTTCGCCCGCAGGTGGTAACTATTTAGTCCTTGACGGGGTGGACGACTACGCTGTTCTGGATTTTAAAACCCATGGTGTACTCTTCCCAAAAGACACGGACGAGTTTATGGAAAGGAACAATTATTAAATACTCCTAACCTTCCCCAAAATAGCTCCAACAATATCGGGCGTTGACTCCCGATCCAGCCACTCAATGCGTGTATCTTTGCGGAACCACGTCAACTGCCGCTTGGCAAAGCGACGGGTGTTCTGCTTCAATTGTGAGATCGCTTCCAGATACGTGCAGTCCCCGTCCAGATACGCGATCAACTCCCGATAGCCGAAACTCTGGAGTGCGACCGAATCACGCGCATACCCCGCCGCTAACAACAACTCAACTTCCGCTATCAATCCGTTCGCAAGCATTACATCTACACGCTGTTCGATACGACGGTAGAGTAACGCGCGCGGCATCGTGAGTCCGAAGGCGATAAACGGATACCGCTGTTTTTCCGGTTGCCACTGCTGTTGGAGTTCGGACATAGGGGTGCCTGTCAATTCATAAACTTCCAAGGCACGGATGACGCGGACTAAGTTGTTGGGATGGATTCGGTCAGCAGATTCTGGGTCGCAGGTTTGGAGTTGCTTATGGAGCGCATCAACACCGAGTTGTGCTGCTTCCGTTTCAAGTCGCTTTCGGAGTGAGGGATCGGCTCCTGGTCCCTCAAACAAACCATCAACAATCACTCGGAAGTAGAGTCCCGCACCACCAACAAGCAACACCCGCTTGCCCCTGTTTTGGATATCAGTAATTGCCACGTCTACGAGGGATTGATAATCGGCAACGGAGAAGGCTTCGGAAATGTCCACACAGTCTATGAGGTGATGCCGTGCCGCTCGCTGTTCTTCAGCGGTAGGTTTGGCAGTTCCGATGTCCATCTGACGATAGATTTGGCGGGAATCGACGGAGACAATCTCGGCATTGAGGCGTTGTGCGAGTTGAATCGCAATCTCTGTTTTGCCGACCGCTGTGGGACCGAGGAGGCAGAGAAGTTCTGAGGTCATTTTGGGTTTTACGACGGAAGATCGGGGTTACAAACCCCTCCTACAGTGGTGTCGCGAGCGTCTACAATCCAACCGCCGCCGAGAACGTATTCCCCATCGTAAAAAACGGTGGCTTGTCCGGGTGTAATGGCACGGCGCGGCTCATCGAACTTCACGACTGCCTCTGTGTCGCTGATAGGTGAGATTGTCGCGGGACCGCCGTCATCACGGGATCGGATTTTAACGTGTGCCCGGATCGGTTCCGTCAACTTCTCAATGGCGATGAGGTTGATCCGTTCAACATGCATTGTATCCTCAAGAAGGGCATCGGATTCGCCAACGACAACGGTTTTCTCCGCGGCGTTGAGCTGCGTCACATAGAGCGGTTTCCCGACTGCGATACCTAAACCACGCCGTTGCCCGACGGTATAAAATGGGACACCGTCATGCTTACCGAGGACATTGCCCTCTTCATCTATAATATCGCCACCGTGAATTTTCTCAGGGACCCTGTCCTGAAGGAAACGCCGATAGTTGGTGTCAGCAACGAAACAGAGTTCTTGGCTTTCAATCTTTTCAGCGGTTCGCAACTGATACTTCCGGGCGAGGTCGCGAACCTCGGTTTTCGTGTATTCACCGAGTGGCATCATCGCACAGCGCAACTGCTCTTGTGTGAGCCCGGCGAGAAAGTAGGATTGGTCCTTGCTGACATCGCGTGCTTTGCGTAAGAGATAGCGTCCCGTTTCTGGGTGCTGTTCAACGCGAGCATAGTGTCCCGTGGCGATGGCATCGCACTCCAAGGTCTTGGCGAGGTCGAGGAGCCTCCCAAACTTCAGTTCTCGGTTACATACCATACAGGGACTGGGGGTTCTGCCGATGAGGTATTCCTCTACGAAATAGTCGATAATCTGTTCGCGGAAAGCGTCCTCGTAATTCACACCGTAGAACGGGATGCCGAGTTGCGTGGCGACACGGCGTGCATCCTCAATGCCTTCAAGCGAACAGCAGTTGGGACGTTCCGGCTCTACCTCGATTGTATCGGGCGCGCCGAGGCGCATCGTGATGCCCGTGACATCATAACCTGCGTCTACCATCATAGCAGCAGTGACGGAACTGTCTACGCCACCGCTCATTGCGACAAGAATCTTTTCCATTTTTTAAATAATCCGCAAAGCGTTAAACCAAGCAATTGTTTAAGTCCAAAGTTTAGTTTTCTTTAGCGATTGCTCTTTAATTTACCCCATGTCGTTGTGAGCTTGTCCATTGGGTCCACAGCAGCCGCTTCGGTACCAGGCGTTAGGAATACCCAGTACATAGGAGCCAAGTTCGCAGGGGCATCGTTGTTACCACCGAGAGATATGTCGCCTGCGGGAAACTCCTTGCTCCGAAGGACGAAAATATCGGTATCCTCTTCATTCGTTTGGACTAAGTGATAGACCCCCAGCTAAAGCGTGGGGGCTTCCGCAAAGTTAAGCGAAAGCATTTGTGGAATTGAGAAGCGGACTGGTCGCTTCAACGGAGCAGCCTACGATTTGATTAAACAAAACAATAGGTCTAACGACTCCTAACCCAAAGGAAGCTATCCCTTCCTTAAGAATGTTCAGTGCAGCGTTTTGGTCTCTATCCAAATGTGTATGACACTTCGGACACTGCCAATGACGGTCTGCTAAGGTGAGTTTATCGTTTTTATGTCCACACACAGAACAGCATTTTGTAGAGGGGGTCCAACGATTTATCTTCAGCACAGCGCGTATCCGCTTCTTTGCCTGATACTTAAGTTTCTGAAGGAACTCTCCGAAGGCAAGGTCGGAGACCTGTTTACCCCAAAGCCGTTTCATACCCTCAAGGTTCAGGTCTTCAAAGAACAGAATATCGAACTGACGGCACAAGTCTATGGCAAGTTTCCAGTGGTGGTCTGTTCTCTGATTTGCCGTCTTCTTATGGATACGTGCAACGTTCTTACGTTCGCGTTCTCTGTTGTTAGACCCTTTGACTTTACGGGAATGTGCCTTTTGTGCTTTCGCTAACTTATCAGCGTTCTGTGTATAGAACATGGGAGAACCGTAGCGTTCACCGTCACTGCCAGTCAGGAAGTCTTTGATACCCATATCGAACCCTTCGGCTTTACCCGTCTTGGGTTCGGGTTTGACTTCACTATAGTCTTCAGTGACGGTAATATACATATCTCCGAGGGCGTCTCTTGTAACTTGAACCTGTTTGATTTCGCCTGCTATGGGACGGTGCAGGGCGAAACGATACCAACGTCCGTTCAATCGGATTTTATACGTCGGGTGATTTCTTTCGTGCTTTTGTTTATCTAATACTTTTTCAAGGGGAACTTGTGTGCCATCAAACGTCATCCCTCTGTGTTTCTTGCACGACTTAAACTGTGGGTGTCCTCTGCCTAAGGTCTTCATTTCTCTAAAAGATTGTGATAGACGCTTCAACATATTTTGTAAGGTCCATGAGTAGGGGATATTCCAATGTTGATACTTCTCAAGTTTCTTGAGTTTCGTCAAATGGGCAGACATTTTGCGATACGAAAGACCTTTACCATATCTGCGGTAATATCGCATAGAGATCGCCAAAAAACGATTACGCACAACACCAATGATATTCAAATCATCGTGCAAGTGGCGCAACGTCTTATCTTTGAAAAGTTTATGAGTCGTGTTTCGCATGGAATGTCAGGTATCAGGCATTTATCCCCTTACAAGTGGGAGGCAAGCCCGCAACCTTGCGGTTACGCTTGTAAAGCTTGCCAACCTGATACTATTAATTCTACCATAATTTTAGACATTTGTCAAATCTTTTTAAGCAAAGGTTTGGTCTAATTCAATAGGGCGGTGTCTACATCCCCCAGCTAAAGCAAGGGGGTTTTGACACCGAATTTTGATAACAGATTTGAAACCAGGACTGTGGTTATCTTTGGCGGCAGGAGGTTCTTCAACAGGTCCCAGCACCCTGCTGAGTCGGTAGATGTCATCGTCGTGAAGGGACTGTCGGCGAAAGAGAAGAAGGACATGCTTCTGGACAGCCAATAAGATGGCTTTAGCCATATCTTCATCAATCTGGGTCAAGTCTACGTTCAGGACTTCAGCACCGAAGTTTTCTGACAGGGGTCTGGTTTGAAAGTCCATTAGGGCGGAGTAAAGAATCAGCCGATCTGCCAGTCCTCTTTTCCGGCGTAGCGATCATCGTACACATCTTCATCGAGTTCCAGCCCAAGTCCAGGGGTATCCGGGACGGTGAACGCTCCACCGGTGAAGGCATAGTTAGAAGTATCAATTACATCGCTCGTGAGGGTTGCGACTTCGCCGTAGAGGAAATGCGGAATCGTTTTACCGAATTGGAGACTGAGGTAGAAGCCGAGCAGGGAGCCCCAGTTATGGGGTGCACACTGGACACTATGTGCGGCAGCCATATCAGCGAGTCGCCGCCAACCGGTAACGCCGAGCCCCTTCATATCGTGCTGGATGACATCAATAACACCCGCCTCAAAGAAGGGATCGTAGAATTCAAGTGGGTCACGTGTTCGCGTCTCACCATCGGCAATGAGGGTTTTCAATCCCTTTTCTTGGATGAAGGCTTTGAGGTTGCGGTACAATTCGACCTCTTCCTCAAACATCTCTTCTATCCAAAAAACGTCACAATTACTCGTCTCGTTCAGGAAGGTGATGACCTCATCGTAGGTGTAGCCGTTGTTTGCATCGACGAGAATATCGAAGCCTTCGCCTGCCGTGCTACGGGCAAGTTGGACGAGTTCTATGTCTCGTTGTAGTCCCGCTTTGCGTTCCATGAGATAGCTACCGCGTCCGATTTTCATTTTGCATGCGGTGAACCCATTAGCGAGACTGCTTTTAACATCATTCTCGATGCGTTCAAGCCCCTCAGTTTTCGTCTCATACAGGAGATCGTTGAAATAGATGGTACTGTCGTAAGCGGGCAACTCGTTTGAAAAAACATCGCCACCGATGAGCTGATAGGCAGGTTTCCCGAGGATTTTGCCGATTGTGTCCCAGAGAGCATTTTCAAGCCCACGGAATTCCTCAAGAACCCCGGCCTCAGGGTTTAAGAGGTCAAACGGATTTTGATTGAGCACGCCTTCTGCTTTTTCAGCAGTAGTTGTTCCCCAACTGCCAGTCCCCCAACCGAGTGTACCATCGTTGGTATGGATGCGAATAATCCGTTCGTTCCATTTCCCGTTCGGGTGAGGTTGGTGAATCTCCGTTGCGCGGGAGTTACAACCAATCGCAGGCTGATCAATTTCGACCGTGACCTGTTCAACTTTGGTAATCTTGACACCCGTTGGATAATTTGGCATATTTTAATTATTCCTTGCCATTAAACAGCGTCGGCTTGAACTTTGACATCCCATTCTCAAATCCGCTCTCCATTACATTACGAGCTACGTACGTTGGTCTACAGTAAGACACATTTTAATTATTCCTTGCCATTAAACAGCGTCGGCTTGAACTTTGACATCCCAAGCATCGCCAGCCTTCTTGCCTATCTATTCAAGCGTAAGGAGCAGTTCATTGAGTGCGTCTTTCACCATATCGTTGGTTTCGGTCTCCCTGAAGTAAACGTCAAGCTTATGGGGCAGATTATCGTATTGGTCAGCCTCCTGAATTTGGTTTACCAAAGCAGGTTTCTTAAGAAGTTGAACGATACGGAGTCTGTCTTCATGATCAACTACCTCAGGATTGGCTAACAAGACGATTAAACGTCCTGCTAATCCATCTGCGAGTCCGTTTTCGGCGTAATGGTTCAACGTATCAATAGCGGCTTGCTTAGTGCTTAGACTTGAACCGTTTGTGAGGATTGCGACGAGGCCGTCAACAGCACCTGCGTCAGGATATTTCTGCAGTGCTTTCGCAATGTCCATACGTACGGTGTCATCGGAATCGTCAAGTGCATCAATCAGTTTGTCGGCTGGGTGTTCTTTGAGGAACATCATAGATTTTGCGGCGGCGCGTCGGACAACAGCGTTACCATCGGTCAAGCCCTCGACAATTTTCCCTTCGGAGCCTTCGTTGCCGAGCAGGTAGAGCGCGGTGTTAATTTCCATCTTCAACCCCTCATCAGCGGTTGCATTCTGGAGTGCTTCTAACCCGGCGGCGGCGGATGCGTCCGCTATACTCCCTACAATACGGACGAGCTGAATCTTCACATTGGATGGTGTCTTTCTATCACCAGCTGTCTTCAGCAGTTCGCTAATAGCTGGGCTGCCGATTTCCTGCAAGATTTGAACAAAGTCGTCGTGGACATTGTGATACCGGTTTTTAACAAGGTCTTCCAAAACGAAAGGCACCGCTGGTGCACCTTTATCAATGAGGACCTGTATGGCATCCTTCTGTACCCTGTGTCGTTCTCCGAGGATCTGCAGGATTTTCTTCATCTCATATTCGCCCAATTCCCCCAGACGGCGGTCACGTTCGGTTTGGTATCTGGCTTCTACATTGTGGATTTTAGCGGCACCCGTTGAAATAGCGTTGCTATAAGCAAGGATCAGGAGCGCGCGAGGTTCAACTTTGTTTTCCTCTTCCCGTTCAGCACGTTCAAGATGGTCGACTGCCTCCAGCGAAAGTCCTGCATTTAGCAACTTACTTCTTCCGACCTCAAGTTGAGTGATGACCTGTTCCTGACAGCCGAAACTCACGACTCCTATAAGTAGTAATATCAGCAAAAGTTTTTTCATGTTCCGTTTTTCTTTTCCTCCTGGAATCTCGATTAGACTTACCCGTTCGTGTCGCTTGCTTGCTCCATGAAGATAATGTCCACCATTTGGTAGCGCGCAACTTGCAAAAAAATAAACCGCGAGCCGATCTAATATTTCTCGGTATAGTTTGGCAGGATAAAACTACAGGTTCTGCATATCACGACATATTTAACCCCTACCAAACAGGGACTGCAAATTTGGGCAAGTACTGATGTAAAAAATATTCTAAAATAAATACATTTTTATGTCAACAATTTAAGTGCAAGCAGCAAAGCGGTTCAATTTCCCATCGAAATTGTGTTAATCGCGTTGTTCGGCACCAGTATTCTCTAATCACCGATTTGCGAGTTCTGCTATAAAACGCGTAGAAAACAGATACGACACGCATTGTAAGACTACTGAAGTGCATCAAGGAGTTGTTTAAGTGACGTTTTGACGAGTTCGCTCTGTTCCTTTTGCTTGTGATATTCATAAAGCTTGAATTCAAGATTGTCGTACAATTCCGTCACCTGAATCTGCTTCAGAAACGGTTCCCTCTTCAGAAGTTGGACAAGACGGAGCCGAGTGTCTGCGTCACTAACTGTGCCACCAATGAGTAGCATTGTAATGCGCTTCGCTAAACCTCTCGCAAGTTTGTTTTGCCCATAAATGTCAAGCGTATTAATTGCCGCCTGCTTCGGATCTTTGCTCAACCCACCGGTAAGAATATTTACGAGTTCGTCAACAGCGTCAGCATCCCGATGTACTTCAAGTGCCTTTACGAGGGATGCGACGACCTCAGAGTCGGTGTCTTTTAACCCGGCAATGAGTGTTTTCGATGATACATCACTGATATTCGCCATAGTTTTTGCGGCGGCGCGTCGGACAGCAACATCACTATGACTTAAACCGGCGATGATGTCCTTTTTATAGGATTCCTCACCGAGTTGATAGAGGGTCGTATTAATCTCCATTGCCAAAGTAGCGTCGCCCGTTCCACTCTGAAGCGTTTTTAGCGCATCTATGGCTTTCGCGTCGCCGATTCCAGCAAGAACCTGCACGAGTTTAACCTTGAGCGCAGGTGAAGTCGTTTCATCAGTAAGTTTCGCTAAAACCAGATCAAGACCGTCTGAACCGATCTGAACAAGCATTCCCGTAAAATTTTCATGAAGCGACGGATATCTCCCTTTGGTGAGGCTGTCGAGAATTATTACCGACGTTTCACGTCCCTTGTCAACAAGTGCCTGCAAGCCATCTTTCTGTACCCGCGACGGTGTGCTGAGAATTTGTAGGACTTGCTTTATCTCAGCCTCGGTGAGTTCTTGTATCCGCTGTTCTCGTTGGTTTTTGAACTTGGCTTCAACGCCGTGGCTACTCGCGCTTCCTGTGGACAACCCATGAGAGTAAGCAATAACGAGTAAAGCACGTGGTTCCAGTTTATTAACTTCTTCCTGCTCTGCTTTTTCGAGATGCTCAACGGCTTCCAAGGCGTTACCGCTATCAATCAATTTACTTTTGCCGACGGATAGGTTGCTCGGGCCCTTCTGCTTTGTGTCACAACCTACACCCGCAAGCAGTAGGACAACCAGTGGAATGATAACAATCCTTTTCATTATGTTCCTTTCCTCCTGACTTTTGTAGGTGATAGACCCCCAGCTAAAGCATGGGGGCTTCCGCAATCTTAAACGACGGAAGCATTTGTGGAATTGAGAAGCGGACTGGTCGCTTCAACGGAGCGGCCGACAATCCTATTGAACAGGACAATCGGTCTGACGACTCCTAAGCCAAAGGAAGCTACCCCTTCCTTGAGAATGTTCATAGCAGCGTTCGGGTCGCGCTCCAGATGCGTATGACACTTTGGACACGTCCAGTCCCTATCTGCTAACGTAAGGTTTTCATTTTTATGTCCACACACAGAACAGCACTTTGTCGTGGGAGTCCACCGCCCAATCTTCAACACGGAGCGAATACGCTTATGGGATTGGTGTTTCAGTTTCCGCATGAACTCACCGAAGGCGAGGTCAGAAACTTGTTTGCCCCAAAGTGCTTTCATACCCCGAAGGTTCAGGTCTTCAAAGAACAGAATATCGAACTGACGGCAGAAGTCTATGGCGAGTTTCCAATGATGGTCTGCCCGTTGATTGGCAATTTTCTTATGGATACGGGCAACGTTCTTGCGTTCGCGTTCTCTGTTATGAGCCCCTTTGACTTTACGGGAATGTGCCTGTTGTGCTTTCGCTAACTTATCAGCGTTCTCGGTGTAGAACATCGGAGCCCCGTAGCGTTCACCATCACTACCAGTCAGGAAGTCTTTGATTCCAAAGTCGAACCCTTCAGCTTTACCTGTCTTGGGTTCTATCTTAACTTCCGAGTAATCTTCAGTGAGGGTGATATACATGTCTCCGAGTGCGTCCCTTGTAACTTGAACCTGTTTAATTTCGCCTGCTATGCGACGGTGCAGGCCGAAACGATACCAACGTCCGTTCAATCGGATTTGATACGTCGGGTGATTTCTTTCGTGTTTCTGCTTCGGTAGCAAATATGCAATCTTGACATGTTCACCGCGAAAGGTCATCCCTTTGTGTTTTTTACACGATTTGAACTGTGGGTGACCTCTACCAAGTGTTTTCATTTCACGAAAGGACTGTGCCAAACGCTTCAGAACATTTTGTAATGCCCACGAGTAAGGGATATTCCAATGCTGATACTTCTCAAGTTTCTTGAGTTTCGTCAAATGAGAAGACATTTTCCGATAGGAAAGTCCTTTACCATATCTGCGGTAGTATCGCATGGACACCGCAAGGAAATGATTCCGAACAACGCCAATGATATTCAACTCGTCGTGCAAGTGGCGCAACGTCTTATCTTTGAAAAGTTTATGAGTCGTGTTTCGCATGGACTGTCAGGTATCAGGTGTTTATCTCTTTTCGAGTGAAATGTTTTTCACGGATCCATTCTCCTCATCTCGACTTACCGCATTTTCAGGGTGCCCCATGTCGTCGCGATCTTCCCTGTCGGTTCGACAGGCATCGCTTGTAGAAACGCGTCAAATCCGAATTGACGAACCGCTCGAACCTCATAGATGCTCAAACCGGTCTCAAAAAAACCTAACTCATCCACCAGGATTCTGTCATTGAATGAACCTTTCGCATTTGCGTTGGTTACGTAGATGTTGGTTTTATCTCCCCAGAGAGAAATATAATCATCAATATGCCTTCGGGCTGCTAACTGACCATCTATGAAGAGATTATAGATACCCTCATAACTCGTGAACGCAATGTGATGCCATTTGTTATCTGAAAGATTTTTATCCTGTGTCTGAAGGTTCACGTTCTTTTCAAGCGTCCTTTCCGTCGCTGCATGATAAAAGGATCCCCAAAGGTTACCATCGGGGAGAACACTCATACCTGCCGATCCAACGGAATCTTCATCCTCTGTGAGACCGTGCATGCCAATATTGAGGCTATCTTCTTGCGGATTGAGTTTTACCCATACAACGATTGAAAACTCATTTGACAAAGCGATATGATGGTCATTGAGAAAGGAGCCGAAACTTCCCTTTTTCATGAGCTTTAGGCATTTTCCTCTGCCACCACTTTCAATAACAGCACCCTCCTGCAATTGTGCATCAAAACCTCTCGGACCATCATCATGGTCATCATCAAACTTGTATAATGCGACAATATCGCCCCATGCATTGTCTACATCAAGTCCTGCATGCGACAGGCTTGAAACAAGGGCGAAAACGAAAACGAAAAATACACATGACTTCAACATTGAACACTCCTTTAGAGTTGCAAAAATCCATCAGAAATACCCGGATCCACTCCCTAAATCGCCAGCGTTGCGAGTGTGAGCCGTATGGCAAGGCGGAGGGTTTTTCCTAAAATGATGATACGACCATGGCCCCTCTAACCGTTAGGGTATCCTTCTCAATTGTTTGATAAAAGTCTAACATAAGTCGGAAAACCTGTCAAGAAAAAATCAGATGTCACTTCAGAGTATTTCAGTTTTAGGTTTTTGGTGTGATATTTTTCACAGTTGTTATTATTTTCAGATAAGCAAAAGTCGCGTGACATTTCACGCGACTTTCGCTATACTTCACCTTAAAATGCAACAAGTTTTTGAGGTGAATCATGACAAGAAATCACGCTGGTCCACTTACTTGATATGTTAGCAGAAGTCCGCGAACCTCGCAAGAAAAAAGGACGTCGGTATCCCTTGAAGGCGATGCTCGGCGTGTTGGTCGTTGGGAAACCGCTGTGCGGTCATAAAGGATATACAACGATAGCTCCGTGGAAACCCCGAAGCCCCCCGGACTCGCCAAAGCCTTGGGGTTCAGCCCCCGAAAACCCTCAAAAATATCACACACGCTACGGGAGTTCGCTGACACTCCTAAACTCGCAGTTATCCCTGAATAAGGTTAACTGCGAGTTTAGGAGTGTCAGCGAAGTGTCGTAGCGTTTTCGAGATTTTTGTGTATCCTGCGAATCGTAGGACGGAAATGGCGGTGTTTCGCAACGCCGCCATGACGTGTGGAATGCTG
>Ga0209544_1000874_pt1 | contig 36920 bp, 32 predicted proteins | sample MesohylPK_FD_187297 | JGI IMG/M metagenome (GOLD analysis project Ga0209544, IMG submission 187297) | Host-associated microbial community of the marine sponge Aplysina aerophoba from Gulf of Piran - sponge mesohyl, lysed by proteinase K... | ecosystem: Host-associated > Porifera > Sponge >... | reverse complement strand
ACGGAACAAGTAGATACCGGCTTAACATTCAAGCCCACCCATGCGATAACCAGGGTATGAATATCGTGTCGGTTTCCAAGGGATTTCCCGACCAGCACGCCTGTATCGCGCAGCTGGAGCGGGTACGGTTCGATGAGGAGCCCTACTGCCCCTTGTGCGGTAGTGTCAAGGTAGCTCGCAAGGCCGAGAACGATGTTGTAGGTCGTTGGAACTGCCACGGTTGCAAGTCTTCGTTTAACGTCCTTAGCGGTACCGTGATGCAAAAGACCAAGATTCCCTTGCAAAAGTGGTTTCTAGCTATCTCTCTGGCAGTAACCGCCAAGGAGAGCCTGTCTAGTCACCAGTTAGCCCCTGACTTGGAACTCAATCAGAAGAGCGCTTGGTACCTCATGCGGCGTGTGCGCGCTGCTATGGCAGCCGAAGAATCCGCCCTTGGCGACCAGGGTTCTTTCCTGCGGGGCATTGTAGAGGCTGACGAAACCTACATCGGGGGCAAGCCCCGCAAGCGCAACCGCCGTGGTGGCAGGAAGCCTGCTAAGCGCGGTCGCGGTAGCTCGAAGACCGCTGTACTGGCTGCGGTCGAGCGCGGTGGCAAGGTGAAGGCGATGGTGGCGGATGATCTCACAGGTCGAGGCATCTTGCAGTTCATTCAGGACTCAGTGGACCCATAGCCTGCTGATAACGAACGAGTACGCGGCCTACGAGGCCGTGAGCCCGTTCATGTCTCACCTGGCTGTCAACCACGGCGAGCAATACTCGGACCGTAGCGGAGGGCAGACCAACACCATCGACCCGTAGAGTCCGTCTTTGGGGTTCTGGGCACTTCTCAAGCGGGCCTGGTATGGTCAGCACCACCACTACCCCAAGCTGTTCAAGGACGGACTCTTCGGGTCACCCCGCTACATCGCCGAGGCATCGTGGAAGTACAACCACCGTAGCGATGTAGACCCGTTCGGGTCGTTTATGCGGGCGCTAGTTGGGGGCTAACTAGTCAAGCCGGTATCTACTTATTCCGTTCTTTTTCTCCTGTCTGCTTGTTTCCTCCTTCCTGGGATATGATCTACTTTCTAAGCTTTGGGGAGCGGAGCCGAAAAGTTCTTACTTGTCTTAAGGGGATAGATGCGCAATTACCAGGTCGCCCGCACGGACTGGCACGTCCACTTCGTCGGGGTCCGGCTGCAGTGTCGGATGGCCCTCACCGACGGCGGCGACCGCCTTACCGTGGGCGGGTGGCAGGCCGTGGAGCCGATGCCGCCAGCGAGGCGAGGATCACGCGCAAGCAGCCTTTCTCCCGATCAGTGTCGATCAGGTAGTACATCAGGAACACCTGCACCGGCTCGCCGGTATAGCTGCTCGGGTTGTCCCTAAGCATGCCGTCCTGGTGCCAGAACAGTGGCGGAGCTACCTCTGGAGGCTTGCCGATGATGAACCCGGAGGATGACTTCGCTCCCGGGTAGCCCATGCTGGCCAGCAGGTCGAGCGCGGCCGGCAACACGATCAGCGGCAGCATCTCTTTCACGCTGTCTGAGTCGATCATCGAACCCTGGAAGCGGGTCCGTTCCTTCCCTTCGTCGGAAACACCATCAGCTGCGGCGTCCACAAACGCCCGCACACGCTCGATCAGGTCTGCCGACACCGCGGCGGGGACGTGGCAGTAGCCGCCCCGAACGAACTGCCGATTCAGCTCTGCGCCACACTCGGTCGCCGCACCCATTTCAGGAACCGTACCTGAGAGCCCGTGCTCTGGCAACGGCCCTGCCAGGTCGTCTGAGCAGTGAAGTTGCCTTGCTCAGGCTCATCCCCTCCCCTTCGCTTGCGCCAGGGTCCTGGTGCGCTTAAGCCAGACTTTCTTGGTACTGCGCGGCGCAACCTAGTCCGTGAGCAATGCCAGACCAGCATCATCCCGAATATCCGGCACTCGGCCCTTGGTTCAAGATAGACTGCGGGCATCACCCACCTCCACGCAGCTCATGAACGCAAGCCCAGCATTAAGAAACTATCTCAAAACAGCTACGCGCCACTGCCGACGGAACCACAGGAGCGCACATGCGAGCTGTAGCATGCCGAGGTAGTTCGATGCCTTCTTGTCGTAGCGAACCAGAATTGCACGACACTTCGAAAGCCAAGCTGGCGTCCGTTCTACCAGCCAACGGCGTGGTGGATAGTGCTTCTCACCAGAGGCGTCCAGCTTTTCCTCACCGCTGCGTCGGATGTGGGTTTGGCAACCCTGTCCGGCCGCAGCCCTACGGCCGGACGGATTGTCATATCCTTTATCCAAGCACAGCTGTTGGGGGTTCTCCTTGCTCGGCTGTGGTCGTTCGACCACAATCGCCGCTAGGGTCGCTGCCAACAGCTTGGCATCGTGGACGTTGGCTCCGGCAACCACGATACTCAAGGGGCCGCCCGCGCCATCCACAAGCAGACTCCGCTTGACGCCAGCCTTGCCCAGATCGGTCGGGTTGGGCCCGATCAGGTCCCCCCCAAACGGGCCTTGCCCGTGGTACCGTCTACCGCCTGCCAGTGCCAATCCACACCACCCAACGCTTCGCACTCCTGTACCAGGACCCCCCAGATCCGACGCAAGACTCCCAACGCCACCCAGCGTTGAAAGGTACGATGTATGGTGCTGTCGTCGCCAAGCTCTTTCGGTAATCGGTTCCACTGGCAGCCGCTGCGCAAGCGGAAGATGATGCCGTTAAGCAGCTGTCGAGGGTCGGCGCGCTTGCGGCCCCTGGTTTTGGGCGGGTCTTGCTCCAGGATGATAGGCTCGATGCGTTCCCAAAGCTCGTCCGGCACTTCCCAGATGGTCGCCAACCTCTCTTGTCTCCTCATATCGTTCCCCTCGGTCCTAGGTGAAGGAGCTATCGGGTCATCTTAAAACTGTTCAATGCCCTTGTGAGTTGGATTTTGAGATAGTTTCTAAGAGATAGGGAGACCCCCATGCCTGAAGACAACAAGCCGCTGATCCTAGCCGACCTCTCCTGGCCCGAGTTCGCCGAGGTCCGCGACCGGGTTGAGGTCGTCCTCATCCCAGTCGGATCGAACGAGCAGCATGGGCCCAACCTGGCCCTGCGAATGGACATCATCGGCGCGACCCGGTTCTGTGAGCGGGCCAGCGCCCTGGCGGGGCCTAAACTCATGGTGGCACCGTCGCTGCCGTGGGGCGTCTCCTACCACCACATGAACTTCCCCGGCACGATCACCTTAAGCTCGGACACCTTCATCCAGACCCTTGTGGAGGTCGTCACCTCGCTGCAGCAACATGGATTTGAGCGCTTCATGTTTGTCAACGGCCACGGAGGCAATGTCGCCCCGCTAGGCGACGCGGTCGTGCGGATCAACGAGGAGCTCGAGCCCGCCTTCGTCGGGGCCGGGATCTACCTCGACTTCGCTGACGAGGGGATTAACGAGAGGTTCGGCATCGGCGGGGTCCTCGGCCACGCCTGCGAAATGGAGACCTCAGCGGCGATGGTCCTCGCACCGGAGATCGTCAAGACCGACGCACTCGCAGCCGGGGAGATAACGGAACTGGCGCAGGAGTTGCGCGGCACGATCAAGAAGCTCGGGATCAGCGTCCCCTACCGATTCGAGCGCTATACTGCCAACGGCGCACTTGGCGACGCCAGGAACGCCTCGCTCGAGTACGGGGAGGCGCTGATCGGGAGCGCCATTAAGAACTTCGTCGCCTTCATGGACGAGGTCATCGCCCTATCCCCCACCGGAGACAACACCGATTCTCTTCCAAAATACTAACGATGACAACCCCGGCCACCACTAGAGTGCTCGCCAAGCATGGCAGCAAGTGTCCACGCCAGAGCCGATAGTCGAGAAACTCCGCAGCGGGCTCGAAGACACCTCTACAGAGAGCCGCCCGCAATTAGCTCGGACAAGTCTCACTCTTGCCCTCCTGCGCTGCCGACTGCAACAATGTGGCTCGATTCCATGCCTCAAGAACGATCCTCCACTATCCGAATCATCGTCGGCGAGGACACCTACTGGGCCGAGCTGAACGATACGCCCACTGCTCGAGCCATCCTGGAGGCGCTTCCGATCGAAGCGTCTGGCAACCGCTGGGGCGACGAGATCTACTTCCCGATCGCGATCCACCGACCCGCCGAGCCCGACGCGCGGGCGGAGTTCGATCCGGGCGAACTCGGTTACTGGCCGCCTGGGAACGCCTTCTGTATCTTCTTCGGACCGACCCCTGCATCGACCGGGCCACAACCCATGATGGCCAGCCCCGGTATCCCAATCGGCCGTATTCTCGACGCCGTCGAGCCACTGAAGTCGAGCGCCCACGGCGTCGCGGTGAGGATCGAATTCATCGACAGCTAAGGCTACACGACTCCAGGGCACCCTCACTCCCTTTGCCAGGCGCGGAATCGCACAGTAGTTGGACAGTTCGCCAGCAAGCTGTAGCAGGCCCGGCTTCCTTTGTGCTACTTTCTTCAGTAGCCGTGCACTCCTCCTGTTTAGATTTTGAATGGCGTTTCCCAAACCCTAGCAGGGCCACCGCACCATTTGGGGTCGCCAACTGCCGGGTCAATACTGTCACAGAACATACGGGTTACCCTGAACTAGCCCCAAGGATTGCACCATGAACCATCACGAACTGAACGTCATCGATTTCCACGCCCACTTCCCAGTCACCTTCAACTCAAATCCGAGCGACCGCGAGCCCCACCCGCTTCTTGCAAACTACGCCCGTGACCGAGGGGAGAGAATGCGCAAGGAGCACGCTACCTTACCCCCAGAGCCGATGGCGAGAACCGACGAGGAGGTCGACGCCTACGCGGCTCGCTGGGCCGCCGAAATCGAGCGTCATCGGCTCCGGCGTATCGTATTCGTTACCGGTCGGAACAACGACCTGCTCTCAAGCCTAGTCGCCCGTTATCCCGACAGATTCGCTGGACTGGCCCACCACAAGCTCGAGCCGGGCGCTGAGGTCGAACTGAAGCGGGCGGTGGATGAGCTAGGACTCGTGGGCTACAAGCTGCTCGCACCCCGCACCGACTACCCCTTTGAGGATCCGCAGCTTAGGCCGGTGTGGGAGTTCTGCGCCGAGCGGAAACTGCCGGTGCTAATCCACTTCGGCTTCTTGGGACGCGGGGGCGGCATCGTCCACCACCCGCGGATGAGTCCCCTGACACTCTACGAGGTGGCCTGCGACTTCCCGGAGATCCCATTCGTGATCCCCCACTTCGGAGCGGGCTACTGGCAGGACCTGCTAGCGCTCTGCTGGAGCCTGCCAAACATCTACGTCGACAGCTCCGGGTCAAACCAGTGGGTGCAGTGGATGCCCTACAACCTTACGCTCAAGGACCTATTCGCTAAGGCGTACGAGACCATCGGTTCGGAGCGGATACTCTTCGGATCGGACTCGAGCTACTTCCCGCGAGGCTTCGTACTACGCTACCTCCAGGATCAACTCCGCATCTGCTACCAACTCAACCTCCCTGAGGAGGACATCGGCGCTATCTTCGGCGGCAACGCTGCCCGGCTCCTCGGACTCGAGGTCGAATGAGCGACGGGGGGCGCTTCCACCAAGTCTACCGGGACACCGTCCTGTACCCCGACTTCCGCTTTGCCAGGCTACACCTGTGGAAGCACTTTCTTGATGCCATGACCGCGCACGTGCTGACAGTCCGAGAGCTGGACGATCCCGTAGTGAAGGCGCAAGGGGCTGATATCGACGACCTGCTGACGGCGATCTCGACCCTGCGCGCCGAGCCCCTGCCGGAGTACCAGCCGGACGTGCCCGACCTCTACTTCGCCTTCAACGACCGCCTCGAAGCTGAACTCGGCAGGGAACCGGTGAGCTTCCTTCGGCTGGGCCTGTCCCGCAACGACCTCGACATGACCGTGTACAAGATGCGCTCGCGGGAACTCCTGCTCTCCATCCTCGTACGCCTGTGCCAGCTCCGGGAGGCGCTCCAGGAGCAGGCACGGGCACACCTCGAAACGATCCTCATCGCCCAGACCCATCACCAGCCGGGCCAGCCCACCACGGTAGCGCACTATCTGGGCGCCATCGACAACGCGCTGGCGCGCGACACGGACCGGCTGCTCGAAAGCTATGCCCGGCTCAACACCTGTCCGCAGGGGGCTGCAGCGCTGGCCGGCAGCAGCCACCAACTCGACCGCCACCTTACGGCCCGCCTCCTCGGCTTCGATGCGCCCGTCCCGAACACCTATGATGCGGTCGCCTCGGCCGACTGGCAGGTGGAGTTCATGGGCTGCCTGCAGAGCGTGGCCCTGAACCTGTCGCGCTTCGTCTGCGACCTCCTCACCTGGGCCTCCGACGGCAGCTTCCAACTCCCTGACACGCTGGTGCAGGGTTCGTCGATCATGCCGCAGAAGCGCAATCCGGTCGCGCTCGAGCACGCCCGGACCCGGCTGTCACGCACCCTGGGCAGCTCGCAGATGGTACTCTATTCCAACCACAACATCCCCTACACCGACCTCAACGACTTCGGCCCCGACATCCAGGGGGCGCTCGTCAGCATCTTCATCCAGATCGACGGGGCGCTGGCACTCCTAGCAGTAGCGCTGCAGGAGGGACGATTCGACCGGCGCAGACTCGCCGAGCTAGCCCGCTGCACCGACACCATCGCCACCGAACTAGCCGACGTGCTGACCCGCCGCCTCGGGATGAGCTTCCAGGAAGCACACGCGCTCGCCGGGGCGCTCGTCCTCAAGCTATGCGAGGAGAACCGCGAACTCCAGGAGGCCACCAGCGACGACCTAGTCGCCCTCGGCGGCCCCGAGATCGAGGCCAGGGTGCTGCGAGACGCCCTTGACCCGTGGATATTCGTAACCCGTCGCAGTGGCTTCGGCGGCCCCGCGCCCGAGGCCATGCGCTCTCAACTGGAGCGCATGACGCACCATCGTGAACGAACCCTTGATAGACTGGCTGAGATCCAAACCACGTTGCACGAGGCACGTGCCAGACTGGCCGCGTCCGGAAGGGAGATAGAGTGAAACGATTCGTTGCGATCCTCATCGCCGGGATATTTCTTGGAGGCCTAGCTCTCGCTCAGGTCGAAATCGTCTACTGGCAGTACGAGTTCGCCGCGCGGGTCGATGCCATGGACCAACTCATCGAGCAGTTCGAGGCCGAGAATCCCGACATCACCGTGCGGATGGAGACCTTCCCGTACGACGCCTACCCGCAGCAGGTGGCCGCCTCGCTGCCCGCCGGCACCGGCGCCGACGTGGTCCAGCTGTTCTACGGCTGGCTGCCCACCTGGGAGCGCTCCGGCTACGTGATGCCGCTGCCCGAGGAGTACTTCGACGAGGCCACGCTCGATGCCGAGTTCGTGCCGATGGCGCAGGCTGCCAAGCTGAACGGCCAGTTCTACGGCCTGCCGACCGCCGTCCGCAGCCTGGCACTCTTCTACAACCTCGATCAGATTCAGGATGCCGGCTTCGATGGCCCGCCCGAGACCTGGGATGAGTTCATCGAGATCGCAAGCGCGCTGACCGTCAAGCGCGGGCCCCGCTTCGAACGGATCGGCTTCGGTCCCGGTGGCCAGGACCACCACCTGATCCGCGAGGTTCTCACCCGGCAGATGGGCACTCAGCCTTACAGCGACGACCTGACCGAGGTGCTCTACAACAACGAGGCTGGCCTTGACGCTTTCCGCTTCTACACCGACCTGATCGCCGAGCACGAGATCGGAGTCCTCAACTTCGTGCCTGGCGGCTCCGGCTACCGCGAAGGCTTCCGGGTCCTCGAGAACATCTCCATGATCTTCGACGGCTCGTTCGCTATCGGCTCCACCCGCAACGAGGCCGAGTTCAACTGGGGCGTCACCGAGGTCCCGGTCTTCGATAACGGCGTCAGGGCTAACTTCGGGTCGTTCTGGATGAACGCCCTGACTCCCAACGCCTTCGACGATCCCGCCAAGCTTGAGGCCTCGGCCAAGTTCCTCGAGTTCGTTACGCGGCCCGAGGCGATGCAGCTGTGGCTCGAAGTAGTCGGTGAACTGCCTGCCCGGCAGGCCCTGATCTCCGACCCCGAACTTGCGGCCGATCCGATCTTCGGGCCCTTTATCAGTTCACTCGCCTACGCTACCGCCACACCCTTTTTGGACGAGTCGGCTCAGCGCAACGTGATCGTAGATGCCTACAACCGGGTCCTCCTCGACAGCGGCGATGTCGAGGCCTCCTGGATGCAAGCGGCGGCCGAAGACCAGGCCATCCTGGACTCCTTCAGCCAGTAGTCGGCCGTTCCATCCGACGACACTCTCCGGGGTGGTGGGTCCTGAGCCCACCACCCCGGACCCGCAAGGAGGGAGGTAAGGCATGCAGCCTAGACTCGAACAGCCACGTCCGAGGCGACGTCTGCGGCTGACGTTGGCCTCCCGCGAAGCCCTGTGGGCCTACGCCTTCCTGCTCATCCCTCTCGCCTTCTACCTGGTGCTGCGCATCTATCCCGCCATCCAGTCGCTCTGGCTGTCGCTATTCAGCTGGCACGTGGATCCCGCCCAGAGGGAGTTCCAGGGGCTCGGCTACTACCGTGACCTGCTCACCGACTCCAAGCTTCACCGTGCACTCCTTAACACGCTGCTCTATACCCTCATCATCGTTCCGGTCCAGCTGATACTGGGACTCGTCATCGCGCAGCTACTGAACGCCGTCACCGTGTTGCGTGGGCTCTTTCGTGCCATCTACTTTGCGCCCTACGTCACCCCGGCCGTGGCCGTGGCGTGGGTGTGGGGCTGGATGTACTCGGTCAACTTCGGCGTTTTCAACAACATGCTGATCGAGTGGAGCATCTTCTGGGAGGAGCGGGGCATTACCTGGCTCACCATCGACCCCCAGCCCTTCCTGTCCAGCCCCGACCAGGCGCTCGTGTCGGTAGCGGTAGTGGTTATCTGGCAGCAACTCGGCTTCCAGGTCATCATCTTCCTCGCCGGCCTGCAGGGCATCCCCAGCATGTTCTACGAGGCGGCCAAGATCGACGGGGCCGGCGGCTGGGCGCTCTTCCGCCACATCACCCTGCCGCTCCTGCGCCCGGTGATCGCCTTCCTGGTGATCATCTCCACCATCTACGCGCTGCAGCTGTTCGACCAGGTCGTCAACATCAACTTCACCGACCAGGGTGGTCCCGTTAGTAGCACCCTGACCATCGCACTGTACATGTACCAGGAGGCCTTCTTCAGCTTCCGCTTCGGCTACGCGGCCGCCGTGACGGTGCTGCTATTCGTGATCATCCTGGTCATCACCCTGATCCAACTGCGCTTCTTCTCGCGGAGGCTGGAATACTGATGACCGTCACCACCCAGACCCGCACCGAGGTGGGGGCCGCCTGGAACCGTCCCCGCCGCTTTCGTACCCAGCCGCTGGTGATCGTGGCCTACCTGCTCCTCGGAGCCGGCATCGTCATCATGATGTTCCCTATCCTGTGGATGGTACTGAGCGCCTTCAAGGACGCTCGCGAGATCTTCGGCTTCAACTTCTGGCCCAAGACCTGGACCCTGGAAAACTTCCGCGAGGTCCTGTTTGATACCGACTTCCCACGCTGGTTCCTTAATAGCCTTATCGTGGCGGTCGCCACCACCACCTCGGTGCTCTTCTTCTGCTCGCTGGTGGGCTACACCCTGACCCGGCTGCGCTTTCCCGGTCGCAATATCGTGTTCGTGCTGATCCTCTCGACCCTGATGATACCCACCGAGATGCTGGTGATCCCCTGGTTCGTGATGTCGTCGGAATTCGGCTGGATCAACACCTACTGGGGAATTGCGTTCCCTGGGCTGATCCCGGCCTTCGGGGTGTTCCTGATGCGCCAGTTCTTCGAGACGCTGCCACGCGACCTGTTCGACGCGGCTCGCGTCGACGGCATGAACGAGTTTGGGCTATTCTGGTATATTGGCTTGCCCCTCGTGCGACCCGCCCTCGCAGCCTTAGGCATCTTCGCTTTCATCGGCAACTGGAACGCCTTCCTGTGGCCGCTCATCATCTCCAAATCGGCTGAGATGCGCACCGTTCCCGTCGGGGTAGCGCTCTTCTCCGGCGAGGCCGGCACCGCCTGGAACCTGATCATGGCCACCAACGCCATGGCCATCATCCCGGTGCTGATCGTATTCTTCATCTTCCAGAAGCAGATCATCGAGGGCGTGGTGCTCACTGGGACCAAAGGCTGAAAGGAGAGCCCGTTCCGATGCACAACCTGCTCCACCTCGGCGGCGCAGAGACCGACCGGCTAACCGAGAGCCCCTTCGTGGTACTCCCTCTGGGCAGCGTCGAGTATCACGGACCCCACGCCCCGCTCGGGACCGACACCACCCTCGCTGTGGGCTTCGCCGAGCAGGTCGCGAGCGACTTCGGGGCGCTCGCCCTACCGCCGATCACCTACACCTTTGCCCCTCGAATCACCTCCAGGTACCGGGGCACCTTCTCCGTGGCAGCCGGTGTGTTCCTCGAGTACCTGACTGAGGTGCTCACTGCCACCGCTCGCAACGGTGCGAGACGCATCCTGGTGGTGAACGGGCATAGCGAAAACCAGTATACCCTCCGCCTCGCCACCGAACGACTCTCCCTACGGGAACCTGACGTCAGCCTGTTGATGGTCAACTGGTGGAAGCTGGTGGATGTCCCCCCAGAAGGCTTCTCTGAGCACGGCGGCCACGGCCACGGTGGCCCCCTCGAAATCTCCGCTACGGCAGCTTTTGAACAGGCCGGCATCGACCCGAGCCGGGCCGAAAACATCCGCTACGAACTCCCCTGGTGGCGCCAGGCGGCCCAGATCGTCGGTCGCGGGCAGGCGCCAGAAGGCTTTGCTGGCTACCACGGAAAGGTGGATGAGATCAGCATCGAGCGAGGGAGAGAGATCGTGGAGCAAGTAAAGGGGAAGCTGAAGCAGTTGGTGGGGGAGTGGCTCGAGCGGGCCGAAGCAGAGGATAGGACGTAGATAGACGGACTAGGGTAGTGCTCTAGTCTCTACCCTCAAGACTCACCTGATCCGCGACCAGGCCGGTGTTCTCCCCCGGCTCTGCGGTAGTTGTTATCTGCGCCCGGTTCGATACCACCATAGCTGCTGGCCAGATGCAGCTTTCCGAACAACCCTCGTAGCTGGTGCAGTCTTTTTGGGCGTGTCATGGAAGGCACTACAGGAAACTGGGGCGATTCGGGTGCAAATAGCAAACCGCTGCCGGTCGGCGCAGATCCAGAGAGTGTCAGGCCGGAGCTAGATCCCGCCGATCAGTCGCTAGCGGACGCCTCGCCGATCTCAACCAGTTTTTACCGCGCCCTCTCAACCGCTTCGGTGCCCGAACGGTTTGCAACCAACCGTTTCAGGCTCAAAATGGCGTGTTCGTCGTCTTCACTCGCCAACTGCAACACCTCTTCAAACGCCCGCTCGTCAAATCTGGTGTCATGTTTGACCACGTCGAACCCGATCCGGTTCCAGTAGTACTTCAATTCATCGGGGTCGGGCCAATCCTCGTAGACCATCTCCCAACTGAGATCCGAAACGTGGGGATTAAGCACGTGCTCGGATACCGGCAGTCCCTGGCGCTGGTAACGGTTATCCAGCGACACGCGCAGCCGATCCACAGTGAGGTTGGGTAGCACGCCATGCACCATCAGGCAGCCGAAGATGAGGGTGTCGCCAACTTCGAAGTCGCTGCAACGGGGTGTACCGTACTCCTCGGGCCGCTCCACTTTTTTGCCACCGGCACCGAGAGAGAAGTGGTGGTCGATCACCTCCCCCGCCCGGTGCGAACCTTCGACCACCGCGAGTGGACCGAGCTCGAGGGGACAGTCTCCCAGCGGGGTCCACACCGTGACCACCTCCAAGTTGCTCTGAAACTGAACGAAGTCCTGATGGAACGGCGTGGTATGGATGGTGTACTGGGGAAACCAGAGCCGCGTGATCTTCATCGGGTGCGGCATCACCGGGCCGTCGATGATGTCTCCTACGATATCGACTACCTCAGGCCAGTGTCCGGAAGCGTGCATCGAGCGCAGCTTCTGGACGTGGGAGTACACGTCGGTGTACGCCTGCTCACCTTCGGTACACGCCTTGGCTGGGTCCACACGTCCATCCGCAAGTCTGGTGGCTCGATCCAACCGCCCGCCTCAATCACTTCGAGAATCTCGAGGCGCAGTCGCCACAGTTTGTCCCGGTCAAAGAACTTACGCAGGAACAGGTACCCTTCATCGGCGAAGCGCTGGCGCAACTCTACCGGATCGCCAAGGGCATCATTTGAGACACGAAACGGCTGCAAGTCCATCACTATCCCACCTTCCCACATCTCTCAACACATGCTTCGGTATCAGGTCACGCCCGGACCGAATCAGGGGGAAGCACCGGATCCTTGGCCGGGCATCCTAGCACGAATTGGGACACCCGAAAGCCCGCTCTGCACTCGATTACTCCAGAGGTGGGAACCTCGAGACCATAGCAGCCACTCTGCTGCACTCAGGAGGTCTTAGCGAGGTGAGCAACGACTCCCCCTCGAAATTACCGCAACATCTGCCGTAAACGCGTACTGGTCAGTTCGACGATGATGACGATGACCAGCAGTGTGATGGTGAGGGTGGCGACTCGTTCGTATTGGAAGGCCCGAATGTACAACTGGATGTAGAAGCCGATCCCGCCAGCCCCTACCAGCCCCAGGATGAGCGACTCGCGGAAGTTCAGCTCGAGGCGGAACAGGGTATCGCGGACCAGATCGGGGGCGACCTGTGTGAAGATGCCGAACCGAAGCCGTTGAAGCAATGTCGCCCCGGCGCTGTCGAGCGCCTCCAGCACCCCAGGGTCGGCGTTCTCGAAGGCTTCAGCGTAGAACTTCCCGAGCATCCCTACCGAGTGCACCGTGATCGCCAGTACCCCGGGGAAGGGGCCCAGGCCAACGGTGCTGACGAAGAACAGCGCCAGTAGGATCAGGGGTACCGCCCGAATCGCCCCCAGCAGCCAGCGGGTGGGTTGGGAGAGCCAAGCGGGGGCCAAGTTGGTAGCGGCCATGAGCGCTAATGGGAATGACAGCACCACGCTGAGGAACGTCCCTACGAAAGCGATCTGCAAGGTCTCAAGGGTCGAGGTGAGGACGGTCGTCATCACGCTCATGTCCGGCGGGGCCATCCGGCCTAGGAAGTCGGCCATCCGCGGCAGGCTGTCAGCGAACTTGCTGAAGTCCAACTCGGCACCCGGCAACGCCAGCAGGAACAGCACCGCGAACAGGACGAGGAACACCGCGGTCTGAACCCGCCGCTGCCTGTGGTGGGCCTTCAACCGCTGTGCCAGGCTAGATTTCATGATTCTCAGTGGCTATGAGCACCTCAGGCTCGGCTACCTGTGAAGGGTGTCCCCGGTCCTGGGGACGAGCGCCTCGGGGTTCGGCTGGTCGTCGACGAGCCGACCCCCTTCCAGCGTGATGATGCGGCCGGCGTGACGGCGGGCCAAGTCGGGTTGGTGAAGGCTCATCATCAGGGTGACGTGCCGACTGTTGCAGGCTCGCTCAAGAAGCCGCATGATCTCGTTGGCGGTCTCGGGATCGAGATTGCTAACGGGCTCGTCAGCGAGGATCAAGTCGGGTTCCTGGACCAGTGCCCGGGCGATCCCCACCCGCTGTTGCTGCCCCCCGGAGAGGTCGCTCACGCGCTGCAGCGCCTGCGCCTCCAGACCGACCTCGCGTATCACCTCTTCGGTCTGCAACCGGTCCTCGCGGCTGAAGGAGGAGAAGAGGCTTGGGAGGGTCGACCGCCAGCTAAGGCGGCCCCACAGGATATTCTCGAAGACCGTAGCCCGCCCTACTAGCTGAAACGTCTGAAAGATAAAACCGATACGCCGCCGCAATGATCGACCGCGAAGGGTTGCGGCCGTGACCGGACAGCCGAACAGTTCCAGCTCTCCTTGCTCGATGGAGACGCGTCCGTTGACGACCCGGAGTAGGGTCGTCTTACCGGAGCCACTAGGGCCGACAAGGGCGACGCGTTCCCCCCGGACGATCCGGAGCGCGGGAAGCTGGAGGCTGAAGCTACTACGGACGTAGCCGGCAGTCAGCCCCTTCAGCGTCACCACTACAGACGGCTGAGGCCCGGTGCGTGGGGCTGCAGCCGTGACCTCTACATCAACCGGCACCCGGGGATGGGACCTCTGCGCCACGCCGGTCAGCGTCATTTGAGATAGCCATACTTCCGGGCGATCTCCCGGACGGGATCGTAGGTTGCGTCGTCCACCCGGACGTAGCCGTCAGGGCTATAGACATATTGCAGCAGGTACCGATACTCGGGATCATTCAACTGCATCATGGCCTGTGTGAACCGCTCGAGCAGATCTGGATCGAGATCCTTGCGGGCGATGACGCTATGCGAGGGAATCAGGCCGGACTCCGCAATCCAGGTAACCTGCTCCAGCTGTTCGGGGGTGAGCAGCAATTCGGCAAACTGGCTCACACCCGCCGCATCGACGAAACCGTTGACCATCGCCTGAATGGCCTGCTGATACCCCCCAGCAAAGAAAACGTCGCTGAAGAAGCTGGTGGGGTCACCCTCAGGATCGACAAGGCCGGCTTGCGCGAAGGTGTCGAGCGGGTACAAATAACCAGATTCGGAGAGCGGGTCTGCGAAGGCGATGCTCCTGTCTTGCAGCTGCTCGAGGCCGGTGATACCACTATCCTTGCGAACGAAGATGCGACCTCGGTAGAAGGGACTACCGCGATAGACCTCGCCGAGGATGACCTGGGCTCCGATCTGGTCGTGGGCCAGGACGTAGGGGAGCCCGCCCATAAAGGAGATGTCAGCCTCCCCATTGCGCATCGCCTCGACGGCGGCAGCGTGGTCCTGGGAAACGAAGCCGCGAACGGGCATGCCGAGTTCCGCCTCAAGGTAGCCGGTGATCTGCTGGATGCTCCCAAGGAGCTTCTCAGGGTTCTCCTGCGGGATGAAGGCGAGTGTGAGAGTAGGCTGTGCCAGGACCCCCCCCAGGACGGTCCCCAGCAGCGCGAGCAGGAGGGTGCGCAGGTGCTTCATGATGGTGTCCTCTCGATACCTCATCGGAGTTGCGGTCCGTAGCGTCCCACCAGGTCCTTATAGCTCCGGTAGAGCCGGGCCGCAGCGGCCCAGTCGTCGCGCAGGATAGCGCCCTTCACCTCGCCGAGGGCATCCGCCACCTCGTACACCATCGGCGCTTGGCTCAGGTCGGCCAGACCGCTGGCGTCGGCACGGAAGTCCGCTGCCACCGTGTCGATCAGGAGGGTGGCATGGAAGCTGTCCCGGCGGGGGATCAACATGGTGTCGAGAGCCGTTGCGAAGGTGGTCAGCTCAGCCCAGGCGAGTCTGAAGGGGGTGTTCTTCCGGTCGAAGACTTCGTAGGGTTCGTCAGCACCGCCAACTGCCTCGAGGTAGGCGGTTAGATCCGCTAGTTGCGCACCGTCAAGCCCTAGTTGGTGAGTGTCGTTAAACCAGGACGCGACCTCGTCCAGCGTCGCTAGCGACCCGTCGTGCATGTAGGGGAAGGTGAAGGCGCTATTCAGCAGAGTGGGGGTCTCAAAGAATCGGTCGTACTCGATCTCGGTGCCCGGTTCCCCGGTATAGCTTCCTGCGCGGCCGGTACCGATGTCGTGAATCTGCCCGTCCTTGAACGCGGCGTCCGGAAGGTGGCACGACGCGCACGAGTTCCCGTTGAGGCCGGCGAAGGGGGTGTTGAAGATGAGCTCCCCGCGGCGCGCCGCGACCGACGCCAAGTCGGTCAGCGTGCCGTCGGGGTTTAGGAGCGAGTTAGGTAGGAAGTCGAATTCCAACAGGTAGGCCACCAGCGCGTCGAGCATAAACGGCGTCGGCTCGGGACCGGCAAACTCGTTGACGATGACGTTGCGAACGAAGTCGCGGAGGCTGGCAAAGCGACCGTCGCGCCCGTAGGGGCCGGTGAAGCGCAACCCGCGCAGGCTGGGAATGTCGAGCGAGTCACTGCGCCGATCGTTGAAGAAGTTGTTGAAGAACGAGCCGTCCACGTCGAAGGCGCCGGGCTGGTGGCTGACTCCAGGTATGAAGGCTCTGCGATTGATGTCGCTGCGATTGTGGCAGGTCGAACAGGTGATCCCCAGCGTCCGGGCGGGATCTCCGAAGATCTTAGGAGAGTCAAACAGCATGTCGCCGTAGACGACCAGCGGCAGGTCGGCCTCGTCGTGGCCCTTGGCCTCGACATTAAGGCGCAGGAGCGGGAGCGGGTCCTGATCGTTGAGATCACTCCCCGGGGGCAGCACCACCGGGTAGGCAGCAATGCCACCCGCCAGCACCAGGGTCTCAGGAACCGGGGCGAACCGCTCTCGCTGGCTGAAGGTGCCGGGTTCATAGTTCTCGAGCAAATAATTCTCTATGCGAGCCCGGGCTGCCAGGAACGCCTCGCTGTCGGCAGCTACGGCACCGGCTCCCGCCAGCCCGGCGCTGCCGACGCTGTTGGCAAGTGTGAGCCAGTCGCGCCCCAGTCGCCGGTGCTCCTCGGGGGCGAGTGTCTCCAGGTAATCCTGCTCGAAGGCCCGGTAGAGGCTCTGGGCAGTGAGGACATCGTTCAAGGCACTCCCCGGCGTACCGAGCTCGCCCTGCGCCACCAGCAGGGTGTAGCGCATGAGATAGGACATAGCCCGCGTCGAGGCCTCGTAGAGGCCCTGGCTGTCTCGGTCGGCGATCGCCTTACGAATCCCCTCGACATGAGGGCTGCCCACCTCCTCTAGCAGGCTGAGGACGCTCCTCCCGCTATAGCCCGCTTCCTCGATCTCCACCTCGTACTCCCGAGCAACAGCCTGCCAGTCGACAGGTGTGAGGTCGAGGAAGAACAGGGCCCGCCGGTAGGCGGCGGCAGCGGGATGCCAGGGAGCTTCCCTAACGATGTGAGCGAAGACCCCGATGACCGTCGCTAGGAGCAGAGTGAAGACTAAGACAGCGGCCGATAGCTGCCGGGCAGGCAACCTGACTAGATGCAGACGGGCAAGGCGGAGCAGGATCACCTTCTAATCTATCGCGAACGGGACCTTGAGGTCGGCGGTCAGTCCGTCGATCAAGACGTGGTCGGATCGGTCCAAGATCCAGTTGACCTTGAGATAGCCACCTATGAAATCGCTCAGCCCAAAAGATAGTTTAGGCATGCCTAATGCTAAACTATGGGTCGTCACATTTCAAGGTGTGCCAGTACAGAGCGCTACAAGACGATCTCAGCCCACGCCAGCGCTGTGCAAATGGCAGGCGGACAAACCACTGTTCCCTATCCAAGGTCCTTGCGAAGAGACGATCGCCCACATTGATACCCCGAACCCGAACCTAGAGGCGAAATGCTGCAAGCAGCTAAGGGCGACAGCCGGTCCGGCTGCACCACCACCTGCCGCTTCACAAGCCTCACAAGCGCTGATGGCGGGACGCCCCCCTCGGCACGGATCTTCACAGGCCTGTTCGCCTTAGCAACTCCCTCAGGGCCCATTCGACAAATCCCCCCAGTTGCCAGCGGTCGGCAGGCTCCTGCGCCTCCACAATCAACTGGTAGCTGATCGCCGAGTACACCAGGGACAGATCTATGGCAATGTCGAAGGCCCGGTCGAGATCGTGCGCATCCCAGGAGGTCAGCCAAGGCTCCAGGTAACTCGGCCGGACCGCACCCGCCAAGTCGGAATCGAGGTCGAAGTCCAGCAGCGTGAACAGGTCCAGGAAGGGGTGGGCTACAGCTGCATCGGTCCAGTCGAAGAATAGTGGCCCGTCATCCGTCTTCACCACATTCCCGAAGTGCAAGTCGCCGTGGACGAGGGTCTCGGGAAGGCCGAATCCGTACAGCTCATCGAGTGAGGCCAGGATCCTGGCCTCGAGCTTTGTGAGGCGGCCCCGTTCCTCCCGAGCGAGCACCGTCCCCGACTCTCGGAAGAGGCGAGCGATCTGGGCCCGGAAGACCTCCAGGCGCCGATCGGCGAACCCGGTAGCCCGGAGCCTGCTAGCGAGCGGGGCGCACTCGATCTGCATAGCGGCGTAACTCCGCACCACCTCGAGCCAGGCTGGGTCTCCCTTCGGAATGCTCCTGCCACGGAACTCGTCGAGGAGCAACCAGCCCCGTCCGGCGTCGAAGGCGAGCACCGTCGGCACCCGGCCTGGGAAAAGGCGCTCAAGCGTCGAGGTGATAGCGCCCTCGGCGCCAATAAAGCGGCGGTACCGCCTTGAAGTACGCCAGCCCCGCCGCTGTCCTGCAGCGCCATAAGGTACTGACACCCCATACCCTCACCTGCTCGAGCGGGCCAAGAGGCGGTCTATCCAGGACCTTGAGGGTACCACCCACCCAGGCCTGCATCCGAGGCGCCCACCCGCGGCGCGACCATGGGGGCCGATGCACCGGGATGAGCCTCGGATCGGCGTCCTCACGGAGGCTCTGCCTAAGGAGGTCTCGCCAGCGACCAGCCGGAATCCCCTGCGGAAGTTCGATCGATGACAGATCGGACGCCTCGATCCAGACCAGATCCTCCCCTTGGGGCACCTCTGTCAACTCGTAGAGGCTGAGGGAGTCGATGCGCCGGACATCCTCTCCCACCCGGTTCCATAGCGGTCGGAGTGCGACGCCGTCGACACCGAACGCCTCCCTGATGCGTTCTGGGCCCTCTCTGACATCGCTAAAAAAAGGCTCCTCGAAGGGAAATTTCGGCAGCGTGCCGACCCCGCCCTCGGTGACCACGAGCAGGGCGGGCCGTTCGGGATGCAGCAGGGCCAGACTGGCCCAGTGTGACCGGTCTGTCACGACCACTCTGACCCCAACGCCCCTCCCCCACCTTTCCATAAGTACCGCATCTCAGCCGAGCGCAACAGTAGCTCTTCGAGGGTGCCCTCGGCCTCCACGCGGCCACCTCTAAGGATCACGATCTGGTCGGCCCGCTTGAGGGCGGCACGCCTGTTTGACACCACCAGACAAGTGACCTCACCCTCGGCGAACAAGCCCTCCCAGAGGCGCGCTTCGGTCTCCACGTCGAGGGCGCTGGAGAGGTCGTCGAAGATCAACAGATCGGCGCCGCGCATAAACATTCTGGCGGCCGAGGCCCGCTGGACCTGCCCGCCGGAGAGCTTGACGCCGCGGGTCCCCACCGGGGTGTCGAGGCCGCGTTCGAGGCGCTCGAGATCGGGTCTTAAGACAGCCAGGTCGACTGCCCGGTCGACCGCGAGCTTCGGGGTGACGCGACCCATCACCACGTTCTCACGCAGGGAGTCGCTGAACAGGCGGGGCACCTGCGCGGCATAGGCACTCCGGGGGGGAATCAGAAAGGAGGCGGGGTCGGCGACGAGTCGGCCGTTCCAGCGGATCTCACCCTCGTGCCGGGGTAGCAGGCCGAGCATGACCCGCAGAAGGGTGCTCTTGCCGGAACCCACCCTCCCGGTAACCACGGTGAAGCTGCCCCGCTTCAGGGTCAGGTCGATATCCGCGATGCCAGCGTCGCCGTCGGGCTGTCGGTAGCACAGCCCGCGCACGGTGAGTTCCCGGAGGGGATCCGCAGTCGGGAGGATGTCCTCGAATGCCGCCGGGGCGCCCCGCAGGCCTAGGTCACCGGGCCGCACGATCGTCTCGGCGGAGGCGTCAACGCTTAGCGTCCGCAGCCGCTCGAAGGAGACTCCGGTACGCCTGTGATTCACCATCATGTTGCCGATGAACGACATGGTGTTCGTAAGCCGCGGCAGGTAGGCTACGAACAGGGCAAAGTCGCCGACGCCAAACGCCCCGTCGGCCAAGTTGACGGCGAACACCAGCAGGATCAGCCCGGTGGCGACGCTCACCATGTTGTCGGTGACCGACCTGAACAGCTCGGTGAGGAGGCTGTCGCGCAGCGCGGCTCTCCTCCTTGCAGCGTTGAGCCCTTCGAAGTGGCTCAGCACGCTCGACTCGCGGCCGGCGGCCTTCACCGCTTGGACGCTAGCGAATAGCTCTCCCAAGAAGTCGGTCACCCGGCCGGTCGTCTCGCGCATCCGCCGCCGCACCCTCCGGATGTGTGGGCGGAGGAGGCTGGTCAGGAGCAGCGTGAGCCACAACGGAACGAGGACCAAGGCCGTCATCAGCGGATCGATTGAGAACATCACGGCCAGCGCCACCAAGGCGAAGATGAGCAGGCCCCAGATGTCGACCCAGTCCTCAACGTAGCTGGCCACCTCATCGACATCGTCACGGAAGCGACTGATAGCCTCCCCTGGCGAGTCGGGGAGGCGGCGCGATCCGGGCGCGGTAAGGAGGTGGCGGAGCAGGTTCCGGCGCATCACCAAGACCATCTCGAGCCAGTAGGTGCTCCAAGCGTATTCGCCACCCAGCAAGACCCCCAGACGGGTGAGGTCGACCGCCACTGCGAGCGCCAGGAAGGTCCACGCGTCGGTGCCCGCCGAGGTGCCCGCCGAGGTGCCCGCCGAGGTGCCCGAGAGTGCGTCGAACACGCCCTTGACGATGAGGCCGAAGAGGAGGGGGAGGGCGTGGACAAAGGCCCAGAGCAGAACGTTAAGCAGGAAGAGCCCACGCCGGTGGCGGATGATCCTGAGTACCAGCCAGAGCGGGTCGGGCGAGAGCATTCGTGCGGTCATGCCGTCTCCTTCTCGCGAAGCTCATCTCCGATGTCGAGATCCTCGCCAGAGCAGAGCAGGCTGGCATAATGAGAGGTGGGATCGGCGGCGAGCCGTTCGCGTGCGCCGTGCTCGAGTACGCGGCCGCCGCCCATCACCAGCACGTCGTCAGCACGCTCCACGGTCTCGAGGCGATGGGCGACGATGATAGCGGTGCGGCCACGAAGCAGCCGATTCAACGCCCGCTCGAGCCGAAGCTCGGTCGCCGGGTCGAGACGGGAGGAGGGTTCGTCGAGGATCACCAAGCCTGGGTCCTTGAGGAAAACCCGGGCGAGGGCAAGCAACTGGGCCTCGCCTGCGGAGAGGTTGCCCCCACCGGCGCTCACCAGCGTGTTGAGACCGTCTGGGAGACCCTCGTACCAGGTTCCGAGGCCGAGCTCGTCGAGGACATTCAGGAGCCGCTGATCCGGGGTGTCGGGGTCGAAGAAAGTAAGGTTATCGCGGACGGATGCCCGGAACAGCTGCACCTCCTGGGTGACCAGGCCTATCCTGCTGCGCAGCACTGGGAGATCGACCTCGCGCAGGTCGGTCCCGCCGAGACGCACAGACCCCTTGGTGGGTTCATAGAAGCGGAACAGCAACCGGGTGAGGGTGGTCTTGCCGCTGCCGGTTCGGCCTAGGAGGCCAAGTACCCTGCCCGGTTCGAGGCGGAGATCGACATCCTCGAGCACCGGGCGGTGGTCGTAGGCAAAGCCGACCTCGACGAATTCGACCGAGAGCGGACCGGCCGGCAACGGTGCGCCCGCGCCAGAAGTCAGGCTACTGGAGGCCGCGAACAGGTCCTGGATGCGCCCGATCCCCGCAGCCGCCCTCTGCAACTCCTGCATCTGCTGGGTGATCTGCTCGATGGGAGCCTGCAGCATGAGCATGTACTGGAACACCAGGTAGGCCGTACCCAAGGTGATCGTCCCGGAACGAACCAGCGTGATCGACGCTCCCAGGGTGAGGATCATGCCGAGGACAAACAGTCCGTAGCTCGATAACCAGATCACCGAACGCATCATCCAGGCCCGGCGGGTACCGAAGAAATACTCCCGCATCTTGGCAGCGAAGCGGTGCATAGCGTGCGCACCACCGCCGTTCGCGCGGAGGTCCTCAATGCCCGAGAGCCGCTCCTCGATGAAGCCGAACAACCCGGCGCTAGTCTCCCGCTCAAGGCGGGTAGCGGGGACGGCTACGTTCCGGGTACGGGACAGCACCACCAGTTCCAGCAGAGCGAAAAGGGTGAGGCCCAGGCCGATACGGGGGTCCTCGCGCCAGAGCAGGGCGAGGGTCCCGGCGAGGAGCAGGGCCGCACCGAAGACGCGCACCGAGAACTGCGAGAAGAAGTTGCTCAGCGCGGTGACGTCGCCGTCGATGCGCTCGATCATCTCGCCGGAGGTCCGGGCATTGTGGAAGCTCATGTCGAGCCCCACGCAGTGGCGTGCCAGATCGAGCCGGAGCAGATTGGTCGCAGTCCAGCCGACATCGGCGCCAAGGTAGGTCGCTGCCGCCCCGAAGAGTTGGTTCAGGAGTGCCACGACCAGGAACCCAAGGGCCAAGTGAACGAGTTGCTGCGCTCCCACCCCCGCGCCAGCAGTGTCGATGAAGCGGCGCAAGATCTGCGGGATCAGCAGCTGCAGGCCAATGCTCGTCAACAGCAGAGCGGCCATGATAGTGGCCTTGCCGGCCTGCGGCCTGAGATAATGTTCGAGCAGGATCCCGAACTGCTTGAACGGCGTCGGCCTCGCACTCTCTTCAGTTGTCGCCCTCTCGTTCATGCTGCCCTCGTTTCGGAAGCTTTGGCGGCGGGGCTCCGCAACTTCGGTCCCACGGTCCAAGCACTTGGGGGCATGAAAAAGACCGTGGGGTTTGGGGACACCCACGGTCAGGTAATCTATGTCGTCAGACTACAAGCAGGCAGACCCCCCTCTGGCACCATCATCAATCGGTGCGAGCCGGTGGTAGTGGTCAAATCCAGTCATTCCGAACCCGACCTTAAAGGAATGTCTCACGGTTGTCAAGCTGCCGGTGCGACCGCCACGGGGATCGACTTCGAGGTGGGAGTGTTGCTCCTCTTCGCGACACTGCCGATCGGTACCAGGACGTTTGCTTCGGGGAAGTAGGTGGCTACGCAACCCCGTGGGATCGGATAGGGCACAACGAAAAAGCGATGAGCGGTCCTGACCTCGTCCCGAAAATGGCTCTTTAGGTCGACCGCCTCTCCCTGCTTCAGGCCCGCGAGGGCGACATCGGTCGGATTCATCAGCACCACTCGGCGTCCACCATGAATCCCGCGGTAGCGGTCGACAAGCCCGTAGACGGTGGTGTTGTACTGATCGTGGCTCCGGATCGTCATCATCAGGTAGCGGCCAGGCCCGGGGTCGAGGTGCGGCAACTGATGGACGGTGAAGCGGGCGCGTCCGGTCTCGGTCTCGAAGCGGCGTTCCCGAGCGGCGTTCGGGAGGACGAAACCTCCCGGACTCCGGACCCGCAGATTGTAGTCCTCAGTACCGGGAACCACCTCGGCAATAAGGTCGCGGATTCGATCATAATCGGCCACCAAGCGGTCCCAGTCGACCGGCCCCCCCGACCCGAGGACCGCCCTAGCGAGCCCGGCCACGATGGCAGGTTCGCTTCTCAACTGTTCGGAAGCTGGGGGGAGGTGGCCACTCGAGCGGTGCACGACCCCGAACGAGTTCTCAACCGTGACGAACTGCAACCCCCCGACCTGGAGATCTCGCTCGCTACGGCCTAAGCAGGGCAAGATCAGGGCCTCGGCCCCGGTGATGAGGTGGGAGCGGTTGAGTTTGGTGGAGACCTGGACCGTAAGCCGGCAGCGCTTGAGAGCCTCCGCAGTGAACTCGGTATCGGGCGTAGCGGAGAGGAAGTTACCTCCCAGAGCGAAGAACACATCTACTCGCCCCTCGGACATAGCCTCAATGGACCTGACGGTGTCGAGGCCGTGACGGCGTGGCGGTTCGAAGCCCACGGCGGCACCGAGGCGGTCGAGGAACTCTCCACTAGGTCGCTCCGAGATACCCATGGTACGGTCGCCTTGCACATTGCTGTGCCCACGTACTGGGCAGACTCCGGCACCCGGCTTGCCGATAGCGCCACGCATCAGTAGCAGGTTGACGATCTCCTGGATTGTCGCCACCGCCTCGCGGTGCTGCGTAAGCCCCATAGCCCAGCAGCAGATGATGTGCTCACTGCGGGCGATAAGTTTGGCGACGCGGCGGATCTCCACCCGAGACACGCCGCTCTCCCTGACGATCCGGTCCCATTCCTCCCGGTCGAGCCCCTCAACAAAGGCCTTGTACCCGTCGGTGAACTCCTCGATGAAGGCGGAGTCGACTGCGCTGCCAGGGGCGGCCCGCTCGAGCACCAGCAACTCCTTCATGACCCCCTTTAGGAGCGCCACATCACCACCGATACGGACGGGAAGGTGAAGGTCCGCTAGCGGGGTTCCCTCGCCGAGGAGGGTCTTCACCCCCCGGACCGGCTGGAAGAAGTCCTGCGGGTTTTTGAACCGGGCCATGCCCGCCTCCGGCAGAGGGTTGATGCTCACGATGGTGCAACCGGCCCGTTTGGCGCGCTCGAGGCTGGTGAGCATACGTGGGTGGTTGGTACCGGGGTTCTGACCGAGAACCAGGATGACCTCGGCCCGATCGAAGTCGTCAAGGAGCACCGTACCCTTGTCCACCCCGATCGCCTCGCCGAGGGCGACTCCGCTGGATTCGTGGCACATGTTAGAGCAGTCGGGGAGATTGTTGGTGCCGTAGAGGCGCACGAACAGTTGGTAGAGGAAAGCCGCCTCGTTGCTGGTCCGGCCGGAGGTATAGAACACGGCCCGGTTCGGGTCGTCGAGCCGGTGCAGTTCGCGCCCGATCTGCGCAAAGGCCTCGTCCCACGTGATCGGCTCGTACCGGTCTCGGCCCTCACGCAGGATCATAGGCTCTGTCAACCTGCCCTGCTTGCCGAGCCAGTGGTCCGACTGGAGGCTCAACTCCTGGACCGTATGACCGGTGAAGAACGCTCTGGTCAACCGCCGCATAGTGGCTTCCTCTGCCACCGCCTTGGCACCATTTTCACAGAACTCAGCTGGCGACCTCTTCCCGGCCGGATCGGGCCAGGCACACCCCTGGCAATCGAATCCCTCCTCCTGATTGAGTCTCGCCAGCGCCGACAGGCCGCGTAGCGGAGCCATCTCGGCGAGCATGTGCCTAGCCGTAGACAGGACCGCCGGCACCCCCGCCGCTAGGCGCTTCGGAGGAGAGAGCCTCGGTGAGGCCCCCTCGAGAGGGGGCTGGGCGGCAAGTCCCCGGCGACTGTTCACGCCTCCACCTCACTGATGGAACCCGATCCCCACAGTCGCACCCGCCCAGGGTGAGCGTAGAGGTTGAAACCGTCGTCCCGCACGAACCCCGCCAGAGTAATGCCGAATCTGTGAGCGAGGGCGACCGCCAGGCTGCTGGGCGCTGAGACGGCGGCCACGACGGGCACCCTCCCGACGGCAGCCTTCATCATCAACTCGTAGCTTACGCGGCCGCTCAGCACCAAGAGGTGGTCCTCAAGGGGCATCCGCCCCTGCAGCAGGGCCCAGCCGAGGAGCTTATCGAGGGCGTTGTGTCGCCCGACATCCTCGCGAACGGCGATCAACTCCCCCTCGAGGGTAAATAGCCCTGCGGCGTGGAGGCCACCCGTGCGCCGGAATAGTCCCTGCGCCCGCCGCAGGCTGTGCGGTAGCTCGAGCAGCACCCCCTCCCCCACCTCCGCATCCGAGCAAACGGGGGCGACACCGCGCACCTCGAGATCACGAATCGAGCGCCGGCCACACACCCCGCAGGCGCTACTCACAACCCCCTGCCGCTCGAGACCCTCCAGGGGTGGCAACGTGGAAACTTTTAGGTCGGCTGTGACGACGTTGTGGCGCTCCTCGAGTGGCACCCGGTGACAGTAGCTGATGCGGGCGATCTCCAGGCAGGAGCTGACAACGCCCTCAGAGAAGAGGAAGCCCGCCGCCAGCTCGAAATCGTGACCGGGGGTACGCATGGTCACCGCCACCGTCCCACTCTCACCCCCGGCGGAGACACGGACCTGCAGCGGCTCTTCGGAGACAAGCTGATCGCGCTCCCGGCGCGCCGCGCCGCGCCGGACCCTGATCACGGTGGTACGAGAGGTTCGTTTGGAGGAGGCTGAAGAGAGCATAGCCCCTTATATACCCTGAGCAGGGGGTAGGGGGCCAGGCAGGAGGGCCTCACCCGGAGGCGTACACTAGTGGGAATGCATCACCCCCGATCTGCCGCAGCTCCCTGGCTCGGGTCGGTGGCGATCTTGTTCCTCGCGGCATTTCTGCTCTATCCGCTCGCCGTCATCCTCGACCGGGGAGGGTGGGGAGTTGGCATCGCAGCCGTAGTGTCCGACCCGTTCCTGCGGGGCCGGGCCCTGTTCAGCACCGGGCAGGCACTGCTGTCGACCCTCATCACGGTCGCACTGAGCCTCCCGGCAGCGCTGCTGTTTGCCCGTTTCGACTTCCCTGGAAAGCGCCTCTGGCGCAGCGCCTTTACGGTGCCCTTCGTGTTACCGACGATCGTAGCGGGAAGTGGGTTCCTGGCCCTGGTAGGCCCCCGAGGACTATTCGGCCTCGACCTGAGAGACACGCTGCTGGTGATCCTGCTCGCCCACCTGTTCTACAACTTCGCTCTCGTGGTCCGCATCTTGGGGAGCCACCTGGAGGCCGTCGCCCCTCGCCTCAGTGAAGCCGCAGCCCTCTTAGGTGCTGAGCCTCGGCGGATCCTGCTCCGGGTCACGCTGCCATTGGCCGCCCCCGCCCTCCTAGCGGCGGCGGCGCTAGTCTTCATCCTCACCTTCACCAGTTTTGGTGTGATCCTTATCCTGGCCCCGGCACCGCACCTCGCGACCCTCGAGGTCGAAATCTATCGGCAAACCGCCCAACTCCTCAATCTCGACTCGGCCGCCGCCCTGGCACTCTTTCAACTCGCCGTAGTGGGCCTGGTCGGCTGGCTCTACACCGTCGTTCAGGCCCGACTCGCGGTCCCGCTCACAGCCCGACCGGCCCGCCTCCCACGACCTTCAGGGGGTGCGGGATGGTGGCTGGCCGCTGCCCTGGCTGTGGCCCTAGTCTTGGTGCTCTCACCGCTACTAGCCCTGACCGTTCAGGCCTTCCGTCCACCGGGGACTGGTGGGCCGAGCCTGGTAGGCTTCCGAGCACTATTTGAGGGCCAGCGGACGATCGGATTCGCGGGACCCTGGTTGGGACTGATCAACTCGCTCCGCTTCGCCACCCTGAGCGCAGGCCTGGCACTATTCGTGGGTTTCGCATTCGCGTACGCGGTGGTCCGGGCCAGGTGGCGCTGGCTCGACAGCCTGAGCCTGCTCCCTCTGGGCACCAGTGCCGTGACCCTCGGCTTTGGCTACCTGCTGGCCTTCCCAGCGCTCGCCACGAGCTTCTGGGGCATCCCCGTCGCCCACGCACTGATCGGGTTCCCCTTCGTAGCCCGAAGTGTCCTGCCCGCCCTGCGGGCACTCCCCCCCAACCTGATCCATGCCGCTAGGACTCTCGGATCGAATCCGATCGCCCTGTTGAGGCGCGTCGAACTCCCCCTGCTCACCCCCTCCCTAGTGACTGCGGCGAGCTTCGCGTTCGCGGTATCGCTGGGCGAGTTCGGCGCCAGCCTGGTGCTGACGAGGCCCGAGTTCGCCACGCTTCCGGTCGCCATCTTCGATCGACTCAGTCGACCTGGAGCCACTAGCTACGCCGCCGGGCTGACTCTGGCTCTCGTGCTAATGGTCCTGACCGGTATTGTGCTAATGATGCTCGAGCGCTTCGGACGTAGCGAGATCTGAAACAATCACCCTGCAACTCCAACAGGATCACGTACCAGAACGGCTGGAGGTGCTCCAGACACGAGTAGGGAAACTAGGCAACCCGGGTAAGTCTAGGCTCCCGCTCAGTATATATTCGGGCCTCCACTTAACTGAATGAGGTGCATCTGCGCGGTCACGTCCGTCAACGGGTCAGCTGTTCCGTAAGCAAGGAAGCCCTCAGGAATGTCGAGGACGGGGATGCTGGCGGGCCTCTCGTAGGGGCGGCCAACGAACCCGCATCTCCTGGATATCCCGTATGGCAGAAGCAGCCATGGTTCCAATACCCGCCCTAGGGGTCCATCGGGAGCTGTCAGCTGTTCTCTCAGTGTCGTGGTCTTCCTCCACCGGTGTAGTCTTCCCGACACCTCACCTGGGCAGGAGCAGGTAGCTCACACCAGCAGTAGCGTCAAGAGAGGCGTGTCGATCTTGTGCCCGGGAGTGTCGTCGCTCAAACATCCCACCCAGGGCAGACCAGTTCCACCAGAGCCCCAGAGCCGACGATGCCCCCACCTCCCCTTGTGACGCCCACTCTCCAGTACAGATCGACCTCGGCTAACCCCCGAGCCTCGGGAGCTAGTGATTCCTCACTTCCGTACCCCGCCGAACCCCCGAAGTAGAAACCTATCACTCGATATTTGTCACACCCCTAGTCCCTAGGGTATCTCCAAGCCAACGGATTGGGCACCCCCAACTCAGTCCCGTGACACAAACGCTTTCGCCACCCTTGCGCCCGCAGCGGTATGATGGCTCCACCGCTATGACTCTGCAAATTGAGAACTTGACGAAGCGGTACGGTGACACCCGGGCCGTGGACGGGGTGAGCATCGAACTCGGGCCGGCGGAAACCCTGGCACTGCTCGGCCCTTCGGGTTGCGGTAAAAGCACGCTGCTTCGGCTCATCGCAGGTCTCGAGCCAGCCGACCGCGGCTGCGTCCGGATGGATGGGCGCGATCTCACTGGCCTGCCACCGCAGCGACGCAACATCGGCATGGTATTTCAGGACTATGCGCTCTTCCCCCACCTCAACGTGGGCAGGAATGTGGCCTTCGGCCTAGTGGAACTAGGGTGGCCCCGGGAGGAGCAGCGGCGGCGGGTGGCCGAGCTACTCGACCTAGTGGGCCTCGCCGGCTTCGAGAGAAGGCGGGTCCAGGAACTCTCTGGCGGACAGCAGCAGCGTGTCGCACTAGCCCGGGCCCTCGCTCCCAAACCGGAGGTGCTACTTCTCGACGAGCCCCTCTCGAACCTCGATCAGACGCTGCGCGAGACCCTCAAGTTCGAACTGAAGGGGATCCTCTCCGCACTCGAAAGACAGGCAATCTACGTCACACACGACCAGTCCGAGGCCGTGACCATGGGTCAGCGGGTCGCCGTGATGCGAGAGGGCCGGCTCGAACAGGTCGCGGATCCCGACAACCTCCTCTCATCACCGAAGAACACCTGGGTAGCCCGCTTCCTCGGATGCCGCAACCTCTTCAGTGCAGCTGCACTGGCGCGGGCACCTGGCCTCGCTATGGAGGGGCCGGCGATGCTGCGTAGCGACCTCATCTCCCTGGAGGGGAACCTGCCAGCAGAGGTGATCCGCTGCGAAGGCTGGGGTAGCCTTCGGCAACTGGAACTCCGAGTACCCTCCTGGGGCCTGACGATCCACTGGAAGGGGTTCGCCCGCGAGGTCCCCGCCGACCTCGCTCCAGGTGCGACCCTGACACTCTACGTTCCTAACGACGCCTGGGTGCCGTTGGACCCGCCGTGATCGCACTGGTTTTGGCGGGGGGGGAACTCTCCCCCGATTCACGGCTCCGGCGACTCGCCCGCGAGGCCGGGCTGATCGTGGCCGCCGACTCGGGGCTAGCACATGCCCCCGGACTCGGGGTCACCCCTGACCTGATCGTCGGAGACTTCGACTCGGTCTCAGCAGCCGATCTCGAACGATTCCCGGACGTGCTGCGGATGGAGCATCCTGCCGATAAGGGTCAACTCGACCTGGAACTCGCTGCCGAAGCGGCCCTGTGGCAGGGAGCAACCCGGCTCCGGCTGATGGGGCTCGTCGGCAGACGGTGCGATCAGTCGCTAGCCGGACTCCTGATCGCCGCAAGGCTTCACAGAGACGAGGTACCGACTACAGCCCACACCTCGGTGGCCGACATTCACTTCCTGTCTGGGGAGGAGACGCTCGTGCTCGACGCCCCTCCTGGCACCGTGTTTAGTCTACTAAGCCTGTCGAACGAGGCACGGGTTAGCGTCTCCGGGGCCCGCTACCCTCTTTCAAGCTTCACGCTGCCGTTCGGTGTCGGCCAGGGGGTATCGAACGTGACCGAGACCGGGGTGGAAATCCGACTCACAACCGGACTGCTCTCCACGATCGTAGAAAGGTAAGGAAGGTGACTAAGCGAAACCCCAAGGATGCTAGGACTACTAAGGCCGAGGCGGTCAAACAGAATTCTGCAGGAACTCACTCTGACTCTGGCGCGCCTCACCCTTCAAGACCGCCTACAGCGATCCTTTGCACAGCTAGGGCCGATCTCACGACTCGGGCGCTGCTAGCATGACCCACCTCGACATCGGAACTCAAGATGCGCTCCTACACTGTGGAGCCGAGATTTGGTGAGGCCAGCGAGGTGGGTCAGCCATGTCCGTGGGCAGTGATGGCCATGAAGATGATCCGCAAGGCGAAAGGTACCCTACAACTCCCATCGGACGGAAAATCGTCGACGTGAGGCGTGGGTGTACTAAAAGGCATTATGTCCCGTGATCTCACGGCCAAGCACCAGAGTATGAACGGTGTCGGTTCCCTCGTAGGTGGAGACCGTTTCGAGGTTGAGCATGTGGCGGATCGAGACGTATTCGGTGGTGATACCGTTGCCGCCGAGGAGGTCACGGGCGGCACGCGCCGCCCCGAGCGCCGTGCGAGTATTGTCTCGCTTGGCCAGCGAAACGCGGGCCGGGGTGTCCTTGCCCTCACCCTTGAGCCGGGAGAGGTGGAAGGCGAGGAGACTCCCCTTAGTGAGCCCGGCGAGCATGGAGGCGAGTCTGTCCTGCACCAGCTGTTTGCTCGCGAGCGGCACCCCGAACACCGGCCGATCCTCGACGTAGCGGACCGCCTCATCGAAGCAGGCAAAGCCTGCTCCGAGGGCACCGAAGGCGATGCCAAAGCGGGCCTGGGTGAGACAGGAAAGGGGGCCCCTCAGGCCGACCACCTCAAGGCGGTCCTGCTCAGAGACTTCGACATCGTCCAGGTACAGCTCCGAGGTCACCGAGGCCCGCATCGAAGCCTTGGTCTTGATGTCGATTGCCGAAAAACCCTCGCTGGAGGTGTCGACGGTGAATCCGAGAATCCGACCACTCCCCTCCTCTCGCGCCCAGACGATAGCGACATCCGCGCTCGACCCGTTGGTGATCCAGCGTTTGACACCGTTGATGACGTAGCGGTTTCCAACCTTGCGGACCCGGGTCCGCATGCTCCCCGGATCACTGCCTGCGTCGGGTTCCGTAAGGCCGAAGCAACCGACCGCCTCGCCTGCCGCCAGAGGGGGCAGCCAGCGAGCCTTGAGCGCCTCGCTGCCATAGGTGTAGATCGGCCACATCACCAGGCTCGACTGGACACTCACGAACGAGCGCATGCCACTGTCGGCGTATTCGAACTCACGACTGGCAAGCCCGTAGGCTAGGTGCGAAGCCCCCGCTCCACCGAAGCGTTCGGGGAGGGTCATCCCGAGAACCCCCAACTCGCCGAACTTGCGTGGCAGAGAGGTCGGAAACTCACCCTGCTGCCACCAGTCCCCCACGTAGGGGAGCAGTTCACCCCTTACAAATTCGCGGACGCTATCACGAATGAGCCGTTCCTCAGAGGTATACAGGGGTTCGAGATCGTAGAAATCCTGCAATGTGATTCGGCTGGGGGCCGAGGGGGTCGTAATCGTAGCCATGAGATCCTCCACTCACCAGTATGCGCCAACCCGGCCGGGTCGCCGTGTGCGCACCCGCAGGCTCAGTCCTCACCGAAGAGCTGTCTTAGCGCCTCTTCCTTACTAGTGCGACAGGCGACGCGCCACCGCGTCCCATCCTGGGAGAGGCGGCCCTTGCCAACCTGTTTGTTCAGCGAGGCCTCGATGGTATCGACCGCAAGCTCTTCGTAGTGGTGCTCGTCGATATAACGTTGCACCTCCTGCAGGGTGGCCCCTGCCCTGTGGTGCGCCTCAACGGCGTCAAAGACCCAATCGTCGACCGTCATACACCAGTGTATGTCGGAAGCGGTTGTGATCGCCACTCCCTTCAGCGGGACACAGTTTCGGTCGTGCCGGGGTCGGGGGGTTTGTAACAGGCCTCCATGGCTCCGCCGGAGAGCTCTCCCCAAGTAACCGCATCGTCGAGTTCGATCACCTTGACTGGGCAGGCATGCACACACGCCTCGCAGCCCATGCATCTCTCCGGCTCAAGTATAAGGACGGTGCCCTCTCTGTCCTCTGGTTCGAACTCTCTACTAAAGGCCCCAGTGGGGCATACCTGGGTGCACACCGGACACATGATGCAGCCGTCGGTGACGCGGGGCAGTACCCACGGGACCGACGACCATGCCTCAAAGTCTCCCCCCTTGAGGATGCGGAAGCGGCGGCTCAATTCGGTCGGGAGCTCGTCCTCTTCGTTCCCCAGGTCGAGGGACACCAGCGCTTCGGCCGCTGCGTCCTGAAGACCTCGCCAGCCCCTACGGAAGAGGTCACGGCGACTCAGCTTCTTCTGGTGAAGCGACCGGTCGAGACTCTCCATCCGGTGGAGTTCGATCTCAAGATCCCGGTCGCGGGCCCGTGCCAGTGCAAGGGCCTCCCCGACCTCCTGCTCTATCGCGGTGACGGTATCCTCCGTGCCTATCGGGCAATCCGAGCAGTCCCCTCGTGCCAGGGTCACTCGGAGGTTCTCGCCAGCCAGCCGAAGCATGTCGCTGGCACCGAGTCGGGCAAGGCAGTGAACCGAGGTGGCGTCCCCATCGACCTGTCCGCAGCGCAGCTCCGGCGTGGGCTGGACCTGGACGTGAGCATCGAGGGCGTACGAGGGACACCCCCGCACACACAGACCACAACCGGTACAGTCGACCCTGTCGATCTCGACTTGGCGCCGGATGATGATCGCGTCGTGGGGGCAGACATCGCGGCACACACTACAGGCTGCAACCGACTGCTTCACCGCGAGGCAGAGGTCTGGCCGGTAGCTAGGTGCGAAATCGACCGCACTAGAGAGGAGCTTCAGGAGGTCGTCCACAGCCAGCCTTCAGCCGGGTCGACCCAATACCTTCGCTAGGGTCTGCATCGCCACCGCTCCCGAGCCCCGCACTAGAAACCGTACACCTCGTGCCGTTTCTGACTGAGCTTCTTGTGATAACCGGTCTCCTCAAGGTAGTGCTCGAAGGTTTCGAAGTCGATCTGCTGCTTGTTGTCCGAGAGCGCCACTGCCGGGTTGGGATGTACCTCAATCATAATCCCGTCCGCTCCTACCGCCAGAGCGGATTTCGTCAGTGGAACCAGCAGGTCGCGACGGCCACCGGAATGTGTGACGTCGACCAGGACAGGGAGGTGGGTCTCAAGCTTTGCCAGCGCCACAGCTGAGATGTCGAGGGTGTTGCGGGTGTAGCGCTCAAAAGTGCGGATGCCCCGCTCGCAGAGGATCACGTCGGTGTTTCCAGCATCGAGCAGGTATTCGGCTGCCCGAAGCCACTCCTCGATGGTGGCCGACAGCCCCCTCTTGAAGAGCACAGGCTTCTGAGTTGTGCCGACCGCCTTGAGGAGAGTGAAGTTCTGCATATTGCGGGCACCGATTTGCAGGATGTCGGCATATTCCAGGACCAGAGGAAGATCCCTGGCGTCCATGACTTCCGTGACAAACTTCAGATCATAGCTGTCGCAGGCCTCGCGGGCAAGCCTGAGTCCTTTCTCACCAAGCCCCTGGAAGCTGTAAGGATCGGTGCGGGGTTTGAAAGCGCCACCACGGAACAATCGCACCCCCTGCGAAGCCACCTTCTCGGCCGTGATCAGGACCTGTTCGCGCGACTCGATCGCACACGGCCCTGCGATCAGGACCGGCGAGTGGTCGCTACCGATGGGAATATCATCAACGTATACCACCGTGTCCTCGCCGCGCGCAGTCCGAGAGGCAAGATACCTCTTCTTGTCCTGGTCATCCTCAAGTTGCATGCTAGCCTGAAAGATCTGTTTGAATAGACTCTTCACGGTGGCATCGGTGAAGGGGCCTCGATTGGACTCGGTAAGTGCCTCAAGCATCCTCTGTTCGCGCACCGGATCGTAGTGACTGAGGCCCTGCTGGCTCTGCAGTTCGCCGATGGCCTCTGCAATCTCAGCCCGTTGCGAGAGGAGATCGAGGAGGCGCAAGTTAAGGTCATCTATGCGGGTGCGTAAGCTCTCGATTTTCTCATTCATGATTGACCCTTCTCTGAGAAACACGTACCACGAGGATAGTCGCCTCGTAAAGTACAACCAAGGGACCAGCTACCAAGAGGAAGTTCACGGGGTCACCGGTAGGGGTGATTAGCGCTGCAAGAATGACCCCCACCACAATGGAGTGACGTCGGTAACGAATAAGAAGGTGGGCACGAAGCAAGCCGATCCGGGCAAGCAGAAACCCCAGAACAGGCATCTCGAACAGTAGGCCAAACACCATCATATACAGAAGCATCTTGGAGATGAAGTCGCCTATGGACAAGAAGGTGGTCACGGTGGTGCCGAGGAAGCCGAGGAGGATCGGCAGCGCCAACGGAAGTACCAGGTAGCGAGCGAACAGAGTGCCCCCGGCGAACGCAATTACCAAGAACAGGACGAACGGTACGGCCCAGCGGCGCTCTTCGGGGTAGAGCCCTGGAGAGATGAATCCCCACACCTGCACAAGGATAATCGGTGAGGCTAGCAGGAGACCGGCGAACGCCGCCGTCTGCACGCTCACAAGGAAGGGCTCGAGCAGCCTTGTGGAGATCACCTCCACACCCTCCGGACCGGGCAGGGGCTGCTTGAGCCAATCTAGGAGTCGGCCCCGAAAGGCAAACGCAATTCCCGAAGCAACTATCCAAGCACCCAATGCGATGAAGAGCCGATTGCGCAACTCCTCGAGGTGTTCGATAATGGTCAAGGCGGGAGCAGTCCTCCATCCGTTTCGACAGTGGAGTCGAACGCGGGAGGAGGCTAGCTTTTGCTCTCAGTAGCTGCCTCGCTCTGGCTTACCTCTTCGGTCTTCTTAGGCGTATCCTTGGCATTGATATCGTCGCGGATGTCGCGGACACCTTTGCGAAACTCACGAACCGACTGGCCGATGCCCTTCGCCATATCAGGAAGTCGGCGGGGGCCAAAGATAAGCAGTACCACCACCAGGATGATGAGGAGTTCCCAGATTCCCAACGGCCCAATGCGCATATAACAACCTCCGTCGCGTGTCAGATGACGAGATGACGCGTGGTATCGTGTTAGACCACACGCACCAGTGTAGCACCCGCTCACAGAGGCCTCCAGTCGGGTCGTCCCCGTAGCCCCCTAGAGATTATGGAAAGCTGGTCAGGGACACGGTTCCCGCAAGGAGGCTGATCGGTTGACACTCCTCAAGGGGGCATGCTAGGCTATCAAGCCGGACGTGAGATCCGGGGCTTACAATGTGAGCACTTGCCATGTAATGTGAGCACCTGTATGGGGCGACGCCACCCTAGCTCAAATGGTAGAGCACCCGACTTGTAATCGGAAGGTTGTCGGTTCGATTCCGATGGGTGGCTCCACAGGCCGGTTGAGCGCAACACGGCGTGCGCATAGGGCCCTGAGCACGGCGTCCCGGTAGAGAACGGCACGGGTAGGTGCCCGAGTGGTTAAAGGGGACGGACTGTAAATCCGTTGGCTTATGCCTACGCTGGTTCGAATCCAGCCCTGCCCACCATGAGGAAGGCATCAACAGTGTCTTCGGCACATGCGGGAGTAGCTCAGTCGGTAGAGCGTCAGCTTCCCAAGCTGAATGTCGCGGGTTCGATTCCCGTCTCCCGCTCCACCACTTGTGACCCTCCAAACATCCGGGGGTCCCCCTGCAGGGTGGGTTCGAGCCGCTTCAGGCTCGTGTAGCTCAGTGGTAGAGCACTCCCTTGGTAAGGGAGAGGTCGACGGTTCAACCCCGTCCACGAGCTCCATTGCGGACTCGAACGATCTGATTAAGGAGTCGTTCCCATGAGGGAACGACTCCCTCAGGTCGGGCTTTGGATATTCGGAGAGGAGAGCCATGGCGAAGGCGACGTTTGAACGGACCAAGCCACACGTTAACGTAGGGACGATCGGGCATGTTGATCATGGGAAGACGACACTAACGGCGGCGATCACCTTTGCTGCTGCTGCGGCAGATCCGAGTGTTGAGACCCAGAGCTATGATCAGATCGATAAGGCGCCTGAAGAGAAGGCCCGCGGGATCACCATCAACACTGCCCATGTCGAGTACCAGACCGGGAGCCGGCACTATAGCCATGTCGACTGTCCCGGCCATGCCGATTACGTGAAGAACATGATCACTGGAGCCGCCCAGATGGATGGAGCGGTCCTGGTGGTGAGCGCTGCCGATGGGCCGATGCCGCAAACGCGGGAGCACATCCTGCTCGGTCGCCAGGTGGGCGTTCCCTACATCGTGGTGTTCATGAACAAAGAGGACATGGTGGATGACGAAGAGCTGTTGGAACTTGTGGAGCTAGAGGTACGCGAACTCTTATCGAGGTACGAGTTTCCCGGGGACGATATTCCGGTGATCCGGGGAAGCGCACTGAAAGCGCTGGACGCTCTGAACGCGAATCCGAACATGCAGCGCGGGGAAGATGAGTGGGTTGATCGGATCTGGGAGCTTCTGGATGCGATCGATAACTACGTACCCACTCCGGAGCGGGATGTGGACAAGCCGTTCTTGCTGCCGGTCGAGGATGTGTTCACGATCACGGGTCGGGGGACAGTTGCGACGGGACGGGTAGAGCGGGGAACGGTGAACACGGGGGAAGAGGTGGAGATCGTCGGTTTGAGGGAGACCACCAAGAGCGTAGTGACGGGTGTAGAGATGCACCGGAAGACGCTGGGTCAGGGGATAGCCGGTGACAATGTCGGGGTGTTGTTGCGAGGTGTGGCCCGGGATGAGATCGAGCGTGGCCAAGTGCTGGCGAAGCCGGGTTCGATCACACCGCACACCGAGTTCAGGGGGAGAGTATACGTGCTGAGCAAGGAGGAGGGGGGTCGTCACAGCGCGTTTTTCTCAGGCTACCGACCGCAGTTCTACTTCCGCACTACCGACGTGACCGGGATAGTGACGCTGCCCGCCGATGTGGAGATGGTGATGCCTGGGGACACGGTGGAGTTGTCGGTCAGTCTGATCAAGCCGATCGCGATGGAGGAAGGGTTACGCTTCGCAATTCGTGAGGGTGGTCGTACTGTCGGTGCCGGTGTCGTTACCCAAGTCGCTAAGTAGCTATGGCGACACCCAAGATC
>Ga0209544_1000870_pt1 | contig 37055 bp, 25 predicted proteins | sample MesohylPK_FD_187297 | JGI IMG/M metagenome (GOLD analysis project Ga0209544, IMG submission 187297) | Host-associated microbial community of the marine sponge Aplysina aerophoba from Gulf of Piran - sponge mesohyl, lysed by proteinase K... | ecosystem: Host-associated > Porifera > Sponge >... | reverse complement strand
CCCTTCGGGCATGACGAGACCCTTGCCGGGACGTATGCTGTTGGCCAGCAAGAGGCCGACCATGATCGCCATGAAACTGCTCAGCGCGTACCAGAGGAGGGTCTTGCCGCCCAGGCGTCCGATCGACCTGCCGTCGCCGATGCCGGACACGCCATGGACGATCGAGGTGAAGATCAGGGGCACGATGACCATCCTGAGCAGGCGCATGAAGAGATCCGCCACCCAGGTGATCCATGTCACCTCTCCGAACACCAGGGCGAAGCACAGCCCCGCCGCCATTCCGATCAGTACCTGCCAGTGAAGTGCGAGTTTCATGACCAGGCAGGCTAGCACGCGCAGTCGAAGCGTTTTCGGGGCTCGGAGACGCGTTCTGGCTGTCGCGGCCGCCCTCCTTCTGGCGGTCCTGGTGGCGAGTTGCGGCAGCATGCGCTACTACTCCCAGGCGGCCCTCGGCGGCGCCGGCGTGCTGATCAAGCGCCAGTCGATCGACCGTCTGCTGGAGCCGGGACGAGCGGATGTGCTCTCCGCCGCGACCCGGGAGCGGCTGCGGTTGACCCAGGAGATACGGGACTTCGCCAGCAGCGAACTCGCCCTGCCGGAGAACCGAAGCTATCGGAGCTTTGCAGACCTGGGCCGCCCGTTTGCAGTCTGGAACGTCGTCGCCGCGCCCGAGCTGGGCCTGGAACCGAAGACGTGGTGCTATCCGTTCGCCGGCTGTGCGTCCTACCGCGGCTACTTCGACGAACGCGCCGCACGGAGGTACGGAGATCGGCTTGCCAGCCAGGGCTTCGACGTGCGCGTCGGCGGCGTGGCGGCGTACTCGACGCTGGGCTGGTTCGCGGATCCGGTGCTCAACACGTTTCTCGACCACGCGGACGCCGACCTGGCAGCCCTCATCTTCCACGAACTCGCGCACCAGGTGGTCTACGCGAAGGACGACAGCGCCTTCAACGAGTCGTTTGCGACCGCCGTCGAGATTGCCGGCGTCCGCCGTTGGCTGCGGTCCCTGGGCCGGACGGACGAACTGGATGCCTTCGAGCAGGGCCGGGATCGGCGGCGCGATCTGAACGGGTTCATGCTCGAGGTCCGTACCGAATTCGAGGCGATCTATCGAAGCGAGGAGAGCGACGACGGGAAGTTGGCGCGCAAGGCGGAAGTCTTCCGATCGCTGCCAGCCCGCTACCGGCGCGAGCTCGTTCCTGCATGGCGGGCTGGCGGGAACGGCGCCGCCGGCGGCGAGTCGGACCTGGGCGAGTGGCTGTCGCGGCTCAACAACGCGGACCTCGTCTCGGTCGCGACTTACAACGACCTCGTTCCGGGATTCCTGGCCCTGCTCGAGGCGTCAGGGCGGGACTTCCCGTCTTTCTACGCCGAAGTCGAGCGGCTGGCGGCGCTGGAGCCGGAGGAGCGGCGGCGGGAACTCGGCGCCGGCGCGGGACGATGATTCAGTACCAGTCGATGGCGTCGCGCGCCACGTCGGGATGGTCGGTGAACACGCCGTTCACGCCGAAGGCGAACAGGTGGCTGCGGATCTCCTCATAGAGACTCTTGTAGCGGCTGGGCGTCTGGTCGGCCCGGAACGTGTAGGAATGAACCAGCAGGCCGGCTTCCCTGGCCCAGACAACGAGGTCCGGCTGCCGCCGGATCATCGTCTTGGCCGGTCCGATGCCGTTGGCGAAGTCGGCGATGCCGGCGATGCCCTCCGGGCTCAGGAAGCGCTGGTACTGCTCGACCTCCGCCATCAGGAGCACCTGGGGCAGCTTCGAGCCCAGCGCTCGCAGGCGCTTGAGGCTCTCGGGCTCGAAGCTCTGGACGAAGACCGGCGCGCCGGGCTCCCGGTAGCCGTAGCGTTCGAGAACATCGAGCAGTGCCTCTTCCATCGGCAGGCCCTCGGCTCGGTGCCAGGCGGGCGCCTTGAGTTCCGGGTAGATCCCCACGTTCCTCCCGGAGGACTGGTTCATTCCCTGGACGAGTTCGATCATTTCGGCAAACGTCGGCACCCGGAAGCGGCCGATGCCTTTCGGAAAGCGGCCGTCCAGGCGTTCGACGGCCTCCAGGCGGCCGATTTCCTCGACGGTGAAGTCGGCGGCGTACCACCTGCCGTCTTCGCGCGCCCGGTCGGGAAACACCTCCTCGACGTTCGTGGTCGCCTCCAAGTGGATGTCGTGCAAGCAGATGAAGTGGCCGTCGCTGGTCAACACGAGATCCGGCTCGATGTAGTCGGCGCCCATGCCGTGGGCCACGGCGTAGGCGGGGAGCGTGTGCTCGGGCAGATAGCCTGAGGCGCCGCGGTGGGCGATGACGATCATGCGAGCGTCCTGGACCTCCGTTCCTTCTTCCTGGGTCGCCGCCGGGAGGCCAATCGCCGCGAGCAGGATGCCGGCCTGAAACGGGACGGGAATCATGCCCGAAGGATAGCGGCTCGGCCGGGAAGGCTCCCACGTACCGCTGTCGGACCACGAAGACGACCCCGGCTCGAGTGAGCGGCCGTCGGCTCAGTCGGCCAGCGCCTCGACCTCGACCCGGGCATCGTTGAAGCAGGCGCCCGCACCGACATCGGTCAGCGTATCGGGCGCCAGGGCGCAGGCGTTGTTGTCCGATTCGGTGCTCCGGAACCACGCACCCTTGGGCAGCAGGGTCACGCCGGGCTTGAGGTCCGGGTTCAGGCGCAGCCGGCAGCGCACCTCGCCGTAGTCGTTGAACACGCGCACACGCGGTTTGTCACCCGTGTCCAGGCCCCGGGCGGCGGCGTCGTCCGGGTGCATCTCGAGCGGCACCGGACCTGACCGCAACTGCCCGAAGGTCGAACTGACCGTCTGCGGCACGGACGGCGAGATGAGCGTCAGCGGGTACCGCTCTGCGCTGGCCGCGGCGTGAAAGGTATACAGCCCCTTGCTCGCCTCGGCGTCGAGGGACGGCGGGCAGAGGTGGACCTTCCGGTCCCGGGTGTGGGGGAAGGCATCGACGAACTGAATCGGCCGGCGGCCCGTTCGCGGCGTCACCCATCCATCGTCGGAGAGCCGCCGCGATCGTTCCCGACCGAGAACGGTTTGCCGCCACTCCGCGTCGGAGCGGGGGTCGTCGTGTCGCAGCAGACCGAGGCGGTCGGCCAATTCGCCGAAGACGTGGTTGTTCGAGCGGGCCTCGCCGACCGCCGGTGCAACCGGTTTCGTCGCGTGAAGCACCATCGCGCCGTAGCCCATCGCGAGATCGTGGTGCTCGAGGAACGTCGTCGCGGGCAGCACCAGGTCGGCGTAGCGGGCGGTGTCAGTCAGAACCTGGTCGAAGACGACTGTGAAGAGGTCCTCGCGCGCAAGACCGCGCCGGACGAGTTCCTGGTTGGGCAGAGTGGCGAGGGGGTTCGCGTTGTAGACGAACAGCACCTTGATCGGTGGTCCGTCCATCGCATCCTGATCGGTCAGCACCCGGCCCACGTGGTTCATGTTCACGATCCGGGTGCCCGGCGACGGCTCGCGCCGGCCCACGTCGCGGAAGGCGCCGCCGTTGCTCATCGTGTAGCCGCCGGCGCGGACCTGGAACTTGCCCGCGACCGCCGGCAGGGCGAGGATCGCCGCGACCGCCGAACCGCCGTTGCGGTTGCGCTCGACTCCCCAGCCGCAGCGGATGACTGCCGGCGACGACGCGTTGTACCACTCGAAGCAGCGCGCGATGTCCGCTTCCGGAATGCCCGTCGCCTCCGCGGCGCGCGCGAAGGTCCAGGGTTCGGCGCGCCGCCTCAGTTCCTCGACTCCGGTCGCGTGTTCAGCCAGAAAGTCGAGGTCGGCACCGCCGCGCCGGAACAGCTCGCGGTGAAGCGCCAGAGCCAGGCACAGGTCGGTGCCGGGCCTGGGCTGCAGGTGAAGATCGGCCTTCTTCGCCAGCGGCGTGCGCCGCGGATCGACGACGACGAGCTTGCCGCCGCGCGCTTGCATCGTGCGCAGGATCGGCACCAGATGGATGCCGGTGGAGGACGGGTTGGCGCCCCAGACGATAGCCAGCGAGGCGTGTTCGTAGTCCTCGAGGGCGACGCCGGCCATCTTGCCGTAGAGGCCGAGTGCCGCGGCGGTACTGGGCGCCGCGCACACGTTTCGGGCAAGAGCCGAAGCCCCGAAACGCCGGAACAGGATGGCGTCCGCCGTGTCCTGGGTCATCAGACCGTTTGACCCGCCGTAGCTGACCGGCAGAACGGACTCGGCGCCGAAAGCCGCCCTGGCCTCGGTCATGCGGGAGACGATCAGGTCCAGAGCCTCCTCCCAGGAGATGCGCTCGAACGCGCCATCCCCCTTCGGGCCGGTACGGCGGGCCGGGTGAAGAAGACGATCCTCGCCGTACAGGTGGCGTGAAATGCGTCCGACCTTGGAGCAGATGAAACCGCTCGTCAGCGGGTGTGCGACATCCGGCGGCGCGGCGCGGACCTTGTCGACCCGGCCGTCCCGGACCTCGACCTCGAGCGAGCAGGAGTCCGGGCAGTCCAGGGTGCATGCGGTGTGATGAAGGGTGGCCTGCACGACCTCGCGGGGCGTCGGTTCCGGCACCGTCATGGGTGGAAGCGTACACCGCTGGCGGGTGCTGGACCGCCGAGAGTTCGTCGTCTCCGAGTGTCGGTGCGCCTCAACCGGCGGTACGCCACACAACCGGGTTACGATTCGCCCTCCCTGGCCGCTCCGGTTCGGTAACCACACGGATTCCCACCATGACTCTGCCATTCGATCGACAGCCGTCCGCGCAGCAGACACGAGAAAAGCGCGTCTTCAACTTCTCGCCGGGACCGGCGGTGCTCCCGTTGCCGGTCCTGGAGGAGATACAACGGGATCTGCTTGCGCTGCCCGGCGCCGGCAGTTCCGTGCTGGAGATCAGCCACCGTTCGCCGGCGTTCGACGCAATCCTGGCCGAAGCGGAGGCCAACCTGCGCGAACTCCTCGTCGTCCCGGACGACTACCGGGTGCTGTTCCTGCAGGGCGGCGCATCGCTCCAGTTCTCCATGATCCCGATCAACCTGCTGCGGTCCCGGGACCTCCCGGCGAGCTACATCCTGACCGGCTCCTGGGGCAGCAAGGCCGCGGTCGAAGCGCGCCGCGAGGGCAAGGTCCACGTGGCATGGGACGGCAAGGCTGACAACTTCGTGCGGGTTCCTGATGACGAGGAACTCGACCTGCCTCCGGCCTTGGCCTACGTCCACTACACGTCGAACGAGACGATCCAGGGGGTCCAGTTCCGACGTCCGCCGGCGGTCGGCGACGCGCCGCTCGTCTGCGACGTGTCGTCGGACTTCCTCTCCGGGCCGGTCGATGTGCGCGAGTTCGGGTTGCTCTACGCCTGCGCCCAGAAGAATGCCGGTCCCTCGGGTGTGACCGTGGTCGTCGTCTCGGACCAGGTGCTCGAACGTTGCGGTGACGACGTCCACTCGATGCTCAGCTACCGCCTCCAGGCGGAGAAGGGATCGCGGCTCAACACGCCGAACGTCTTCGGCGTCTATGTCTTCCTCCTGATGACCCGCTGGCTGAGGGACGAGGTCGGCGGTCTGGAGGCCGCGGCCGAGCGGGCGGCGGCGAAGAGCGCGCTGATCTACGACGTGCTGGACCGCGACGGTGGCGACTTCTTCGTCGCCCATGCCGAACGCGAGTGCCGTTCGCACATGAACGTGACCTTCCGCCTGCGGCGCCCCGAACTGGAGGAGGCGTTCGTCGCCGGCGCGGCCGAGCGGGATCTCGTCTCGATCAAGGGCCACCGCTCAGTCGGCGGCTTCCGCATCTCCGCCTACAACGCGATGCCCGCCGAAGGCGTCGAGCGCCTGCGCGACTACATGCTGGAGTTCCGCGAAGCGCACTGATCGCTCCACCGGGTGCGCGCCGGCCCTCTGGCCAGCATCCCACTGGGTGCGCCGACGTCCCCGTCGGCATCCGGGCGATGCCGCGAAGCGGCGAACCCGTCCCGCTACCGCCGACTCGTCAACAGCGCCGCGCCGACGAGCACGAGCAGCAGCAGCGAACCTCCGATCCAGAGCAGGATCGGCGAAGTTCGGTGTTCCTGGTACGTGACCACCTCGTCCCCCGGCTCGTCGAAGAACGAGCCGTAGTCCTGCGCGGCAGCGGCCGCCGCCGCCATCGCCGCCTCGTCCTCCGGCTGGCCCAGACCGCCTTCGGCGATGATCCGCTGAACCGTGTGGACCAGGTCCCAGAGTTCGCCTGAGGTGTAGGCGTCCCGATAGCCCGGCATTGCCGTGCCGTCCATGCCGAGGTAGAGGCGGCTGTAGATGTCGGCGCTGCTGTTCCCGCCCTTGAAGACGCCGCCGACGATGTTGGTCGGCAGAGTGTGGTTGCCCTCGAAGTCGGCCATCGGATCGTTGCGGAGCCGCCTGCCGTTCGGGCCGTGGCAGGAAGCACAGGCCTCCTGGTAGATGAGTTCGCCCCGCGCGCGCCGTTCCTCGTCGAAGGGCGGCTCGGGAGGTATCGGGATCGGTGGGCCGGGCGTCGTTCGCTGCGCGAACTCGGCGTCCGCTTCCGCCGAAGTCAGCGTGCCGGCCGCGACCTGGCGGTCGAATTCCCCCCTGATCGCGTCCAGGCTGAAGCTGCGGACATAGCGCGCCATCGCCTTGATCTCCGCCTCCGGCACCTGTCCCCAGGCCGACATCCCCGTGCCCGGCATGCCGAGCCGGATCGTCTCTTCCAGGTCATGATCCGACGGGATCGCGTTTTCGGTCGTCGCCAGCTTGAAGCGGCCCGACTGGAAGCTGCGGGGCCGCTCGCCGGTCGTGTAGCTGAACTTGCCCAGCCCGTCGCCGTTCTCGCCGTGGCACTCCCGGCAGTAGCGGAGGAAGGCCTGGCGGCCGAGGTCGTCGTCCGGAGTGGGCGGGGCGTCCAGGGTCGAGTCCTGCGCACCGAGGGTCATCGTGGCGGTAGCGAGGAGGAGTGTGCAGATGAACAGGGCCGCGCGCCTCTCAGGGGAAGAGCCGGAGATCTGGAATAGACTAGTCTACCGACTTGGTCTAAAATTCCGATCTACAAGGAGAACCCTATGACGATTGTTGGATCTTACGAAGCAAAGACCCGGTTGCCCGAACTCCTCCGTGCGGTGGAGCGTGGCGAGGTCGTGACGATCACTCGGCGTGGCGAGCCTGTCGCTCGTATCGTGGGCGCGGAGAGCGGGACCGTAGAGTCCACGGTGGAGGTCATCGAACGGATCAAGGCAGCGCGGAGCAGGCGTCCTTCCATCACGACCGAGGAGATCCTCGCCGCCCGTGACGAGGGGCGCCGCTTCTGATGCCAATCGTCCTGGACGTCTCGATCACCGTGGCCTGGTGCTTGCAGGACGAGGAATCGGAGAGTGCGGATCGGGCCCTTGACCGATTGGAGAGCGACGAAGCCGTTGTGCCGGCACTGTGGTGGTTCGAACTGCGCAACGCGCTCGTGGTCAACGAGCGGCGAGGACGTCTGGCGGAGACCGATTCCGTCGCATTCCTCGAGGAGATGGACCGCTTGCCGATTCGCCTTGAAGAGCGACCGGGCAGTTCGGACCTCGTTCTGGCGCTGGCGCGTCGGCATGGCCTCACGGTGTATGACGCCTCCTACCTCGAAGCTGGTCTTCGCCACGGTGCACCGGTGGCTACCCTGGACCGCAAACTCGCAGCGGCAGCGGAAGCGGAAGGCATCGGCACCTTGTGACGGTCGATCTAATCAACAATCCGCCGGCAGACTTGCCGGCGGATTGTTGACGTTTCGATCAAGCTTCTGTAACGTCCTGCAACTGTGCCGACGGGACCGACGCCATGCCCCCGCGCCGCTGACCTTGAGCGGGCAGGCTTTCGCCTCGGCGCGCGAGGCACCCACACGAGCCGTACCATCATGTTGAGGGATCTGGAAGATCTCTTCGCCTCCATGCCCGCCGATGCCGGGCAGGCCGCGTACGCCGACGCGGTGACAGGAGAGAACCTCCTCGGCAAGCAGACCGCGGCAACCCGCCGACTCAGTTACCAGCGATTGCGGGAGCTCTATGGCCTCGACCCTCGGATTCCGTTGTTCCGGGTGCTTCGACGGCTCTGGGATGTCGACCGCGCCGGTCGGCCCCGTTTGGCTCTGCTTGCGGCGATGGCCCGGGACCCGTTGCTGACGGCGACAGTGCCGGTCGTCGTCGGTCTGAAGCCCGGTGAGGAGATGATGCGCTCAAGGCTTCTCGAACGGCTCCGTGACACGGTCGAAGATCGGCTGAACGACGCCGTGCTCGACAAGGTCGCGCGAAACACGGCCAGTTCGTGGGCTCAGGCGCGTTTCCTTCGAGGCCGGGTGCGGAAGGTGCGATGTCGGGTGGCGCCGACACCGGGCGCCGTGGCCTTGGCGTTGTGGCTCGCCCGGCTGGAGGGGTACGCGGTGGCTCGGCTGCTCGATTCTGCCTGGGCTCGCGTGTCCGGGGACGGCGGTGACGGGGAACTCCTCCCAATGGCCCTCAAGGCGAGCCAGCTCGGACTGATCCGGGCGCGCGCCGCGGCAGGCGTCCTCTCAATCGATCCGACGATCCTCGACCCGGCCGCGGCCGCAGTGAGTCGGCGATGAGCGTGAGCCGCATCGACAAGTTGGCGGGAGCGTACGAGCGCCACATCGGCGCGCCGTGGCAGCGGACGCTGGCGGGCGCCCAGCGGGTTGTCTTCGTCGTCTACGACAAGGAGATGGAGCGCGCGCTCCGCGCCAGGATCGGCCAGTTCGAGCAGGCGACCCTGAGCGCCGGTCACGGCTGGACTCTGGTCGACTGCACGTCCTGGTTCGCGGAATGGATGGCTCGCGACGAGTACCGCGATGCCTACTTCGAGGATCCGTCCCTGCTCGAACTGAAGCTCGAGAGCGAGTTCCGAGCCGAGTCGGCCCAGAAGCTGGCCATCGCCCTTGAGCAGGCGGGCGAGAGCGAGGTGGTGGCCCTGCTCGGCGTCGCTTCGCTGTACGGTTTCCTGCGGGTGTCCGACCTCATCCGCGCCGTTGAGCCGGCCGTCCGCGGCCGGCTCGTCGTCTTCTTTCCCGGCAGCAGGAACGAGAACAACTTCCGGCTGCTCGACGCGCGGGACGGCTGGAACTACCTGGCCCAGGCCATCACGCTGCACGACGAACAGGTGACACTGCCGTGAAGATCCACGAAATCCTCGACCGCGACCCGCGCGGCGCCCGCCTCGCGAACAACGGCCAGGCCCGTCTCGACGTGGAGGGCGGCCGGTCCGAGGCGGTGCTGCGCGAGGAGCTCTCCACGTTCGTCTGCGACGGCCGCTTCGGCGACGCGCTGCAGCGCATCCTCGACCGGTACCTCGCGAACCTCGCCGCGGCGCGGCAGGACGCGGCCTGGGTCAGCGGCTTCTTCGGCAGCGGCAAGTCGCACCTGCTCAAGATGGCCGCCCACCTGTGGCGGAACACGAGTTTCGAGGACGGTTCGACGGCCCGCGGCTTGGCCGGGGATTCTCTGCCCGGCGACGTGCAGGCCGCGCTGCGGGAGCTGGACACCCAGGCGACGCGCGCCGGTCGCCGGCCGGTCGCCGCCGCCGGGACCCTCCTGGGCGGCAACGACTGGGTTCGCCGCACCGTGCTCGAGATCGTTCTGCGCGCCCGCGGCTGGCCGGACCAGTACGCGCAGGCGCAGTTCTGCTTCTGGCTGCGGGATGAGGGTGCGCTGGACGCGGTGCGGGCGACGGTTGAAGCGGAGGAAAGAGACTGGCTGCGGGAACTGAACAACCTCTATGTCAGCCCCGTCCTCGCGGGCGCGGTGGTCGAGGCTGTGCCGGGCTTCGCGGGCGGAGTCCCGGCAGCGATGCAGGCGCTCCGGGCGCAGTTCCCGCCGACCCGCGAGGACATCACGACGGAACAGTTCGTCGAAGCAGCCCGCCGCGCGCTCTCCGACGGCGACGAACTCCCTCACACGGTGCTCGTGCTCGACGAGGTTCAGCAGTACATCGGCGGCGACGAGGACCGGTCGTCGGCCATCACTGAACTCGCGGAGGCGATCCAGACCCGCTTCGACAGCCGGGTGATGCTCATTGGCGCGGGCCAGTCCGCACTGTCGGCCGACACGCCGCACCTCGCCAAGCTCCGCGACCGGTTCGTGATCCGTGTGGAACTGACCGACGCGGACGTCGAGGCGGTGACCCGCCGGGTGCTGCTCAGCAAGAAGCCGAGCGCCGTTCCCGAGATCGAGGCGCTCTTCGAGACCCACGCCGGCGAGGTCGCGCGCCACCTGCGGAACACGCGCCTCGGCGCCCGGCCGGAGGACGCCGACCACCGGGTCGACGACTACCCGCTGTTGCCCACGCGGCGCCGGTTCTGGGAGGCGTGCTTCCGCGCCGTGGACGCCGGCGGCGCGCAGAGCCAGCTCCGTTCCCAGTTGCGGATCCTCCACGACTCGCTGGACGCGCTCGCGTCGAGCGACCTCGGCGCTGCGATACCCGCGTCCGACCTCTTCGGCGCCCTTGCGCCCGACATGGTGAGCACGGGCATTCTCCTTGGCGAGCTCGACACGCGGATCCGCCGGCTAGACGACGGGACGGACCGAGGCCGCCTGCGCCGCGACCTCTGCGGTCTGGCGTTCCTGATCGGGAGGCTGCCCCGCGAGACCGCGGCCGACATGGGAGTGCGGGCAACGCCCTTCGCCCTGGCGGACCTGTTGGTGACCGACATCACGCGGGACGCCTCGGCGTTTCGGCGCGACGTGGAGACGGAGCTCGAATCCCTCGCGGAGCGCGGCGAACTCCTCAAGGTGGGCGAGGAGTACCGGCTGCAGACCACGGAGGGCGCCGAGTGGGACCGCGCCTACCGCGAGCAGGTCGCTGCGATGCGGCAGGACGAGGTCGAGATCGGGCGCGTCCGCAACCAGCTCTTCGGCAGGGAAGTCGAGGAGGCGGTGCGAACTCTCCGTCTCATCCACGGCGAATCGAAGATGCGGCGTGTCGTGAAGCTCCACGCCGGGGAGGAAGCGCCGCCGCCCGACGCCGAGGCCGTGGTCGTCTGGTGGCGAGACGGCTGGTCGGTGCGGCAGAGCGCCGTGGAAAACGAAGCGCGGCGCGCGGGAATCGAGAGTCCGGTTCTGTTCGCCTACTTGCCGCGCCGGAACGCAGACGAACTGCGGGAGCGGATTCTCGCCGTCGAGGCGGCGGGGCGGGTGCTCGACCTGAAGGGGAGCCCCGCGTCGCCCGAGGGCCAGGAAGCGAAGGCGGGCATGGACGGCCGGCGGGACGACGCCGCCCGCCAGCGGACCGAACTTGTCCTCGACGTGCTGCGCGCGGCGATCGTCTACCAGGGCGGAGGCACGGAGGTCTACGGCGAGGACCTTCGCCAGCGAATCGAGCGGGGCGCCGAAGCATCTCTGGCGAGGCTCTTCCCGGAGTTCGACAATGGCGACCACCGGGCCTGGGAGGTGGCGCTACGCCGCTCACGCGACGGTTCCGACGCGCCGCTTCAGATCGTGGGCTGGGACGGGCCAACGGCCGACCATCCGGTGGCCCGGGAAGTGCTGGCGAAGACGGTCGCAGGCGCCCGCGGCACCGAACTGCACCGGGCCCTGCGGGCCGCGCCGTTCGGATGGCCCCAGGACGCGGTGGACGCCGTGCTGGTGGCCCTGCACCGGAGCGGACACCTGCGGGCCGTGCGCAACGGAGTCGACGTCGCGGTCGGCGCGCTGGACCAGGCGAGCATCAAGGCCGCCGAGTTCCGCCCCGAGAAGGTCGTGCTCACCGTGAGCGACCGGATTGCTCTGCGCGGTCTGTTCCAGGCAGTCGACATCCGCGCCCGGAGTGGGGAAGAGGGGCAGTCCGCTCGGCTCTTCCTGGACCGTCTGCTGGAGCTTGCGGAATCGGCCGGCGGCACGGCGCCGCTGCCGCCGGTGCCGGAGACCGGCTTCGTCGACGAACTCTCGCGGCTTGCGGGGGCGGAACAGTTGGCCGCCATCCACGAGCGGCGGGAGCGCATCGGTGAGTCGATAGCCGCCTGGACGGTGCTTGCCGAACGGCGTGAGCGGCGCGAACCTCTGTGGCGGCTCGCGACGAGTCTGCGGCGGCACGCACGGGGCCTCCCCGGAACGGAATCGATGGAACAGGAGTTCGAAGCGATCGAGCGACAGCGTTCGCTGCTCGAGGAGACCGACCGTCTCGAGCCGCTGGCGGGCCGGCTCGCCGGCGCACTGCGCGAGGAACTCACGGCGCGGCGGCGCGAATTCGCGAGCGCAGTGACCAATGCTGCCGAAGAGCTGGCCGCGGACGCGACCTGGCAGCGGTTGGATCCGGGCGAACAGGAAGAGATCCTTCGGCGGTGCCGGCTTGAGTCGCCCCGCGAGACCCCGATCGCGACCCGCCAGGAGCTTCTCGCCAGCCTTGTAGACCGTCCGCTCGCCGCTTGGCAGGCCGAGGTCGATGCCGTCCGCGAGCGCGCTTCCCGAGCGCTCGCCGAGGCGGCGACGCGGCTCGGCGCCGGTTCCGAGGATGATCGGCCGCCGACCAGCGTCACGATCCGCCCCGTCACCCTCGCGGACGAGGCGGCCGTGCGGGAGTGGTTGCGGGAGCAGGAGGAGCGGCTGCTGAAGGCGGTGCGGAAGGGGCCGGTGGTGTTGGGATGAAGTTGGAAGAGCGAACGTCACACAGTCTTTTCTTGAACCTGTCGGTTCGATAAACGCACTATCTTTGGACAACGAAGACGGGACCCTGCCTGTTCGGGTGTCCGGACGCGACCAAGGAGAAACGGAATGTCCATCACTACTCAGGAGCTGGCTTCGCCCATTCGAGCCGCCAGGGAGGCAACCGGTTTGACCCAGGAGGCAGTCGCCGACGCGGAGGGGCTCTCGCGTCCGGCCGTCTCCCAGGAGGCACCCTCGGAATCGAGCCTTTTGAGCGGGAGATCATCTCCTACGGCAAGCTGCGCGAGTTGGCCGGCTCGTGGACGGTGGCGAGAAGGAGCGCGCGGAAGTCGTGGCGGCGACGGGAATCGGCCTCGGCCGCCGTTCGATGTGTCGCGGGTGGACGGGGTTGGTCTTGAAGGAGAGAAGGCGTTGCAACGAATAGCGGTCGACGCCAGCGTGCTGACCAACTTCCTGATCCTCGGCGGAGTCGGCCTGCTCGGCCTGCCGGGGTGGATTTCATCGTGCCGGAGAAGTCACGGCGGAGGCGCGTCGCCCCGCGGAGGTTCAGTTGTGGCAGCAGAGAACTTAAGGCGGACGGCTCAGATAATTTGGCGACGTGGCGCCGGACGAGTCGGTGACGTACGCCAACCTGGGCGAGACGGCGGCTGCGGCGTGATCAACCCATGGAGTACACCTTGGCCTCGCCTCGCAACTGTCCAAAGCACTAAGGCGACTTCTTCCGTCTTGAAGAACGCGTGGGCGGCGTTCGCGATCTGGCGTCGTCGACGTACTGTGACAGGAGCAAGGCATGTCTGAGGCGCTAAACGAGCTGGTGGAAACCGTCAGGGCGATCGCCAAGCTGAATCCGCAGGAAGATCTCGTTAGAGAAGAGGAGTTAGGAAGAGACTTCCATTTCGGGGACCAACTCCCTTTGTTCGGGAGAGTGGTCAGCCTCTTCGGAGATCTGGAAAAGGTGGAGTTCAGCAACCTGCCGGACGGTCAGATTCGTAAACTCAACGAAGCGGCCGGAATCACCGTTTCTTCTCTTCGTGAGATCGTGAGGTTCAAGCCGGGCAAGGTTCCCAACCCCACGCATCAGCGCGAGGAGGTGGTCAATCAGCTCGAAAGGACTTACGAGAGGGTGTTTCCAACGGTATCAGCGGCCGTGGCATACGCTTCGAGTCGAGATACAGGCTCTAGGCTTAGGGAGGCTCGGGAAGCGGCGACGAGGATGGTCGGCGAGATAGAAGAGATCAAGAGGAGAGCCGACAAGGACCAAGCGGCTTCTCTGCAGAAGGCCGAGCAAGGCTTGAGTCACCTGCAGAAAGCCACGGAAGCCGAGATGCGGACGCTCCAAGAAGACGTGAAGGCCAATGCCGCCGCCGCCGCTACCCAGGTGGAGAGCCAGTTGGAAGCATCGCGCCAGAACGCGGAAGCGAAGCTACGGGAGTACGAGAAGAGCGCGGAGGGAATCGTCAAGCGCATCAGGAGGTCGGCTGGCGCGGCAGCGGTTGGTAAGAGGGCCGACATGTTCGGCAAGGAAGCTCAGCGGCACGCGGCGGCCAAGAGGACTTGGCTCAGAGCCTCGATAGGCGTCGCTGCGTTGGCTGTCCTCTTTGCGTTGGGTAACGTTGTCTACTTGGCCTTCTGCGGAGATCCAGAGATCGACCCGGGCCCCGCCATCGAGCTCGCGGTGGCGAAGATCCTGCTCTTCAGCGTCCTCTACTTCGCTTTGGTGTGGGTGGTCAGAACGTACCGCGCAGCCTCTCACAACGAGATCGTGAATCAGCACCGGCGGAACGCGTTGCTGACGTTTGAGACGTTTGTGGCAGCCACGTCAGACGATCAGACCAAGGAAGCCGTTCTTCTCCGGGCCACGGAGAGCGTTTTCGGGCATCAAGTGTCCGGCTTTTCCGACCCTGGGCGCGACGACGGAGGCTCATCCAAGTGGCTTGAAGTGATTCGGGGAGTACGCTCCGGTGCGGACGAGCGATAGCGAGAGGCTCGGGGTGGTGAAAGCAGGAGGTGGAGGGCTTCGGTGCTTGCCCCTAGAGAATGTTCGACTCGACGGCTTCCTGTCCTTCCCTCCCGGTTCGCCCGCGCTCAGACTCAAGCCGCTCAACGTCCTCATTGGCCCGAACGGCGCCGGCAAGTCGAATTTCATCGAGGCGTTCGATCTCCTCGCGGCGACGCCGCTTGACTTTGCCGCGGCCGTTCGCGCCGGCGGCGGCGCGGAGGAGTGGCCCTGGAAGGGACCAGCCGGCTCCGGCAGGGCGCGCATCGAGGCGGTTCTTGACCCCGGGACGCGGACGGGGAGGCCGCTTCGGTACAGCCTGGAGTTCGGCGCGGTTCGGCGCCGGGTGGAGGTGTTCGATGAGGTCGTGGAGGCCGCGGCGGTTGCTCGGGACGATGACGAGGTGTCCTGCTACTACCGGTTCGGACGTGGCGACCCGGTGATTGCCATGCGGAGCGAAAGCGGGGAGTACAGCAAGCGTCGACTGAAGAAGGAGAGCGTACGGCCGGACCAGTCGGTGCTGGCACAGCGGAAGGATCCCGACACGTACCCGGAGCTCACCTGGCTTGGCGAGCGGTTTCGCGAGATTCGGACGTTCCGCGACTGGACCTTCGGCCCGTCCGCGCCTCTTCGGCAGTCGCAACGGGCGGATCTCCCTGGCGGTTCGCTGCTTCGCGACAGCACGAATCTGGCCCTGGTGCTGAACCACATCGAGCACGAGGGTGGAGAGCGCTTCATCGAGTTGGTCAAGCGCTTTCTTCCCGGCGTCGAGCGCGTGTCCACGTATGTGGCGGGTGGCGCGATCGACTTGTTTCTCCACGACTCGGGCCTCACGTCTCCGATTCCCTCGGTTCGGATCTCCGACGGAACGCTCCGGTTCATGGCCATCCTGGCGACGCTGCTCGACTCGTCGCCGCCGGCAGTGCTCTGTATCGAGTCGCCCGAACTGGGCCTGCATCCTGATGCGGTGGCGCTGCTGGGCGAGATCTTGATCGACGCGTCGGAGCGGTTGCAGTTGATCGTGACGACGCACTCGGGGAGTCTGTTGGATTGCTTCACGAACGATTGCGAGGCGATCGTAGTGTGCGAACGGTCCGGGGCCGGCACGGAGCTCAGGCGGCTCGATTCTGAGGGACTTGCAAGCTGGCTTGACGGCCGTCGACTTGGCGACCTCTGGGCGAGCGGCGTATTGGGGGCGAACCCGTGAAGGCGTCCAGGCGGCAGTTCGTGAAAGGGACGGGGAACTGCGCCGCGACGAGCGGTCCCGAGTCCGCTGTTGCAGGCAGTTGTAGCGGGGAGGTGTCAGCCGCTCCTGACGACTTGCCGTTGTGGTCACCGGAAGTGGCGGAGCGGGTCGAGGTACTGCGGGCCGACTTCGCGGGAGTTGAGGGCGAGCCGTTCAAGCACTTCTTCTGCCCCATTCTGTACCGGGACGAGCGGGTGGAGTTGTGCAGGGGACACATCGTCAACAGAGCATTCGAAGGCGCTCCTCGGGCCTGGACTGTTCAGAGGAAGGACGTCGACAATCACTTCGGATCGAGGTTCGAGTCAGGCTTCACTGTGCTGTCGGACTTCGACAAGGTCGAGGCCGAGGGTGGCCTGGGCGAGAACGATCTGCCTCCTCACTTCAAGACAAGGGTTCTTGCCGGAGGCCAGGAGATTCCTCACTTCTTCTCGAAAAGGTGGCCCGGTGCACGGTTCACGGGCCTGCACATGGTCGACTCGAAGCGGACCATCTTCCTGAAGAAGACGCCAGAGGAGGTCGACCGGATAATCGACGAACGCTGGTGCATCGAAACCACGGCGGATCTTCGCGTTCCTGCTGCCGTGTCTCTCATCAAGTCCGCGCACCTCACGTTGTTCGCGCTCTTGGGGTATCGATACGCTCTTTCTTGCGGGGGGCGGCTTGTCGGTGGAGAGGTGCTCGGCAGGATCTTCCTGGAAACGATCTCCAGTCCACCCGCTGAGGCCGAGGAGCGGGCCCGGACGATTTTGACAGAGTGGGTGCATATGGTCCGGCCTTTGCTGGGCGGTACCTGGTTGGCCACGGGGACCATCGAGGATCGGTCGCTACTTGTTGCATGGACCGGTTCCGGGTATCCGTGGGCGGCGATCATGAGCGTACCGTTGGGAGGGAGCACGAACTACGCCGTCATGCTGCCGTGCTCTTCCCGGCTCGACGACATGGCGACCTATCTGGACTTCATGCGTAGCGATCAAGAGGAGATCCGAGTCAAGCTGGCACGGCTCGAGCCGGATAAGGAGCAGTTCAGCGTCAGCGAGAGGGATTACCCGTTGCGGTGGCCGAAACAGGGCGAGACCTTCGACCTTCAGAGGCCCGTGTGGCCGGGGGAAGGCAGGTAGGAATGCGCCCGGCGTCATACCTGCGGGGCCACGGTTTGGTGTCGCTACGCCGCGGAGCACGGGGGATCGAGCGTCTTCTGGCTACTGCGAAGGACCGCTCGTGGGGGTTGGGCGACGACGACAGGAGCGTCTTCGCGTGACCGGTCCGCTCCCGCCCGCACTCCGCAAGCAGTTGGAGAAGGCCGTCCGCGGCGCACGCGCCGAAGGCGAAGCCGGCGCGCGCGCCGCGCTGCAGGCGCTGGCCGTTGACGCGCGCGGGCCACACGAGTCGATGAGGGCGGACGAGCGAGGGCTCCGGCGACGGCTTCGCGCCCACGGTCGGCAGTTGGGCGACGCGCTGGACCGGGAGAGTGGGGAGCAGGACATCGGCAGGCTTGTCCACGAGGTCGCGTACGAGCACTGGCACCGGATGCTGTTCGCGCGGTTCCTGGCGGAGAACGGGTTGCTGGTGGAGCCCCGGTCCCGGGTTTCGGTTTCGCTGGACGAGTGCGCGGAACTGGCGCGGGAAGCGGGCGCCACGGACGGCTGGCGGGTTGCCGAGGGGTTCGCGACCGAGATGCTGCCTCAGATCTTCCGGCCGGACGACCCGGCGTTGGCGGTGACGCTGGCGCCGGAAACGCGGCAGAGGCTGGACCGGCTGGTGGAAGAACTGCCGGCCGGCGTGTTCACCGCGAGCGACGCTCTCGGCTGGACGTACCAGTTCTGGCAGGCGGACCGGAAGGACGAGGTGAACCGCTCGGGCGCCAAGATAGGCGCGGACGAGCTGCCGGCGGTGACCCAGTTGTTCACCGAGAACTACATGGTCCGGTTTCTGTTCCACAACACCATCGGCGCTTGGCGGGCCGGGAAGGTGCTGGCGGAGCGGCCCGAACTGGCCGCGGGCGCCGCGAGCGAAGCGGAACTCGCGGATGCGGTGCACATTGCGCCGAGAGGCGGCCTCGGCGGATACGGCTTCGAGTACTTGCGATTCGTCCGCGAGCCGGGCGGCGACGATGGCGAGGATGCGGTCCAGGACTCGACCGGCCCCTGGCGGCCGGCCGCCGGCGTCTTCGGTCGCTGGCCCCGCCGAGCGGCCGATCTTCGCGTGCTCGATCCCTGTTGCGGCAGCGGTCACTTCCTGGTCGAGGGCCTCGAACTCCTGGTGCGGCTCCGGATGGAAGAGGAGGGACTCGGAATCGAGGAGGCCGTTCGCGCGGTGCTGCGGGACAACCTGTTCGGCCTTGAGATCGACCCGCGCTGTACCCAGATCGGGGCCTTCAGCCTCGCGCTGACGGCATGGCGGACTGCTGGTCGTCCCATCGAGTTGCCTTCGCTCCAGATTGCGTGCTCCGGTCTTGCCCCGAGCGCCTCGAAGGGCGACTGGCTGAGGCTTGCCGAGGGCGACCAGCGCCTTGAAGGCACGCTCGACCTGCTCCACGATCTCTTCAGGCAGGCGCCCGTCCTCGGTTCGTTGATCGACCCGGCGGGAGTCGGCGAGGAACTGTTCCAGGCGGACTACGCGACGGCGGAGCGGGCTCTGAGCCGGGCGGTCGCCCAGGAGGACGCCGGCGACGACGTGCGTGAGCGGGCGGTCGCGGCGCAGGGGATATCCCGCGCCGCCAGGCTGCTGGCTGGCGAGTACGACCTCGTGATAACGAACGTGCCGTACTTGGCGCGGGGAAAGCAAGCCGCGAGCCTGCAGAACTTCGCGCTCAAGAACCATCCTGACGCCAAGGCCGACCTGGCGACGATCTTCGTCTCGAGGATCCTCCGGTGGCTCGGGGCCGCTGGCGTTCAGGCGGTCGTCGCGCCGCAGAACTGGCTGTTTCTGACCAGCTACAGAAAGCTGCGCGAGCGGCTGCTCTCCGACCGGACGTGGCGGTTCGTGGCGCGGTTGGGCGAACATGCGTTCGAGAGCACTACGGCTGCTGGGGCGTTCGCGGCCATGGCCGTGCTGTCGGCCGAGAGTCCGGACGACGACTGGCGCATGGCCGGCATCGACGTGTCGGCACCGCGCGGCGAGAAGCCGATTCCGGCGCGGGAGAAGGCGGAGCTGCTGGCGGTGCGCCCTTACGGTTCCCGCTTCAAGCACGAGTTTGGTAAGACCAGGGCCCTTACTGTCGCCCAGCGGGCCCAGCTTCTTTCGCCGGACGGACGGGTCTCGTTTAGAGATTCGCCCCTTCACGAACCCCTGCAAAGGTGTGCGAGCAGCGTCCACGGGCTCGGCAGCAAGGACACCCCGTGCTTCTTCAGGCAGTTCTGGGAAGTGGCGTCGCAGGAGTTCCGGCGAAGAAGCGTCTGGGAGCCTCTTCAGACTACCGTTGACTCTTCGCTCCACTTCGGCGGGGCTGAGCAGGTCGTGCTCTGGGAACAGCACTCGGGCCTCCTTGCCGCGCGGGGGAAGCGTGGCGAGGCAGTCTTGGCCGGCAGATTGGCCTGGGGAAGCTCCGGAGTGCTTGTGAGCTTGATGGGGAAGCTGTCGTCATGTCTCTACTTTGGCGAGAAGTTCGACAAGAACACGGCGGCCGTGATTCCCGACGATGGAGTCAACGTTTCCGCGGTTTGGTGCTTCTGTTCGGCGGCCGAGTTCGCCAAAGCAGTGCGAGAACTCGATCAGAAGATGAACGTAACGAACGCAACACTGGCGAAAGTGCCGTTCGATCTGGAGCGATGGAGCGTCGTCGCAGGACACGAGTACCCCAACGGCCTCCCCGAGCCGTACTCCGACGACCTGACCCAGTGGCTCTTCCACGGTCACCCCTGCGGTTCAGTCGTCTGGGACGAAGACACGAAGTGGACGGCTCACGGTCCGCTCCGCGTGGACGCCTCCGTGCTCCACGTCGCGGTCGCACGTCTTCTCGGCTACCGCTGGCCTGCGGAACTCACCCCGGACATGCGGCTGGCCGCAGAGTCCCGAGAATGGGTCGAACGGTGCCGGGACTTGTATGAGTTCGCCGACACGGACGGCATCGTCTGCCTCCAGGCCGCGGCCGGGGAGCTGCAGGCGGCCGACCGGTTGCGCGTCTTGCTCTCAGCCGCCTACGGCGACGAGTGGTCCGGAGGGAAAGAGAGGGAGCTGCTTGCCGCGGTCGGCAAATGCAAACGGCCGCCCCAATCGCTCAGCCAGTGGCTCCGCGACCGGTTCTTCGCCGAGCACTGCAAGCTGTTCCACAACCGGCCCTTCGTCTGGCACGTCTGGGACGGCCGCAAGGACGGCTTCCACGCCCTCGTCAACTGCCACCGCCTGTGCGGCCCGGACGGCGAAGGCCGGCGAACGCTGGAAGCGCTCGCGTTCCGGCATCTAGGCGAGTGGATAGACCGGCAGCGCGCGGCGCAGGGCCAAGGCGAAGAGGGTGCCGACGCCCGGCTCGCCGCCGCGCTGGACCTCCAGCACCAGTTGGAACTCATCCTGAAGGGTGAACCCCCGTACGACCTCTTCGTTCGCTGGCGGCCGCTCCACGAGCAACCCATCGGCTGGGCGCTGAACCTCGACGACGGCGTGAGGCTCAACATCCGCCCCTTCATGCGCGCCGAACTCCAGTCCGGCGGCCTCAAGGGCGCTGGCATCCTCCGCGTCAAGCCGAACATCAAGTGGGGCAAGGACCGCGGCAAGGAGCCGGAGAGTCTTCGCCCGAAGGAGGACTTCCCGTGGTTCTACGCCTGTCCAGGCCAAGGGACGGAGGTCGACCGAACAGACTACGCCGCGCCGGCAGGGACCGAGTACGACGGTATCCGCTGGAACGACCTCCACTTCACGCGGACTGCGAAGGAGGCCGCGCGGAGGCGTCCGCGAAACCAAGGGGGGGCGGTTGTCCCCACTGTATCCCCGAAGGGAGGAGACCGTGGCTTGGGATGACGGCCTGAAAGGACCGGCGCACGACATCGCTGCTTTGAAGGCCCCGCGGCTCCGCGTCCGCGCTGGGCCTGGAACGGGGAAGACGTTCGCCCTGATGCGTCGGATTGCGCGGTTTCTTGAGGAAGGCGTGGCGCCGCCGAGGATTCTCGTCTGCACGTTCACCAGAGTTGCGGCTGAGGACCTCAAGCGCGAGTTGAAGGGTCTGGACGCGCCGGGTGTGGCTGCGGTACGAGCCACCACGATCCACAGCCTCTGTTTCAGCATGTTGGCTCGCAAGGAGGTACTTGCCGCCACGGGGCGGACCGCTCGCCCATTGTTGGATCATGAGACTCGTTTTCTTCTCGAAGATATAGGCCCCGGGTTCGGCAGGCTGAGCAAGCGGAAGAAGCTCCTCAAGGCATACGAAGCCGCTTGGGCGCGACGGCAGTCGGATCCCCCGGGGTTCCCGGAAGAGACCCAGGACCGGGCGTTTCAGGCTGCTCTGCTGGATTGGCTTCGGTTTCACGAAGCGATGTTGATCGGCGAATTGGTGCCCGAGGCGCTGCGTTACCTGGAGCACAACCCGCTTGCCGCCGAGCGTTCCAGATTCGGTCATGTCGTCGTGGACGAGTACCAGGATCTCAATGTGGCGGAGCAGTCCGTGATCGATGTCCTTGCCGAGCGTGCCGAGCTGACGATAGTCGGTGACGAGAACCAGTCGATCTACTCGTTCAAGCATGCGCATCCGGAAGGGCTCCGCGAGTTCGGTTCGAGGTATCCGGGGACCGAGGATGCAGGTCTCGAGACGTGTTGGCGCTGCCCCCACCAAGTGCTCTCGATGGCGAACTCCCTGATCGGTCACAACGCGGTTCGAAGCGACCGCGTGTTGTTGCCACACGGGAAGGCCAAAGAAGCACGGGTACGTGTAGTGCAGTGGAAGACGGTCGACCAGGAGGCGGCCGGACTTGCCGAAGTCATCCATGCGGCCATCTCGGCGAGAGAGGTAGAGGCTGGAAAGGTCCTCGTGCTCGCGCCGAACCGCGTTTTCGCAAACCCCATAAGGGACGCGCTGCAGGACGCCGGCATTGCGGCCGAGAGCCTGTTTCGGGAGAAGGAACTCGATGGCAGCAGAGGCGAGAACGGCAACCCAAGGGCTGAGGAGGCGCTTACGCTCTTGACGTTGGCCGCCGACCCGGAGGATCTCGTCGCGCTCAGATGCTGGTGTGGACTGTCGGCCGCTACGTCTTTCGGCTGTGCCGCGTGGCGACGGGTCAGGGAACACAGCGACAGCACGGGCTCGGCGCTCGTCGAGGTCCTGGCGGACGTCCGGGAGGGAAGAGTGACGTGGCCCCAGTCCTGGCGTCTTCGCAATCGTCTGCAGCAATTGGACGCGAGGCTTGGCGCCTTGAAGGATCTCTCCGGAGCCGCGTTGGTCGATGCTGTCTTCCCAAGCGGAGACGCCGACCTCGAGGCTCTTCGAGCGACGGCCGAGGAGGTACTGCGGAGCTTCGCGGTGGAGTTGGGCGAGGCGGTGTGCGCTGAGAAACTCGCCCAGCAAGTGCGGAGGCGAGTAGGTCGGCCAGAGGTTCCAACCGACGTGGAGTACGTGCGAGTGATGAGCCTGCACAAGTCGAAGGGGCTGACGGTCGACATGGTGGTGGTTGCGGGCTTTGTCGCGGGTGTCATGCCGAGTATCGACGCAGATGCGGATGGCGTTTCGCGGCGCGAGAGCCTGGAAGAACAACGCCGTCTGTTCTACGTTGCGCTCACTCGAACGCGCGAGGTGCTGATTCTCTCGAGCGTGGTCCAACTCCGCGGTGAGGATGCCCACAAGCTCCAGATCCCCGGTGGGCGCCGCGGGACGGTTCGCTCCGTGGGAACGTCGCCGTTCCTGCGCGAGCTCGGTCTCGATGCGCCGAAGCCGATCTTGGGCGAGGCGCTCCTGAGGGAGTGGCCGGGTTGCCGTTCCGAAGGGGCAGCGTGATGGCCGCTGCCGGCGTCACCCGCCAAGCCAGCCTGCATCTGGATAGCGGGCGGCTGGGGCAGGGCATTCCCCTTGACGAGAGCGACGGCTTGCTGCTGCGTCAAGTCCAGTTTGCCGACGGAGAGGTGCGGTGCCCGCGGGAGACTAGCTTGGCGGATGACCTCGCGGCACTGGCCAATGGGCGCGGCGGTGAGTTGGTGCTCGGAGTTGCCGAGGACACCCGGGACATTCTGGGCATCCCCCTAGAGCGGCTCGACGAGGTCGTTCGGCTGGTGGACAGAATCTGCTGGGAAACAGTCGAGCCGCCGCTCTTCGCGTCGGTGGAGAAGATGGAGTTGCCGGATGCAGCCGGTGCGCCGCGCTGCGTCGTGCGAGTGTCGGTCGAGCGAAGCCTGTTCGTGCATCGAAGTTCCGGCGGATACCTGCGACGTGTCGGCGACTCGCACGGGCGCCTCTCTCCGACCGCACTCGCGCGGCTGTTCCAGGAGCGCGGTCAAGCCGGGGGCTTCTCGTTCGACGGAAGTGCGGTAGGGGGCGCAGTCTTCGACGATCTTGATGCCACCCTCGTCGAACGCTTCCGAGGCTCTCGAATGGCGGACGCCCGGGAGATACTGGCGGAGAGATTGGGCTTGGCGAGACGATCGGATGATGGGCGGTTGCAGCCGACCGTGGCTGGGCTGCTCATCGCTTCCGAACGAGCGGGACGGTGGCTCCCGAACGCGTTCGTCGAAGCGGTGGCCTATCGCGGGAAAGGCGATGCGGATTCCATGAACGGGGGAAGCGGCCAGATCGACGCCCTCGACTGCCAGGGCCCCCTCGCTCGGCAGATCGCCGATGCCTGTCGATTCGTGGTGAAGAACCAGAGCGTCGTCGGGGGCAGGAGGCGCGGCCAGGCGGATCAGCCCCGGTACGACATGACGGCCGTCTTCGAGGCGGTCGTGAACGCGGTCGCCCACCGCGACTACTCGATGTACGGTCCGCGGATTCGCCTGCGTCTGTTCTCGGACCGGCTGGAGTTGTGCTCGCCGGGTCTGCCGCCCTACGGAATCACTCTCGACGCGCTTGCCTATCGCCAAGGGTCCAGGAACGACACGGTGGTCAGCTTGCTCGCGAAGTGCCCAGTGCCGGAAGGCATACCGGAACTTCGGTGTTCAGGGGCCACGCTCATGGATCGGCGAGGCGAAGGCGTCGGCGTGATCCTCCAGAGAAGCGAAGAACATTCGGGGCGTCTTCCCGTGTACGAGATTTCCGACGAATCGGAACTGCGCCTGACGATCTTCGCCGCCAAGCCGCGAAAGGACTGAGGAAGTTGCTGCGCGCCGCGATCGCTCCAATCGGACTCAGGCCGCACTTCGTCCTCGAAGCCGGCGTGGACGCCATTGATCTCGAGGCGTTTCGTCGCTTCATGGTCGCTCAGGGCGGCGGATTCCAGATCGACGAGCTGTGGCCCGGAGCGAAGGACCTGCTGGCCTCGGCGCTGGTCGAGGATGCCTCCGGCACGCTGCGGCCGACTCTCTATGGCTTGATGGTCTTCGGACGAGACCCGCAGCGTTACGGCGCGACGGCGGATCTCTACACGGCGTGCGCGGCGTACCTCGGGAACGAGCGGAGCAGTGGGAAGGTTGCCTCGGCCTCGATTTGCGGCCCGCTCGGAAGGCAGGTGGTCCGCTCCCTGGATTGGTTTCGGGATCTCCGGCTTCTCGGGCGGTTCGCGACTGGCCAACGGAAGGAAGAGCCGTTGCTCCCGCCGGAAGTGCTGCGCGAGTCCCTGGTCAACGCACTGGTCCACCGCGACTACGCGATCATGGGTCGCCAAGTCGCGCTGGAGGTCTTCCGCGACCGGGTGGAAGTAACCAGCCCAGGCGGGCTGCCGGGCCGCATGACCGTGGAACGTGTGCGTGGCGGCGGCGCGTCGCGGTCCCGCAACGAGGCGATGGCGAACGCCGTGGTCGTTGCGGGTCTGACGGGCCGGCGCGGCGCAGGCTGGCTTGGGATGCGTCGTCGGATGCGGGAGTTCAACGGGACGGAACCGGAACTCGTGAGCGGAGCCGGCACGGAAGGTCCATTGACGCGGGTGACTTTCCGCCTGGACAGGCCTTGAGGACGGGGAGAGAGCGTTGACTCCCACCGCGACGCACGCTGCCGCAGACGCACCCGCAGCCGACACGATCCTCGGCCGCCTCATCGCCGCCCTCCGCGACAAGGCCGGTCCGCTGGACGGTCACGAGCGGCCGGCCGCAGTCCTCTGGCCGGATCCGGACGAGGAGTGGCGCCCCCTGGTCGGCGCCCTGCGGGAACGGCTGCCGGAGTTCCTGGCCCTCGGCGCGTACGGCGAGGCGGCCCGGAGTGGCCCCGCGATCTGGCTGCGCGCGGTCGTCGACAGGGAGCTCGGTGAGGCCGCGCCGCCGGTGGAACGAACGCCCGTGCTGTATCTGCCCGCGGTCTCACGCCAGCAGCTTCGCGCCGGCGACGACTGCCCGGACCGTCTGAAGCCCCTGGTCGAGTTGCTCTACCGTGGCACGGTCTGGGCTCATCCGAACGGGCGGGAGTGGACGGTGCGGGCGTTCCTGAGTTCCCCGAAGTCCCTCGGCCTGGACGTTGCGGATGATCGCGGCACGAGGCAGGCCATGCTGCAGGCGCTGCCGGAGGTCGCCGTCGCGCCGCTCGGCCGGCTGGGAGGCAGGCGCCTGGACGCGGACTACTTCCACCGCGTGCTGAGTCCCGACCCGTTGCGCGACGTGTTGCAGTGGCTGGGCGAAGGCGACGCGATGCGGTCCCGGCTCGGCCCGGAGCGGTGGGGCGCGTTCCGCAGTCTCTGCCGCGACGAACTCGACTTCGACCCGCAGACTGCCCCGGACGACGCGGCGGGCGAACGGCTGGCTTCCGGGGAGGGCGAGTGGGAGCGGGTCTGGGAACGGTTCCTCGAGGCGCCCGGGAGCTATCCCCGCGTGGCGGACGTGCTGGCGCGAAGCCGGCCCTCGGGCGTGCTGCCGCTTGAGCCGGAACGCTGGCCCGATGTCAACGACGGTGAGGAGAAGGCTCTGCGCCGCGCGCTTGGCGAGATTCCGGAACTGGGCCATGTCGAAGCCTGCCGGCGGATCGCTGAACTGGAAAAGGGGCACGGCGTCCGGCGCGGCTGGGTATGGGCACGTCTCGATCGCTCGCCGATGGCGGATGCGCTGGCGCCGCTGGCGCGTCTGGCCGCGGAAGCGCGGACGACTCTGGCCGGCGGCACACCCGGCGAGGTCGCCCGGGGCTATGTGGAGCACGGATGGGCGGCCGACGCCGCGGCTCGCGACGCCCTGGCCGTCGCTGGCGCCGCGGACCGGGAACTCGTCGCGGCGGTCGTCCGGCGCCTCCTCCTGCCGTGGCTCGAAGACGGCGCTCACGCCTTCCAGACCGCCGTCGAGCGGGAGGCGCTGCCGGTGCGCGGCGGGCAGCCGCCGGTCGAAGCAGACGAGGGCATGTGCTTGCTCTTCGTCGACGGTCTGCGCTACGAACTCGCGCACGCGCTTGCGGACTTGCTCGAAGCGCGGGGCTTCGGCACGGACCTACGGCATCGCTGGGCGGCACTGCCGACGCTCACGGCCACGGGCAAGCCGGCGGCGACCCCGGTGGCAGCCGACGTGGCGGGGACGGAGCTCGGTGCCGACTTCGCGCCGGCGTTCGCGGCGAGCGGCCGCCGGACCGACGCCGAGGCGCTCCGAACCGCGATCAAGGAGAGCGGCTACCAGGTGCTCGGCGCCGGAACGCTCGACGCGCCGCTCGGCAGTCCCGCGCGTGGTTGGGCGGAAGAAGGCGCCATCGACAAGCTCGGGCACGAACTCGATGCACCGGACTTCGCCCGCACGTTGCGGGACGAACTGGAGTCGCTCGGCGACCGCGTCGCGCGTCTCCTGGAGGTGGGCTGGAAGGGGGTCCGGGTCGTGACCGACCACGGCTGGCTGCAGATGCCCGGCGGGTTGCCTAAGGTCGAGCTGCCGCGGCATCTCACGGTCAGCCGGGGCGCCCGCTGCGCCGTGGTGGCCGGCGCCTCGCAGCCGGACGCGCTGATCGCGCCGTGGCACTGGAACGCGAACGAGTCGTTTGCGGCGGCGAGGGGCGCCGGGGCCTTCCGCCGGTCGGTGGAGTACGCCCACGGGGGGCTGACCATTCAGGAGTGCCTCGTACCCGACCTGACTGTGCGCCCGTCGGCGCCGTCCGCCACGAGCGCGCGGATTCGCACGATCACCTGGCGCGGGTTCCGCTGTCTCGTCGAGGCGGAAGCGGAGGCCGAAGCGGTCGTCGCCGACCTGCGCCTGGAGGCGGGTCTGAGCCGGTCGGTCGCGGCCGCCGGGAAGCCCGTGGAGAGGAACGGCGCCGTCAGCCTGCTGCTCGTCGACGACGATCACGAAGACTCGCGGCTCGTTCTCGTCCTGGTCGATGACGAGGGTCGGATTCTCGACCGCCGCGAAACCGCCGTGGGAGAGGACTCGTGAACTCACTGAACCTCGAAATGGACCACTTGGACGAACTCGCCGCGGAGGCGTTTCCCGGCTACCTGGTGCGCAAGGACCTGGTGCGCCGCTACGCCCGCACGTATCCGGTGCCGACCTATGTGGTCGAGTTCCTGCTCGGGCGCTACTGCGCGAGCGTGGACGAAGCGGAGATCACCGAAGGCCTCGTCATCGTCGAAAAGCAGCTCGAAGGGCGGACGGTGCGGCCGAGCGAGCAGGAGATCTTCAAGTCTCGCGCTCGGGAAAAGGGCTCCGTCAAACTGATCGACATCGTCCGGGCCCGGCTCGATGCGCGCAACGATCGCTACGTCGCGGAACTGCCGAGCCTTGGTCTGAAGGACGTCGACGTGGCGGACTCGATCGTCCGGGACAACCAGCGGATGCTGACCGACGGCTTCCATGCCGAAGTCACGCTCGATTACGACGCGGTCGTCGCGGTGGACGAGCGCGGCAACCCGTTCCGCATCGCGTCGCTGCGGCCGATTCAGATGTCGGAACCGCGGGTGCTTGACGTGTTCGCGCGCGGGCGCCGCCACTTCACGACAGACGAGTGGCGTGACTTCCTGATGCGCTCCGTCGGACTCGAACCGGAGGCGCTGGACTACCGCGCGAAGCGTGTGGCCCTGCTCAGAATGGTCCCGTTCGTCGAGCGCAACTACGACCTCGTGGAACTCGGCCCTCGCGGCACCGGGAAGAGTCACATCTTCCAGCAGGTGTCGCCCTACTCCCACCTGCTCTCGGGCGGCAAGGCGACGGTCGCCAAGATGTTCGTCAACATGGCCAACGGCCAACGCGGCCTCGTGTGCCAGTACGACGTCGTGTGCTTCGACGAGGTCTCCGGCGTCTCCTTCGACCAGAAGGACGGCGTGAACATCATGAAGGGGTACATGGCTTCGGGCGAGTTCAGTCGCGGCAAGGAGAGCATCCGCGCGGACGGCGGCATCGTGATGGTCGGGAACTTCGACGTCGACGTGGAGCAGCAACAGCGCATCGGACACATGCTCTCGCCCTTGCCCAAGGAAATGCGGGACGACACAGCGTTCCACGATCGGATTCACGCCTACGCACCCGGCTGGGACTTCCCGAAGCTGAATCCCGACAACCATCTGACAAACCACTTCGGGCTGGTCTGCGACTTCCTGAGCGAGTGCTGGAACCAGTCCCGGCAGTCGAGCCGGTTGAGTGCACTGCAGAACCGCGTTTTCTGGGGCGGGGCTCTAAGCGGTCGGGACATCGAAGCCGTCAACAAGACGTGCTCCGGCCTCCTGAAGCTCCTCTATCCCGACCCCAAGATGCCGATAGAGGACGAAGACCTGGAGTGGATCGTGCGCCTCGCGCTCGAGTCGCGACGACGAGTCAAGGAGCAGCAGAAACGCTGCCTCCGAAGCGAGTTCGGCAACACCCACTTCTCATTCAGGTTAGGCGTGGACGGAGTCGAGCAGTTCGTGGCGACGCCGGAGCTTCAGAGCGACGAGGCGAGCGACCGCGACCCGCTGCCGCCAGGGCAGGTTTGGGCGATTGGTCCCGGTGCCGGAGAGACGGGCGCCGGGCTGTATCGGATCGAAGTCGCCCTGGGTCCGGGAAGCGGCGCGAGAATCCTCAACTACCCCGTGCCCCCGGCCTTTCGCGAGAGCGTCAAGGTCGGCGAGCAGAACGTGTACCGTGCGGCGAAGGAACTGGTGGGACATCGGGATCCGCGCGGCTTCGAGTACTCGATTCAACTGCGGTCGTTCGATGCCGACAAGTCGGGCATCGGTCTCGGCATGCCGGTGCTCGCGGCCTGCGTCGGTGCGCTACTCGACCGCGGAACTCGCGGCGGCGCGATCGTCGTCGGCCCGCTGAACCTCGGCGGCAGCCTGGACATGCTGACGCACCCCGTGGCGATCGCCGAGCTGGCCGTCGACAAGCGGGCGGCGACCCTGCTCATGCCGGTCAGCGCGAGGAAGGCGCTGAACGAGCTACCGGACGACCTGTGGACCAAGATCAACATCGAGTACTACAGCGATCCTGCGGACGGCGTGTTCAAGGTTCTGCTGCCGTGACCCGGATCACTACGAGGGGAGCATCTTGAACTACGACGGCCGACGGGCGTTGGACCTGCTCCGGCTCGGAACTGGACTGCCTGGGGCGTCGTTCCGGCACGGGCAGGAGGATGCGGTCCGGCATGTGGTCGAGGGCCGCGGCCGGCTATTGGTCGTGCAGCGTACTGGCTGGGGCAAGAGCTTCGTCTACTTCATCGCCGCGAAGCTCCTGCGCGAGGCCGCAAGGGGCCCGGCTCTTTTGGTGTCGCCGCTTCTTGCCTTGATGCGGAACCAGATCCCCGCTGCCGAGCGGATGGGCGTCCGAGCGGAAACGATCAACTCCGACAACAGCGAAGTCTGGGAGCGCGTCGAGGAAGCAGTTCGCCGTAACGAGGTCGACATCCTGCTGATCTCCCCTGAGCGATTGGGTAACCAACGATTCGTTGATCGCGTCCTGGCCGCGGTGAGCGATCGGATCTCGCTGCTCGTTGTCGACGAGGCGCACTGCATCTCCGATTGGGGGCACGAGTTCCGCCCGGACTACCGGAGGATCGGGCGGATCGTCGAGGCTTTGCCGCCGAACCTCCGGCTGTTGGCGACTACGGCGACCGCGAACGATCGGGTCGTCCAGGACCTGGAGACGGTGCTGGGGCCCAACCTCGTCATCTCGCGGGGCAGCCTGAACAGGCCGTCGCTGGCTCTCCAGACGATTCGTCTCGGCAGTCAGGCTGAGAGGATGGCCTGGTTGGCCGAGCAGGTGCCGCGTATGCCCGGCAGCGGCATCGTCTACACGCTGACCGTGCGCGACGCGGGGCGAGTGGCCGACTGGCTCCGCAGTTGCGGCATCAAGGCCGAGGCCTACACGGGGCAGACGGAGGAGGAACGACGACCAGAGCTCGAGCAGGCTCTGCTGGACAACCGGGTCAAGACCCTTGTCGCAACGTCGGCCTTGGGCATGGGCTTCGACAAGCCGGATCTCGGCTTCGTCATCCACTATCAGGCGCCGGGTTCCGTCGTCGCCTACTATCAGCAGGTAGGGAGGGCGGGCCGCGCGCTCCGGTCCGCCTACGGCGTGCTGTTGAGCGGCGAGGAAGAGTTGGACATCACGAACTACTTCATCGACACGGCGTTCCCGGGCCCGGACCAGGTGCACGAGATCTTCAGCGCGCTGGAAGAAGCCGAAGCCGGGCTGTCTCGAACCGGCCTCCTGGACCGGGTCAACATTCAAGCGGGCCGTCTGGATCAGGTCTTGAAGATCCTGTCCCTGGAGTCGCCGGCGACCGTGGTCAAGGAAGGGCCGCGATGGCAACTCACGGCCTCGAAGCTGAGCAAGGAGTTTTGGCAGCGGGCCGAGCGGCTTACCGCGCTGCGCCGCCGGGAACAGGAGGAGATGCAGAGCTACATCGACCTCGAGTCGAGGCACATGGAGTTCCTGATCCGGGCCCTCGATGGTGAACCCGGCGAGACCCTGGCGCCCTCCGCGCCACCACTTCCCGCGATTGCGGCCGAGGGTACGGTGCGCGAGGCGGTCAGCTTCCTCAAGGGCTCCTTCTCGGAGTTCGAGCCGCGCAAGATGGGTCCCAGGAAGAAGATCCAGCCGGAGCACTTGGCGGAGACGGGCCGCGCGCTCTGCCACTGGAACGACGCGGGCTGGGGCCGGCACGTCCGACGCGGCAAGTACGAATCAGGCCGCTTCGCCGATGACCTCGTCGATGCGTGCGCCGAACTCGTCCGCGACTGGCCTCAGGCGCCGGCACCGGAATGGGTGGCCTCTGTTCCGTCGCTCCGTCATCCCCATCTCGTGCCGGAGTTCGCCGAGCGGCTTGCCGCCCGGTTGGGGCTGCCGTTCCGGCCGATTCTGGTGAAGACGGAAGACCGGCCCGAACAGAAGACGATGGAGAACAGCGCGCGGCAGGCGGCGAACGTCTGGGGTTCCCTCGCGCTGGGCGGTCAGCCGCCGGCGTCGCCGTTGCTCCTGGTGGACGACATCGTTGATTCGCGGTGGACGTTCACGGTCGCTGCGTGGCTGCTGAGAAGACATGGGAGCGGCGAGGTGTGGCCTCTGGCGTTGGCCCAGGCTTGACGGAGGAAGGGCGGGCATGAGCAAGTCGATCTCACCGAACACGCAGGCGATCCTGTTGCTGACCGCTCCGCTCATTGTTGGCCGTGGGCGGCCCAGAGATCCGGCCCTGAGGCCGCTCTCGCTGAAACGGGAGTACTCGGTGCTGGCGAATCGCCTCCACGAGGTCGGGAGGGAACCGGCGGACCTCCTCGGCGCCGACGCCGGACCACTCCTTGACGAGTGTCTGGGCGCGGGAGGCCCGCGGCTCGAGCATCTGGAGCGCGGCAGAATCGAGTCTCTCCTCGGGCGGGGCCTGCAGTTGAGCCTGGCTGTGGAGCGCTGGGAGACGCGAGCGATCTGGGTCCTTAGCCGGGCCGACAGTGAGTACCCCGGGCGGCTCAAGGGGCGACTCGGCCAGAGTGCGCCGCCGATCCTCTACGGGTGTGGGGATCGGTCGTTCCTGAATGGCGGAGGGCTCGCCATCGTGGGTCCGCGGGACGCCAGGGAGGATCTGCTCGACTACGCGCGGGAGATCGGCGAACTGGCTGCCGCAGCCGGCCGCGCGGTCGTTTCCGGTGGGGCGCGGGGCATCGACCGGACGGCCATGGGTGGAGCACTTGCCGTCGACGGCCGGTCGATTGGAGTTGTGGCCAACGATCTCGCCCGGGCCGCCACGCAGAGGGACAACCGCGATGCGTTGGTTGACGGCAGGCTGCTCCTGGTTTCGCCGTACGATCCCGCGGCCCGGTTCCTTGCCGGTCACGCGATGGAACGAAACCACTCGGTGTACGGCCTCGCCGATGCTGCGTTGGTCGTTGACGCCCTGGTCGGGCAAGGCGGCACCAGGGCAGGCGCCGTCGCGCAGCTCGCGGACTCGAAGCGGCTTACCGCCTGCCCTGTCTATCTGAGGTCGACCTTGCGGGCGTCGGAAGGACTCGCCGCGCTTGAGGCTCGCGGTGCCATCCCATGGCCAAATCCGAAGAGCCCGGAGGAGTTTGAGGAGGTTCTCGCACGAAATGGCTCTAGGGCTTCGGCCACGGGCGAACGCCAGCCCCGGGGGGGGACGATGCAGGCATCTAGCCTCGGGGAAACCACTGGCGAGCAGCGGATCTTGCCGGGCTTGAAACCCTCCTGAGATGCCAGTCAAAGCGCCAGGCGACGCAGAAACGCTCAGGGAGCACTTCGCATGGGTCTACGGGAACCTGGCAATGACCCATGCCGCTCTCACGGCGGGCGCGAGCAGCTATGGCCGGCTGCACTACATGATCCGCGGGAGATTCCGGAAGGGCTACTTGACTGGAACGATGAACATGCGCTCGCTCACGGACGACGAGAGAACGAAGATCGAGCACGGTTCGTCGTGTTGCTACTGCGGCGCCCGGAGCCGGCTGACGCTCGACCATGTGCTTCCGAAGTTGACCGGCGGAACGGACGCAGCGGAGAACATCAGCTACGCCTGCAAGAGCTGCAACAGTTCCAAGGGGCCACGAGACATGGTCCTGTGGCTCGTGAACAAGGGCCGATTCCCCTCGGTCTTGGTCCTCCGCCGCTACTTGAAACTAGCCGCACAGGCGGCTTCGTCCGCCGGTCTTCTGGACACGGCATGGAGTGAGGCGCCGGACGATGCCTTGCCGTTCGACAAGCGGTCCTTGCGGGTCGAGTGGCCGGCCCTGGCCGAATTCGAGATGTGGCCTGACGGATCCGGTGGCGGGTCCGACCGCTAGCGGAGCAGTCGTTTCTCTATTCCCCGCCGACCCGCTCCAGGTACACCGTCTCCAGCAGGTCCAGCCTGTGCTTGATCACGCCCGGCACCGCCTTCGGCTGCGGCGCGTCGAGCACCATCCATGTGTCGCTCTCCGCGTCGTACTCGGGCCACTCCGGGGCCCCGTCGCCGTTCGGGTCGCCGGTCGCGGCGAAGCGGGTCCAGTAGCCCGCCATCGTGTCGGCGAGGGCGGCGCCGTCGTCGCCTCGGTAGCCTTCGGAGCCTGGCTCGCCGGGGTCGCCGAAGGCGTAGGCGACCTCGGAACCGTGGGGGGCGCCGGGGAACCTCTCTCGCTGCGCCTCGGGGACGTACTGGAAGTAGTAGGTGCGAGCCGGCGAGGCGACGGTCTTCATCTGCTCCGCGAGGTAGCGGGCCGAAATCACGTAGCGCTGGTCGCCGAACGAGGTGGCCGCGGCGATGCGCTGGGCGTCCTCGTCCGCCTCTCCGTCCGCGCCGTAGAGGCTGCGGGCCTCGTGTTCGTGCTCTCCGAACGTGGCGAAGTAGTCGTCGGGCGCCATCTGGAAGGCGCGGAAGATCGTGCCTTCGAAGCTGTTGCCGCCGGTGATGTAGGGCACGTCGTGCTGCTCGCCGCGGGCGAAGACGATGCCTGGCTCGTCGGGGAGCACGGTTCCGGTGATCGGTACCCAGAAGCCGGTGCCAAGGTTGTTGAGGTCCTCGAACGGCAGTGCCCGGAGATCCTCGGCGGAGGGCTCGTCGCCGAGGTCGAAGCCGGCTTCGGCGATCACTGCCGCTCCTTGATCGCGGGCCGAGGGCAGACCCCAACGCGCCTCGCTGAGATGGGGCAGCCTCCAGGTGCCGTAGCCGCTCTCCGAGATCGCGCGGTGGAACAGGCCGTCGCTTTCGGGCGTGCTCATCAAGGTGTTCACGGCCATGCCGCCGGCGGACACCCCGAAGATCGTCACTCGGTCGGGATCGCCGCCGAAGGCCGTGGCGTTGCGCTGCACCCATTCGAGGGCGGCGATCATGTCTAGTACGCCGTGGCTGCCCTCGGGCTCGCCGGAGACCGTGGCCTCGGTGGCCAGCGCGGGGTGGGCGAAGAAGCCGAGAGCCCCCAGGCGGTACTGGATGCTGACCACGACGACGTCGCGGCGCGCCAGGCCGGCGCCGCGGCCGGTCTCGGGGGCTTCACCGAGCCGGCCGTTGCCGGCGCGAAAGCCGCCGCCGTGGATCCACACCATGACCGGCAGCGGTTCGTCGCCGGCGCGGTCGATCGGGGTCCAGACGTTCAGGTACAGGCAGTCCTCGCTCTGGGGGAGCTGGGCGCGGCCCTGCGGGCAGATGGGGCGGTACTCGTTCGCCAGGAGGGGTTCCTCCCAGGAGCCGGCGGGTTGGGGCGAACGCCAGCGCAGTTCGCCGTCCGGTGCCTGAGCGAAGGGGATGCCGAGGAATGCGGCGATGTCGTCGCCGCCTTCCGGAGCGAAGCCCTGGACGGGTCCGGCGTCGGTCTGGACGAGGAACGGGTCGGGCGGCTCGCCGGCGCAGGCGAGAAAGGCCGGGAGAATGAGGGCGAGTGCGATGGATGGCGCGTGCTTCATGTGGGCGATCCTAGCCGTCGGCTCGCGCTCGCCGCTTCGCGGCTCGGACCAGATGCCGGCGGGGGCGCCGGCGCACCCAGTGAATCAGTGAGCGTTGCCGCCGGCGGTCGGGGTGACCCCGGACGCCGAAGCCGGTTGGCGGTCGGACTCGACCGCGATCGTCTGCAGCAGGTCGAGCATCGTCTGCCACCCGCGCTCGACGTTCTGGACCGAGATCCGCTCGTTGTTGCCGTGAACTCCGCCCTGGTCCGAGCTCGGGATGATGGCGGGCGAGAATCCGTAGGCGACGATCCCGAGATCGCGAAAGAAGTGGCTGTCCGTGAAGCCGGCGGTCACGGCGGGCATGAGCGTCGAGCCTGGATACCGCCGCGCGGTGACGTTCTCGAGTGCCCGGTACAGCTCCGTGTCGGTCGAGGAAACCGCCGGCGTGAAGGAGATCAGGACCTCGATCGAGATGGAAGGCTGGTCGAGGGCGGACCTCAGGTCACGGATGAAGAGGCGCGGGCTCTGATCCGGCAGCAGTCGACAGTCGAGTTCGGCGGTTGCGGCGGGGGCCACGACGTTGATCTTGCTCGACGCCTTGAGCCGGGTGACCGCGCAGGTGTTCCTGGTCAGGGCGTGGAGCATCGGATTCGTCCGGTGCAGGGCGGCGAGGCGTTCCGGCTCCGAGATCAGTCGCTCGGGATCGGCGAGGTCCGCCGCTCCGGCTTCGAGGTCGGCCAGGTTGCGGAAGAAGTCGCCCACCGCGGGCACGATCCGCGGCGCGAAAGGGTTCTGACGCAGGCGCTCGAGCGCTTCGACCAGGTCGGTGACCGCGCTTCGAGTCGTTGGGCTCGAGCCGTGACCGGCGGGGCCCACCGCGTTGAGTCTCAGCCAGAGCGGCACCTTCTGCGTCACCTCGACGCTGAACACCACGCGGTTGCCGAGGATCCGGCCGCTGCCGCCCTCGTTCAGGAGCAGACCGACGCCTTCGAGCAGGTCGGGCCGGTGACGGACGAGCCAGCCGGCGCCCAGGAGACCGCCGGCCTCCTCGTCCGCCGTGGCGAGGAAGATGACGTCGCGACTCAAGGGCTTGCCGGAACGGGCCAGGGCCAGGAACGCCTCCAGGTGCATGATGCCCAGACCCTTCGTGTCGAGCGCGCCACGACCGTTCAGGTAGCCGTTCTCGTAGGTCCCGGACAGTGGATCGTGCTTCCAGAACCGCGGGTCGGCGGGCACGACATCGATGTGGTGGAGGAGGATGATGCCCGGTGCCTGACCCCCTTCCAGGCGCGCCCAGATGCTGCCGCGGCCGGGCTCCGGCTCCACGGTTTCGTAGGGGATCCCCTCGCGCTCGAAGATGGCGGCGAAGAAGGCAACCGCCTCGCTCTCGTTGCCGGGCGGGTTTGTCGTGTCGATGCGGAGGTACTGCTGGAGCCGGGCCGAGGCCTCCGGCAGCCGCGGATCCTCGGTTGCGTCCTGGCCCACGCCCGATGCCGGTGCCAGAGCCAGGAGCGCGGCCATCGCCGGAACGATCAGGGCAGCGGTGCGCATCGGGTTGGTCATCTGAAGCGTCCGAACGGTCGGTCGGTGGAGGGCAAGCATATGGCACGCGGGGTCAACTCACGGCGTCCGTGCCCGTAGAAGAGAGAACGCGTCCGAAGAGCGGCTGCCGTGTGTGGCTTGCCGCCGGTATGATCGCGCGGCTGCGTAACGATCGAAGGCTGAAGGACCGAAGGAGAGGCCCTTGACCAGACCACAACGAAGACTCGTGACGTCGACGCTGATGCCGGCGTTGCTGGCCCTCACTTCGGCCACGGCCTGGGCCCAGCAGGGCGTCGGCGCCGGCGACTGGCCGTCCTACGGCGGCGACTACGGCAGCACGAAGTACACCGCGCTCGACCAGATCGACCGGGACAATGTCGCCGACCTGGAGGTGGCCTGGCGCTGGGAGTCGCCCGACAACGCGGAGACGGCCGGGCGGAGCCGGATGCTCATGCCGGGCGGCTACAAGGTGACCCCGCTCATGAAGGGCGGCGTGCTCTACGTGACGACCTCTTTTGGCCAGGTAGCCGCGATCGACGGCGAGACCGGCGAGCAGAAGTGGGTCTTCGACACGGAAGACTGGCGCACGAGCCGGCCCACGAACCTCGGCTACAACCACCGCGGCGTCGGCTACTGGACGGACGGCGAGCAGGCTCGAATCCTGATGCCGACGAACCAGGCCTGGCTGTGGGCGATCGACGCCCATACCGGCGAGCCGGTCGGCGGCTTCGGTACGGAGGGCAAGGTCGATCTGACCAAGGGCCTCGGACGGCCCGTGCAGCGCCGCGTCTACTCCGTCATCTCGGCGCCGATGATCATCGGCGACACGGTGGTCGTCGGTTCCTCGATCTTCGACGGCCCGACCCGCAAGGAGATGCCGCCCGG
>Ga0209544_1000867_pt1 | contig 37237 bp, 33 predicted proteins | sample MesohylPK_FD_187297 | JGI IMG/M metagenome (GOLD analysis project Ga0209544, IMG submission 187297) | Host-associated microbial community of the marine sponge Aplysina aerophoba from Gulf of Piran - sponge mesohyl, lysed by proteinase K... | ecosystem: Host-associated > Porifera > Sponge >... | reverse complement strand
ACATCCGGCACAGCTTCGCCTCGCGGGCGCTCGCGCTCGGCGAGGGGCTGCCGATCATCGGCCGGCTGCTCGGTCACCGCAGGGTGGAGACGACCGCGCGCTATGCGCACCTCGCACGCGACTCGGTGCGGGAATCCGCCGAGCGCATCGCCGTCAGTATCGCCAATAACATCCTGTAGCGAGGCGGCTCAATCCCCTCTTGATTCAACCGTCGACTGGTTACGCAGTCAGTGCCCCAAGGGTGCCCACTGTTCCTTTGTATTCTAGATTCGACAACCCGGCGCGGCCCACGTGGAACCGTGGATATGCACTCCGATGGAAGGATCCTCGGAGACTCGAAGACCCCACCCGCCCGTGCCCGAATTCGTTCCGACGTTATCAGAATCATTCTTCTGGCCATTGCAAGCTCTGCCGGGCGGTACGCCTAAACTGTCGTGAGCAGTTCAGCAAGTGCCCACGCCGCACCTGCCAGATAACCGTTCGACCAGCCCTTCGCATCAAGTAGGATCGAGTGAGTATCACAGTCGAATGCAGCGGCGCGCGCAGCGACCACCGGAGTGCCCGTTCTCCCATACAGAGACCAATTCGAGGCAAGCGAGGAGGAACTGCAGGGCGAACACTCGGAAAGCGCGCTGCGTTCCGGCATCCACACGCAGCGCGACACGGACCTCGGTCGTGCGCGGAACGCCACCGTGGACCACGGCGATACGCACAGAGGTACACTTACGTCTCGGACAAGTTAGTTAGAGGCCCGCGATGAGTAGATCACCGCTCACGCACGAAGCCCGACTAGGCGGCCGGAAATCGCCCCCGCGCCCGTGCTGTGATCACGCCACCGAAGTCCCGGGAATCCCCGTGCCCGATCGCCCTAGTCAGGGATCGACACCGACATACCAGCACACTCGCCACACTCTCCATGGCAGCAATCTACGGTCAGCGCTTCGTTCGAACCGATTGAGCACGCTCCGTCGAACCTGCGCAATCCACAGGATTCTATGCCAAACTTGCTTGATAACCAATTGTTTGTCATTCAGGAAACTGCCATGAAGCCACTACCCACGAAGTACAGAGACCGCATCTTCCGCTCTAGGACTGAGGCTAGATGGGCTGTCTTCTTCACTCGCATGGACTGGAACTGGAAGTACGAGGACCAAGGGTATGAGTTGGAGTCAGGCGGCAATTACCTACCGGATTTTGAGATCCGGCTGCCAAACCTAGACGAGTGGTACGTTGAAGTCAAACCAGACAACTTCGACAAGTTCGATCAAGACGAATATATGGCAAAACTGCAACGCTTCACATCGGAGGCCGGGAAGAATCTTTTGATTCTGGATGGCAATCCCTCGTGCAAACCTTTTGACATAGTTTGTCATGGATTTGAGGGACGATCCCTAGGAATGGCATTTCTGCAAGACTACGAGCCATATGTTCGATGGGTTGATGACTATTGGGCAGGGTACATCAATCTTGACGAAAGAACGGGTAGACACTTCACAGAGCATGCTGATGACGAGCGTATGCAGAGGAAATCGTTTGGGAGACAGTATGTTGAGTCATTAAAGGCCGCCAGAAATGAGAAGTTCGGCATCTGAATACCGCAAACCGACTAAGGAATCGGTGCAGCGAACGCCGATTCTCGGTGCCGCTGACTCCTGAACTTTGGCCGCTCGCACAACCTAGGAGGTATGCCATGGCAAAACGACGTAAGGCCTTCCCCCAAGGGGCAGAACCCGGATTCAACGTGTTCAGCGATGCAGAACCAGTGGAGCCAAGAATCGCTGACATCTCCTCCATCATCCATCCTGCCGATGATGAGATTGAACTAACAGGCGAAGAAGTTGGCATCGCAGGTACTGACTATCGCCCCGACGGTAGCACCACAAGCAGTATTCCCGTACTTGTCACCGACCAGTACGGGACACCAATGCACGGGCAACAAGTTCAATTCAATCTGAGCTATGTGAGGCCAGGCGGAAATTAGAGGAGCGCAAGCGGGATGAAGTCGCTATACAACCAAAACAACAGAAATGGCCTTAAGGTCGAGCGGCTAGTCAACCAAGGCGTCATAAGAGTTCTTGGGACACTGAGTACTTCGTCTGCAACTACGGGCAGCGATGGCGTTGCAACAGTAACGTACCAAACGAGCCACATTGCGTCCGACTTTTCACAGAATAATCGAGCAAGAGAGAAGATTGTCGCCACGCTTAGCAACGGGAAGCAGAGAACACTGAATCTAAACATCGGATGGAGAGGGCTTCAGCAGATTGATAACGTCCCTGGTGGCCATAGGGTAATCGGCGCAAGAGGCACGCGAGTTCGCCCAAAACTCCGCAAGTTTCTCAAGACGCTCGGGGATGCTGTGAAAGGCGCCAAGTGGCCCCATCCTGTCACAGTAACAGCGGCGAGCCTTCGGCGGGGCGGCCAGTACCCGTCTCACTTTACTCACAAAAAAGGGTTGACACTTGACCTCCGCCCTATGTCCACAGACGGGGAGAGCACTTGGACGAAGAAGGATAGTAGCTCAGATTGGTGGGCGTGGCGCTTTCGTTGCTTCGACAGAAATCCGCTCGGAAACAAATTCCTACCCGAATCCAACGGATTACGCCACGTCCGCCACCACGTCTTCACACTCTGGTGCATAAATCAGGTTAGAACAGCGAGAGAAATTATGAGGTTCGGTAGGTCTGAAAGGCGCTTACTTGTCCTGCTTGCGTTCTTGTCGGGCCTTTTGGGGACTCAAGCCGTCGCCTTGGACCTCATGCAAGAAAGAGTGAAAGAAGCTGATGTAAAGTACAAGACCTGTAAAGAATTGAGGAACATGCGGAACGAAATTTTCGCACGGCACGGCCGGGAGTTTGGCAATCCAGAACTTCGTGCGTACTTCCTCGCTCAGGATTGGTACATTCCGAAGTATAAACCCAGCGCCTTTCCAAACGAGGAATTGATCAACGACCTTCAGTACAAGAACATCCAATACATCAAGCATTTCGAGGATGAGAAGGAGTGCCGCGAACCGAGAGCGGTCTTCGACTTCAGCCAGTGGGGCATAGTGGAATGGTCCGCAGCATTTGTCGGTCTTGCCGCACTCCTGACAATTATTGGAATGCTCTATCGGTTTATTGCAAAAAGACCACGGAGGGAGCAGGACCCGCTGGAGTGATGCGAGGTCGGTCCTCTGGACTTGCCAGTGCGCCTTGACGAACCCGGAAAACGGAATTGCAGTCACGAAGGTCCATTGGGATTAGCCCCTGTCCCCGCCGGGATACCAGCGCGAGCGCCATCGAGCGAGTGACACCGACACCAGGTCGTAGGGGTAGGCGAGGAGTTCCCGGAGATAGAAATAGGCGAGCTTCGCGCGGCTCAGGCCGGGCCAGTCGCCGGGCATCGGTCCGCTTACGGCGGTCACGCCAAAACGCCGCAAGAGCATGCGGCAGCGAGGCATGTGGTAGCGGCTGGAACATACCACGACCAACGCGCACCGCCCGTGAGCGCGAATCAGACGCGCGCAATTCCTGGCCGACGTGAGCGTGTCGGTGGCATCCACATCGACCACGATTTGCCGGAGCGGCACGCCATGCCCCTGCAGAAGCCGGGCCATCACCTCGGCCTCCGCCGGTGGATGGCCACCGAGTCCTCCGGTGACGATATACCGCGCCGTGACACCTCCGATGGCGAAAGCGCCATCGACGCGCCGACGCAAGGTGCCGCTTGGCTCACCCCCCGCCCTTACGGCCGCGCCGAAGACGACGCAGCACAGGCGATCGTCCGGCCCGTCCGACCCGTCGGCCATCGTCACCCCCTAGCCAAGCTTACGCCATTGTCGTGCGTGCGCGACACCCGGCCGTGGGGTCTTCATGCCGCGGCACCCCCGAATAACGGCCAACTTCCCGGTGATGAACTGGCGGCTCGGTACGCCGGTGAGACACGGCGCCGGAACCCGCCGAGCGCGCCGCCGTGAACATCGCGGCCGAAATTTTGTGTACGCCGCTCCATCGACAAGCGTATCATCGAAGCTCAAACTGCACCAAGGATTCGGAATATGCCTCAAGTTCCTCCTGCAACCGAAAACGACACGCAAGCCTTCTGTGACCAGTGCCAATGGGTCTACGAGTGCTGGCTAACCCATTCACATGTCTTTGAATGCCTGCCCGCACGGCTTCAGGAAGAGCGGAACGTTCCAGTCGGGGAATTCGTGGAAACATCCGTTGGCCGGTGTTTAGGTCGTCTCAATGAAATCAGCCAGCAATACAGCATTCTTCAAGTTGCGAAGTTACATGACCCGGCCCAACAGGGCGCAAACGAAAACCTTTCAATCGACTTCTTCGTTAGACAGAATTTCTGGTCGAAGGACGAAAAGTCAGCCATCGCAGGAATCGCCACTGAATTGGACGTCCTCTACAGGAAGATTCTCGACGCTCGCAACAAGATATTGGCGCACAACGATCGCTCCGCTTTCCTGAATGATATACCCCTTGGAAGTTTCCAAGAAGGTGAAGACGAAATCTACTTTGGCGCTTTAGGCCGACTGTGCTCGATAATCTGGAACAAGTTTCCCAATAGGAGCTGGCCGTACGGAAATCGAGTATTCGATTTTACCAAATCCGGTCTTGAAGGAGACCCGCTGTGTGCATCCACCGACTCCAAGGAGCTGGGCAACCTCATCGTGGCGGCATTTCCGAAGACGGCCGACGACACTAAGCCGACTTAGGGAAACTCAACAACGACCGCATCCCCCCTTCAACTCCGTACGACTAAATTGATGCTGTACCCCCTCATCTCCGTGTTCCCGAACCGCTCATGGACGAGGTACTCGTCTGCCTCGGCGTGGTCATGGCGTAGTCGTCGACATACCGGTCCGATCATGGTGTCGGCAATGCAGCTTGATCGAATACATACCACGCCAATCCAGTGAGGCAAGCGGTCTCGTATAGACCCAAGTAGTTGACACATTTCCGAGAATGGCCGTTCGTGCTATTCGAGCGCCACCGACACACGAGCCCGAACCACTCGAGCAGCTAGAGTTCCGGGCTGACATTCGGTAGGCCGCCATCATGTGATGGTCCGATAGAATTGTGCAACAACACTCCGAAGTGCAACTCTAGAAGTTCTTCTCGCACAGCGCGTCAAGTGGACAAGATCCGCAATCTGGATTACTCGCATGACAGAAAGAGTGACCAATTGTCCACACTGACCAATCGAAATCTGCGGGAGATTCCAAATTGAGCATCTCTGTGTTTTCAATTACGGACGTCGGAGTGTCACTTGCACAAATACCCAACCTAAACAAGACTCTCTGGAGATGGACATCCGGCTTGACCGACATGTATTTCTTGCTCTCTTTCCCTCCTGCAACGCCGTAACTCCTGACGAGAATGAACTGCCCCATCTTGGCCAGAGCGTCGCCTATTCCGTCAAACTCTCTTAGTCTCCAATAGATTTCGTCAACGTCCTCTTTCCCGACATCATTCCAGACGTTTCTTACGTCTGAGTCATATTCGACAACAATCTTCCTTGCGGCAGCTCTGAGCTGCCTGGGAAATGAATTAACTCTCAGCCCAAGGGCAAAAGGTTGTCCTTCGAAACCTTTTTTGCAAATGCTATTGACTGTTGCATGATGTGTATCTGAAATCTCGCCCCAAAAATTTCCCGTTGCCGTGAAGTATCTGTCAACAAGGTAGTTGGCGCCTTGCCATGCTCTATCTGCTGTCTGCAATTGATCGAGCAATAGCCCAACAAAAAACTTGTTGGCTCGCACCCCACGAAATCTCCTTCTTTTCCCGGACCAACTGGGTGCATCTGGATGTGCTCTGTAGAATCGCATGATTCTCTTCACCGCATCACTCTGCTGAGCTGTTGGTGGCATGCGAATTCCCATGTGGAATTGTCCCTACCGTGAGCGAAACGCTGAAAGACCAGTGTGCCCCACAAGCTGCGACATGTTTTGCAGTGTGAATACCTTACCGCGCGTTGCGAGAAGCAGCTTCTTCATATCCTCGCGGCGTACGCCGAATCCACGGCCGGCGATGCATGCGATGACCTCGAACCTGGGTTGTCCGGACGGCTGGCCCTGCATGCTGAGGGCGGCGAGATGCTGGACGCGGGTCACCTTGTCGCGTGCGGTGCCGTCATCTTCTGTCAGCTTCGCCTCGATGACGACTTGTGGATTGTGTTCGTTCGGCACGACGAAGTCGGGCGCCTGATCGAACCCGTCGAGTCGCTCGGCCCGCCTGGTCTTTCGGCAGCTAACGCCCGCGCGCGACAGCGTGTCCTCGATGGCGTTCTCCACGATGTTGCCGATCAGCTCGCTGATGGAATCGCGGTGGCCGGCAAAGGGACGGCCGAGGAGGCGCTCGTAGAGGAGGATGGAATAGGGAACCCCGAGCTCGGCCGATGAGCGGACGCTCACCAGACCGGCCTTGGTGTCGGCCTTTTCGAGCCGATGAAGGTCGTCGGAGGTTTGTTCAGGAACGCCCGAATTGAGAGCATGACAGGCGGCAGCTATGAGTGCTCGGATTCGTCGTTTCGTCACACCCCCCTTCGTCGGCAGGTCGGCCTGGGGATCCATTCGAATTCTTCGGTCGATGGTGCGCGCCGAACTTTGCGTCACTTCGACGCCGGTCTGGCGGGTGGCGAAGTAGGCCCATTCCGGCGGCGTGAATCCCATCATGCATCGCAGGACGATCAGAGCGATCGGCGTCTTGAACACCGCGGGGGCAACCCTATCGGGCGTTACCTCGCGGAATCCGCCGGTCGCTCGCTTCAGCGCTTCGTACCCCTCTTCGAACACGGGGAACTCGACGAACCCCTTGCCTTTCGGCATGACGAGAAACTCGGACTCGAGGCAGCCAAACACGGCATCGACGAAGGCATCCAGATCGGACTGGAGTTCGTCGAAGTCGGCCTCAAAAGGAAACGGCACGGTGAAATCCTTCCTCCGGCGGAGTTGCTTCCTGGGAGAACAGGGGCAGGTCGCTTCTTGGTTCAGGTGCCGTCGCCATTCGGGCGAACCCTTCCGGGTCGCCGAATTGAATCATGCAGTCGCGAAAGGCTGCGATCTTTTTCGATGTCACCAGCGACCGGTCCCACGTCGCCCGCAGATTCCACACGGCCATCCGTGTCAGGTGGCCAAAGACGATGCACCTGATATCGCCGTGGGTGGCTCTGCGTCCCGCCGCCGAAAGTTGCACCAGATCCTCGTCCAGGATCGCAACCAGCCGCTCGGAGGTGTCGAACAGCCAAGCCACGGGTGCCTCGCCGGCGTCGCGGCAAACGAATACGGTGTCGACGATCGAGGACGAAGTGCCGTGAATGTGGATCGACCCGCCCATCTCGGCGGGGCAAGGCAGCGAGGCCGTGCAGGCAAGGCCAGCGTCCAGGATGGCCACGCCGACCGCGCAGTAGGCGTCGAGTCTGTTGTGATGGTAGGTGAACACCAAGGGCGCGCCGGGTTTCAGGGCGCGAGCCATGCGGGAATAGACCTTCGCCAGTCCCTCGGTGAAGTGTTTCAGGTCGCGCGACTGGGTGGCGTTTCCGGTCAGCTCCGCTGGCGAGCGCGTCGACGGGCGATCGAAGCCTTCGGCGTCCTCTCCGGCGAGGCGGCGCAGCCAGACGTAGCAAAAGTCCATGAGTTCGCCGTACTGCACGTTCCCGAAGTAGGGCGGGTCAGTGAACACGCCGTCGAGACTGTTTGGCGCGATTTCGACCTGCGCGGCGTCGCTACACCGGATGGACACGCGGCGGCGGGCGCCATTCAGGCGCTCGCCGATCCGCTCGCCTTCGATCGGTATCCGGACCTTGCGCTTGCGGAAATGCTGAACCTCGTAGGGTGCCTCGCAATACCGTTTCGCGCTGATGAACTTGTGCACGATATTCGACCAGCCGCCCGATCCGACGTTCGCTCCGGTCCCGTTGACAATCCCCAGAATGTTGGACTCGCACTGTACGAGGCCGACCGGGAACCCGTGAACGGAGAAGATGTCCAGCGCCTTGAGCGCCACCGCGTCGTAGCGGCACAACATGTTCTGATATCGCAGCAAATCGGACAGATTGGTCGCGAGCGCGTGGCGAATTCGCTCATCCTTTGTGGCGGCGACAAGCCGGCAGCTCAATTCAAGCCCGAGGAGCTGGCGCGGATTGAACATCTCGCAGTAGCGAGAATAGCCCCACCGGTGCAGGCGCCCCGTCTCGTCGCCGGCCGGAATGCGTTCGTCCGGCACGAAGCGGGCGCTTATTCGTCGCCATCGCTCCGTTGCCGCCGCAACGCGGGCAAGGTCCTCCGCGTCGGGCTTCTTGAAGAAGCGCCCCCGGTGTCCGGCCTTGCGGTGCGGATTGTAGTACTCGATGGCGAAGAGCCGGTGGTCCAGCGGGCCGCGGCTCTTGCCGGGATAGGTATTGCCATGGCCGCAATGGGGACAATCGCATCGGCCCCGGCGGGCAGGCCCGCGCCGCAGAAGCTCGGTCCCGCACCCTGTGCAGACGCCAGGGTCGTCACGGTGCTCAACTTCGTTAAGGTCGCCGCAGGACGGACAGACCATAACAGTCCTCGGGTGTCGCCTGTTCTCGGCAAGCACATAACCGGGAAAGAGGTCGAATGGTCTGCCGCAAGCCTCGCAGGCGAGCACCTTGACCCAGAGGAACGATTTGACAGGTACGTCCTTGTCGCCATGAAGCGGGCAAGCGGTGCGATAGTGGCGGTCGACCTCGACGCGGAGCGCTTCCACCAGAACTGTTGCGGCCCGTTCGTAGGCGTCGATATCCAGCTGCCGGATCTCCTCACGGACAATCCAGGCCGACATCGGGTTGACGTCGAACCCTTCGACATCGCAGCCGACGCGGTTCGCCTCGACCAGGGGCGTGCCGCCGCCCATGAAGGGATCGGCGATCTTGAGGCCGGGGAAACTGTTCGATCGGAAGAACGACTGTCGAAGCCGATCCTCGCCGTACTCCGACAGGAGAAGGCCGCGAAAGAGAGTGCCCGGCCGACGCGCGAACCACTTGTGGACCGCGATGATAGGCCGGTAATTCTGCTGGATCTGCTTCTCGCGGAGCGCCATCCGGGCAATGAACGGAACGTCGAATCGACGCTCGATGCTCATCGTAACGCCGTCTCGCTGGCGTGCGTCCGGTTGATTTGCAGCTTCGACGCGCCGACCGTCGGCCCGATACCGGTCGCCCGGTCCTGACTTAGAAGCGCCTCGATCGCACGCCGGATCACCCACGAAACCGATACATCCTCGCGCTGGGCGAGTTCGTTCAGGGCGCAATAGGTTGCACGGTCGAGATTGACCGTGAGTCTTGCCGGTTTGGTGCGTCCTTTGGGTCGGGCCATGCGAACAGCATAATGCAGCACGAAACTGCTGGCAATCCGTGTCCCAGTGCCCGTGTACCGGCGAACGGACCTCCACTCTGTAGCGCTGGGCTATCCACCGCCCAACCTACCGGAGACTCATCAACCGCCTCCTGCGCAAGCAACGCTATCCGCAGTGTACCCAATCAACGCCCAGTTCGTGGCCATAGGATGGTGAGCGCGCGAGCGGTAGCTGCGGGTCCGGCACGAGCGAACACCGCGTCTTCGGCTGCACGTCGCTGCCGGACCGGGTTCTTTGAAATGAACGCCACCTCGCGCGCGATCCTGTCCGAGCCGCAGCGTCGATCCGGCGCACCACCCCTCGTCGATGCCCTACCGCAGAGTCTCCATTATCCGACTGACCCATTCGTCGATCGTCAGCCCCGACTCCCAGATTTCGGGCGCTACCTCATACCGTAGCGCCCGTTCGTTCCGAATGCTCACGTCAAGAGTTGTAGCCAACTCCACCCAGTCGTAAGTCTCCCCAACTGTATCTCCGATATTTGGAACAAGCTTCGCCAGTTCTTCCACACGATCGGCAGTCCAATTTCCGTCGGAGTCTGTAGCATCCAGTTCATCCATTTGGCGTAAATCGACGACACAAAGAACGTACCGGTCTCGCTCACTTGCGGAAGTCTCGGCTTGCTTCGGCGTCAACCGCGCTTGGCCTGTCGTCGTCGCCTTCACTTCGACGAGGTAGGGCCCAAGTTCAAACGCGCTCCCCGCATCATGATAAATGTCGTCGCTTTGAAGGTCCACCTCGTAGTCGAATCCTCTGTCCACCAACGTTACTTTAAGATCGCGACGGCGTAAGGCTGCGGCCACCGCTTCCTGGACGGCGATGCCCAGTCTCCGACACCGATCAACATCACGTCTTCGGTGTTCCCTTGCTTCGACTTCCTCGGCCAGATCTTTGTAGAATTGCGGATCCGCACCCCCGCTCTCGACCAACTCGGCAAGGCTATTGCGCAACTCCCGACGATCTTGCTCGTCTTGAGCAATTCCCAGAAGGCGCAATTCGAGGCGGTCAAAGCCGAACCAATCGCTTAGGAGCCTGATTGCGTCGTCGTTGTCCTGCAACCATGTCGGATCAAGTAGCCCCGTCAGGGTTGCCGCATTCGCAACCATCTTCTGAGGCCTGTCATCTTCCCCAGGAACTGGAACCCAAGCGCGCACCTTTAGGTCAGCCAGCCATAGCGCTCCACTAATGGATAACTCCACATCCTCACCCGCCCGCCTGCCCTTGACGAACCTCTGTTCCTTCCAGGCTGGGTCGTGCCTCGCCACACAGCACAGTACCAGACCAAGAAGAGCCCGCGCGTCATCCGGATTCTCCTGACAACGGTTGAGTACTTCCGGCGTTAACAACGCAATCTGACTCATCCGCTGTTGCTGCACAACGAGCCCCTCGGTGTTGTCGGTGACACTCAGTTTCCCAAGACGAGGTTCTCGTAATTCCACCGTGCTTTCGATGATCGGGTCGGCGTACGCTATGCCCCAGTTAACGAGAGGCTCCGTGATGTCAGGGGCGCCTTCTTCAGAAAATCCAGTGTAAAGCTCGCCCAGTACTCGATCCGGCGGATAGGCTTTCTCAAATTCCTGAGCGGACCTCCGCCACCTACCGACCGGAGCCATCAAGAGGCGATCCTGGCCCCATCGCACGGATCGATGGCCGCTTGTCAACAGCGGCAATTGCCTCGCGACAGATGCCGCCGCCTCCCCCTTGGTCTCCCACAGATGCGCCAATAGTAGAGCTGAAGCACGTTTCACCTCGGGCGCTACGGTATCGCACACTTTACCGTCAGGTAGCAGGTGCCCCAACCGCTTGACCGCTTCTGCAATAACATTCTCTTCCTTGACTTCCTCGGGAACCGCTTTAGTCAACGCAGATGCCGCATAATGCAGTTCCCTATCGGAGCCCCCCTCGTCTAAGCCATCAAGCAAGAGCTGTTCACGGACATCGTACTCTATGCTCGTACAGATAGACTTGAGCGACTCTGATACGCCCAAGTCCCGTTTCAGCTCGGACGGTGAACACAGGCGCAGGTTCTGATTCGGCATCAAGCCTTCGAGGGCAGTTGATTTGACACCAGCGCGACTCGACCAGCATTCTCCAACAACATCGACGAAAGTAGCCAGCCAGCGTTTCGGCTCCGCTCTGACCCCAAGTTGGCCAAGCGTTTCCGCGTCAGCGCGAACGCAACCCGCCAACCTCTCTACAGATACGAGGCTGACGGCCGCTCCCAGGGAGCGCCAGCCCTCCGCGATCGAGGTCCAATCCTTCGCCAATCCCAAGGTCGGCGGTACAAGATGCTTCGTGACAGCTACAAGTGGCCACAGCCGTTCCACCTCCGTTTCGTCCTCGCTCGCCTCCTCCAACAGCCTTGGAACAATAAAGTCCACGTAAGGGCCATCCTCGGCGAATGCAGGGAGCATCCGCGACTCGCACTCGACGATGGGAGCGCTCGCGAGACGCTGCACAAACGTTCCCAACGCCTCCACCCACCACGCTGTTTCCTCCGCGTTTTCCGCTACGAACCCCCTTTCCGGGCAAGTGGCGTACGCGAGCCAATGTGCGTTCCGCCACTTCTGCTCAACGGCATACCGTACGGCCACGACTCCCGCTTCGAACGCATCACCAAGCAGAGACTTGTCATGATCATGCATCAACAGCCCGCCCCGCTCTTGTTCGGGATCGAACTTCCCATCAAAGACGAGATTCACGGGAAGAAACCCGGAAGATCGTAATGGATATTCCCGAAACACTCTGGGCGCGTCCCGGTCTGGAAGGCGAACCTCTATGCCGGACGAGATCTCCTCGACCAATACAAGCGCTGCAGCGGCCGTTTGCTGCTCTCGGGCAAACCGATACACGCGAAGATCGCGTTTTGACGAGTTCGGTAGAACAACCGCAATTTTGCGACACTCCAAGTACCCGCCGTCTATCTCGACCTTCTCTATCGCCGATGGCGTCCAACGTTCATACTGACCATCGTTCGTTCGAAGCTCCAATGAACCCAGAGTTCCACGCGTACCGTAGACGTACGGCAACGCACGCCGAAGCTCATCCAAACCCCGCGCGAAGACGTCCTTTCCTCCATGCGCGTACTCGATTACTGCTGACTGCTCTGACGCAAGATCGGAGACCGACTCGGCTTTGCGAATAGCCTCGCGCGACTTGTCCATATTGGCGAGAATGGAATCCTCGTCTCCAGACCGATCGAGCGTCAGGTCAAATGCTTCATAACCCGAGTCCAGCGCAAGCAAACCCCGCAGTCGCACATGTTCTGCCAAGACATGCGTTACAAGAAAGCCTGTTCCGAACCTTCCTGTCGTCTCCTCGGACTCGTACTCTTTGCTGGAACCTCCTGACACCAGCGCCGCGAGTTCGTTGGGCAAAAACGGTGCACCGTCATGTTCGAAAACCATGGTGGTGCCATCGTCACGTACTCCAACCTTAACGGTTGACTGGCCGTCTCGAGGGCCAGCATCAAGCGCGTTCTGCAACAACTCGAACGGCCACCGGATGCCGGCGGAATGCGTGCCCTTTCTCGCTTGGTCAACGCGCGTGAGAATCCTTCGCGCTTCGTTCCGAGAGTGTTGTTCCGTCTCGGCATCATTGTATATCCGGAATGCCTCTTCGCTCACTTACCGATTTCCTCCTCTCCCAATCTCGACCAGAGCCGAAGCCTCGTTGCGCGCTATCAGTTCGCGCCGGAATTCCGCGATTGCTCCAACCGCGCGGTCATGATCGGGCACGCCCGCGGACGGCTGCACTCCGGGCGGCATCAACAGCCGATCCTCGTCGAACTCCAGCAGCAGTTGCCATGTCTTAGCGTAACCGGCGACAAGGTCCAGCACCGCCTGCCCGGTATCGCCCACCAGGGCCTGGTTGCGAAGTGTCCGAGCCAGCAGTTCGAGGCTCTCCCTCGCTTCCCGCAGGCGCGCTCGGCCAGCCGGGGCTCATTCAGCCTATAGCCACGCACCAGATGGTCGCGGAGCGTGCGGGTCGCCGATTGGCGGAAGCGCACGCTGCGCCGGCTATTGATCCGGTAGCCGACCGAGACGATGGCGTCGAGCTTGTAGTGCTTCAGCGTGCGCTGGACCCGGCGAGTGCTCTCGGTCCGAACTACCAAGAATTCCTTAGTGGTTGCATCCGCTTCCAACTCCCGGGAAGCGAACACGTTGCGCAGGTGCATCGGCACGTTCTCGGGAGTGGCGTCGAACACCTGCGCCATCTGCCGCTGGGTCAGGCAAACCGTCTCCCGCTCAAGACGCACGTCAATCCGGACCTCGCCTTCGGCGCTCTCGTAAACGGCGATCGCGCCGTCCGGACCGGTTTCCGGCATCTCTTCGTCCATCTCACCCCGCAGCGCGTGACCGGCCAGACTGCCGCCCATCGCCGAACGTGCCGCAACCGCCGACGCATCCCACCCCGAACGCACTCATCGGGGCCTTGCCCAACGGCTCGGGCATCGGTGGCGGGGCCGACAAGCGCTCTCACGACCCCGGCCCCCGTTCGCCATCGCCGCGACTCCGGCCCCGGTCAATTCAGCGCGTCCTTAAGCGCCTTGCTGGCCCTGAACGATACCCCGGACGACGGGCCGATGGCGATGCGCTCGCCGGTGCGCGGGTTTCTGCCCTCGTGCGCCGCTCGCTCGGTCCGTGCGAACCTGCCGAAGCCCGCGATGGTGACGTCGTCGCCACGTGCAAGCGCCTCGGCGATTGATGCGAACACGCCTCCGACCGCGACTTCCGCTTCCTGCTTCGTAACCCCAGCCTCGCCGGCGATTCGATTAACGATATCCCGCTTCTTCATTCCCCTGACTCCCCTGTTTCGCAAGCCGCGGCAGCCGCGGCTTGCGACAGGTTCGCCTCCGCCGAGGCCCGTTCCCGACCCTTAATCATACCTGCCGGAAGGGTCAATTGCGCGACCACCTCCGATCCGATTCGCGCCGCCGTGACTTCGCAGTCTCACCGTGAGCCACACGGTGGTGACGGTCAGCCAGCGGAACGAAATCGTGGACCGCGAGCCATTGCAGGCACATCGACGGCGGCGATGCGTGATTGCCGCCTCTCGGCGGTCGAGCCCTAGCCGCGTCAGTGCACCGTGGCGTGGCCGCGCAGTCCGCCACGTTCTCCTTGAGCGCGACCGGCGTCGTCGCCGGGAACGTCGTGGTCGTTTCGCGATCCGGGTAGGGACGGCGCCGAGCCCAGCACCAACGAATGGTGCCAAGGGACGGCAGGAGGCGGAGGCCGACGTCTTCCGGGCGAATTGCGGGGCCGGAGAGCGGTCTCCGCGCCGCCACCCGGGAGACCGAACCATGCCCGTCAACCTCGCCGATGTTGCCGTGCCACCTCGGTGCGAGCAAATGATCCGCGCCAGTGCCCTGGTCACAATCAATTCGTCAGGCGGCAAGGACAGCCAGGCAATGACGATTCTGCTGTCCCGCTTCGTTCCCCGAGAGCAACTTCTCGTCGTCCATGCGCCGCTCGGCGAAATGGAATGGCCAGGCACGGTGGAGCACGTAGAGAGCACGCTTCCCGACGGCGTGCCGCTGATTTTCGCGCCTGTTTCGTCGGGCAAGTCGCTGCTCGACCAGGTCGAGGAACGCGGCAAGTTTCCCGGAGTTCGGCAGAGATGGTGCACGGCGTCTAACAAACGCGGCCCCATCGAGCGCGAGCTGCGCCGCTACCTGAAGGCCCATCCCCGCTTCGGCGGGCGCCTCATCAACTGCCTCGGCATCCGCCGCGACGAGAGCGCCGCGCGCGCGAAACGGGTCCCCTGGCGGCGCAACGAGCGCATGAGCGTTGCCGGGCGCGAGGTGTTCGACTGGCTGCCGATCTTCGGCCTCTCGACGGCGGACGTGTTCCGCATCATCCGCGACGCCGGTCAGTCGCCGCACTGGATCTACCGTCACCTGTCGCGGTGTAGCTGCTCGTTCTGCATTTTCTCCTCGCCCCGGGACTTGCGGACGGCGGCCGAGCTTCGTCCCGGTCTCTACCGGCGCTATGCGCAGACCGAGCGCCGCATCGGCCACACGCTCTCCCCGAGCGGAGTGCCGTTGCCGGTTCTGACCGGCGTGGGGATTGAGCCCGACCCTGGCGGCCGCCGTTTCGAGCGTTCCGCCTTCCCGCTGGCCTGACCGCAGGGCCGACCTCCCCGCCGAAGCGCGGCGCTCCGCCGCACCCTTCCAGGCTTTCCTCGGCACGGCGGCCGGCGCCTCCGCCGTTCCGTGCGCCGCCCGTGCAGCCGGCTGACCTCGGTTACGCCCGAACCCGACGGGCCGCACCGGCCGGCCGCTCCGAGGCAGCAGGAGCAGGAGTGGAAGCCCGGACCGGGGCGAAGGCCGGGCGCCCGGAGGGTGCCCGCGCCGCGTCCCCGCCTTTCCGGAGTTCCTGTCCATGACCCAACCCGCAACCATCTCCGCGGACTACACGCTCCGCCCGAGCGAAGTCGCCGCGACCCTCGCCCTTCTCGTCGAAGCCCGCCAGCCGGCCATGCTCTGGGGTGGGCCGGGAACCGCCAAGTCGATGATCGCCCAGCAGGTCGCGGACGCCGGCAACCGCCAGTATGTCGACGTCCGCGCGCTCCTGCTAGACCCCGTCGATCTCCGCGGCATCCCCTGGCGCGACAGCGACGGGCGCACCCGCTGGGCGCCGCCGGTGTTCCTGCCGCCGACCGACGATGCCGGCCTCTGGCTCATCAACCTCGAAGAGCTGCCGTCCTGCGTGCCGATGGTGCAGGCGGCGCTCTATCAGCTCGCCCTCGAACGCAAGGTCGGCGAGTACGCGCTGCCCGAGGGCGCCTCGCTCATCGCCTGCGGCAACCGCGAGGGCGACCGCGGCGTGGTCCACCGCATGCCGACCCCGTTGGCCTCGCGCTTCGTCCACCTGGAGATCCGGGTCGACGCCGAGGACTGGCTCGCCTGGGGCGCGGCCAACGGAATCGCGGCCGAAGTGCTGTTCTTCATCCAGCTCGAACCGGCGCTGCTGCACCAGTTCGATCCGCAGTCGAAGGAGAAGGCGTTTCCCTGTCCCAGGACGTGGCATTTCACGAGCAACATCGTGCACCGGCGCAACGGCCTCGACGCAGGCGTCGAGCGCGCGCTGTTCCGGGGCACCATCGGGGAGGCCGCGGCGGTCGAGTTCGCCGCGTTCCTCAAGGTCTGGCGCGAGCTGCCCCATCCCCGGGCCGTCATCGGCGACCCGGAGAACGCCGACATCCCGGAGAACGCGAGTGCGCTGATGGCGCTCTGCGGGTCGCTCTACCGCATGGCGAGCGACGTCAACTTCGACGCCATCGTGACCTACTCGGCGCGGCTGCGGCGCGAGGTCGGCGAGTTCCTCGTCGGCTCGTGCGTGCGCCGCGAGCCGGGGCTCCAGCGTTCGCCCGGCTTCATCCGCTGGGCCGCGGCCAAGACCCAGTGATGGAGGGGTCCATGACCTGGCGCATCAGCCACTACCCGGCCGGCGCCGCGCCCTCGCGCGACTACGCGGTCCAGGCGCCCAGCCTCGATGCGGCGAAGCGCAAGCTCGCCGCCGCCCTCGACGTCCCCCTGTGGACGCTCCGGTAGCACAACCAGGGAGAACACAACTCATGAACCTCACCGACGACGCCATGCAGGTGTCCTTGCGCATCACCGCCTGGTCCGGCCGACTCTACGACCGTCAGGCGAGCAACCACGTGGCCGTCCACCACGACGCGGCGACCAGCGCCGGGCGCTACAACAAGCGCCTGCTGCCCAAGGCCGCCTTCGCCGCGCTCACCGCGGCGGTCAGCGCATGCAGGACCGCGCACTATGAGCAGACCCTGCCGTGGGACGACCAGGGTTCGCGGCTGCTCACGGTCGCCAACTACGACCACTACACCGCGCTGATGGACGGGTTCCGCGAGCGCATGGTGCGCGAGCGCGCCCGCTTCATCGAGGACTACGACGACAACGTCGACCAGGCCCGGCTCGACCTCGGCAAGCTCTTCCGTATCGAGGACTATCCGTCCAAGGAAGCGCTCCAGGGCAAGTTCTCCATCCGCTACCGCATCACCGCGGTCCAGGACGCCGAGCAGTTCATGGCGAAGCTCGCGACCGACGACGTGGACCGGGTCAGGCGCGACATCGAGCACCAGATCGAGGAGCGCCTGCACGATGCCGTGGGCGACCTCTACCGGCGCTTCGGCGAGGCCGTGGAGCGGGTCTCGGAGCGGTTGCAGGAGGACGAGAACGGCAAGCCGCTGGTCTTCCGGGATTCGATGATCTCGAACATCCGCGATCTGGTCGACGTCGTGCCGCGCCTCAACATCTTCGGCGACGACGAGCTCGCGCGGCTCTGCGAGCAGGTGAAGGAGAAGATCGCGGGCGTCGAGCCGGATGCGCTCCGCCCGTCGAAGTCCTTCGACCCCATCGCCCGGGCGCGGGTGAAGCGCCACGCCGACGAGCTGATGGAGAAGTTCGCGGGCTACTTCGGGGCGCCCGCGGAGCCGGCGCGGGAGGCCGCGTGATGGCCACCCGTGTGCTCCAGGAATCCGCGCAGCGCGTCAGCGACGGCGTGACCGAGCTCCTGCGCAAGCAGCCCTTCTTCGGGAGCCTCGCCCTGAGGCTCCCGCTCAGGGCCGATCCGAGCCGGGAGACGCTCGCGAGCGACGGCCACGAGATCCGCTACTCGCCCCGGTGGGTAGCGGCCACCGACGCGCACGTCATCGAGACCGCGATGGCGCGCGTGGTCATGGCGTGCGCCCTGAAGCACCACACCCGCCGTGGCGAGCGCGACCCCGAGCGCTGGCAGCTCGCCTCGCAGCTCGTCACCCACGCGCTCATTCGCGACGCGGGATTCACCCTGCCGCCCGACGCCGAGGCATGGGACGGGGTGAGCGTGGAGGAAGCGTACGACCGCCTGCCCGAACCGCAAGAGGACGATTCCTGCGGCGACGGAGAGTCGCCTCCGGCTGGCGGCGCGATGGCCGCCGCCGCGGCCGGCCAGCCATCCACTGCCAGCGATAACGATGGCGATTCGTCCGACGGCACCGCGGACACGCCCGACAGCCCCGCCAATGACGACGACTCCGGCAAGCCCGATGACAAAGGCGGACAGGAGCAGGACGGTTCGGCCGATGACGCCCGGGGAGATGACCGCCAGGACGAGGGCCAACCGGGCGGCGACGGCCAGGGCCCGGATGGCCATTCCGATGCCCCGGCGAGCCACGATCCCTCCGGCACCGGCGAGATCATGGACGCGGGCGCCCGCGGCGACGGGGGCGACGGTGAGGGTGAATCGCCGGTGGACGTCACCGCCGAGGAGCAGACATGGGACGAGGCCATGCACCAGGCCATGAACCTCGCGAGGGCCGAGGGCAAGCTGCCGGGCGGGGTCGAGGAGACGGTGCGAAACGCCCACGCGAGCACGCTCGACTGGCGGAGCCTGCTGCGCCGCTACATGACCGACGCCGCGCGCCGCGACTATAGCTGGAGCCTCCCCAACCGGCGCTTCATCGACAGCGGCCTCTATCTCCCCTCCATCCGCTCCGAGGGCATGGACGCGATCGCCGTCATCATCGACACCTCGGGCTCGCTCCCGGCCCAAACCCTTGCCGACTTCTGGGCCGAGCTCCGCGAGGTCGCGACCGAGATCCAGCCGGAGAGCGTCCACGTCCTCCAGGTCGATGCGGCGGTTCAGGACGCGGCCGAGTACGCCCCCGACGACCTCCCCTACGAGATCGCGCTCAAGGGGCGCGGCGGCACCGACTTCCGGCCGGGCTTCGAATGGCTCGACGAGCACGGGATACAGCCGGGCGTCTGCCTCTACTTCACGGACATGCTGTGCTCCGACTACCCCGAGGCCGAGCCCGGGTTCCCCACGATTTGGGTGAATCATTCCAGCGCCCCGTCGGAGTGGAACCGCGAGCCCTGGGGAGAGCGCATCGACATCGGCCCCGACCGGAGGGGCTCGCCATGAAGCGCGCGATTCACGGCGCGCCGGCCGAAGCGCTGCGGCAGGCGCTCCAAGCCCTGGCCGGCCTCTCGTTCTGGATTTCCTGGACCTCGGACCCCGACCTCGCGCCCGAACCCGTCGTCAGCGCGCGGTGCATGCGAGACGCCGCGAAGGCGCTGCGCAACGCCGCCCGCCTGCTCGACGAGGCCGCCGACCGGGCCGACCCGCCGCCCGACACCGTCCGGCGGGCGTCTGCGTCCCTCTCCGGCACCGCCCCCGACGACACCTCCGGGGGCGGCGCCGGCCGACGCGCCGCCGACGCCCCGGCAGCGCAGCAACAGCAACCCGAGGCGGAGCCGAGCCCGGACCGGGCGGGCGCGTGCCGGCCGGAGAGGGCCGTCTCCCGCGCGTCCGTCCATCCATCGACGGAGATTCGCATGAACCACATCGCACCCCCGCCCGAGCCGGCGATCCGGGACATCCCGCTTTGCCGGCTCGCGCTTGCGCCCGAGAACGTGCGCAAGACCCCGCCCGACGAGGCCGCCGACACCCAGCTCATCGCCTCCATCAAGTCGCACGGCCTGCTGGAGAACCTCGTCGCCCGCGCCGACGATCCCGCCGAGGACGGCGCCGAGCGCTATGCCGTCGTGGCCGGTGGGCGCCGCCTCGCGGCGTTGAAGGCGCTCGCCGAGGACGGCGCGCTCGACGCCGACCATCCGGTGCCCTGCAAGATCGCCGCGAACGGCAACGCGGGCGAGCTGTCGCTCGCGGAGAACGTCATCCGCATCGCGATGCACCCGGCCGACCAGGTGGTCGCATTCAGCCGGCTCGCGCAGGACGGCGCCACCGTCGCCGCGATCGCCGCGCGCTTCGGCGTCACCGAGCGCCTGGTGGAGCAGCGGCTCCGCCTCGGCAACGCCGCGCCCGAGCTGCTCGACGCCTACCGCGCCGACGAGATCGACCTCGAGACGCTGAAGGCGTTCTCGGTCACCACCGATCACCACCGCCAGCGCGCGGTGTGGGAGCAGGTCTCGGGACAGGGCTACCGGCCCTCGGCCTGGCAGGTGAAGCGCATGCTGACCGAGGAGCGCGTGCCGGCCGGCTCGCCCATGGCGCGCTTCGTCGGCGTCGACGCCTATGAGGCGGCGGGCGGCCCGGTGCTGCGCGACCTCTTCGCCGACGAGCACGAGCACGGGGTGTGGCTGGAGGACCCGGCGCTGCTCATCGAGCTCGCCATGAAGAAGCTCCAGTCGGCCGCCGATGAGCTCGCGACCCGCTGGAAGTGGGCCGAGCCGATGGTGGACCTCGACTGGAGCGCCACCGCGCGCTTCGGACGCATCCATCCCGAGCCCGGCGAGCCGACCGACGAGGAGAAGGCCGAGATCGAGAAGCTCCGCGCCCGCCACGACGAGCTCGTCAACATGGACGAGGACCAGTGGACGGACGCGCTGGTCGAGGAGGCCGAAGCGATCGAGCCGCGCCTCGACGAGATCGAGGCCCAGGTCGAAGCCCGCGCCCGCTTCAAGCGCGAGGATTTCGCGATGGCCGGGTGCATCGCCACCATCGGGCGCGACGGCTCGCTCCAGGTCATCCAGGGGCTGGTGAAGCCGGAGGACATGCCGAAGCCGGCCGAGTCCGATACCGCCGGCGCCGCCACGCAGTCCGCGGATGGCGACGACAGCGATGGCGCCACCGATGCCGGCCGCATCGCCGGACCGGCCGTGTCCACGCCGATGCAGCAGCCGAAGGACCGCGAGGCCGAGGCGCGCAAGGAGGCCGGCGTCGGCATCGGGCTCGCCGACGACCTGCGCGCGATCCGCACCGCGCTGGTGAAGGCGCATCTCGCCGGGGACTTCGAGGCCGCGTTCGACCTGACGGTGTTCCAGATGGTGCGCGCGGTGTTCGCCAGGGGCTACACCGCCTCGTGGCATTCGCTCGACATCGCCTTCAACGAGACCGCCGACCGGCCGACCAGCCGGACGAACGACGACGGCTTCGCGGCGTGGAACCCCGGCGAGGCGATGCTCGCGGACTGGTCGCACCTGCCGTTCGAGTGGATGGAGGGCGACGACGACGCGGCCTGCTTCGCGGCGCTCAGGGCACTGCCCCGGGCCGACAAGGAGAAGCTGTTCGCGGCCGCGGTCGCGCGCACGGTGAAGGGCCAGCTCGCCTTCGAGCACGACGCGCGGCCCGAGCTGGAGGCCACCGTGGCACGCCTCGACATCGACTTCGCGAAGCATGTCCGGCCGACGGCCGAGATGCTGTGGTCGCGCATCCGCAAGGACCGCATCCTCGACATCGCCCGCCATACGCTGGGCGCCGCCTGGGCCTCGGCGCGGTCGAAGTACAAGAAGGCCGGTCTCGCCAAGGCGATGGAGGAGGCGTTCGCGTCCGGCACGCCGCCGGTCGGCATCGGCGCCACGGCGCACGCCGCCGCGCTCGCCTGGACCATGCCGGGGTTCGCGGCGTTCGATGCGGGCGGCGCCGACGAGGGCGACGCGGCGGAAACGGCGCCCGCCGGGAAGCCCGCGAACACCCCGGACGCATCCGGGGATGCCGGGGCCGATGCCGCGCCTGCGCAGAAGCCGCGCACCACGTCGGTGGTCGAGAGCATCGAGTCTCCGGGCGTGGCCGAGCGCCGCGCCGCCGCCCGTGCGGAAGCCCAGGCCCGGAACGGCGACGCCGAATCCGCCGCCGCCCCGGATGCCGGCGAGGCCGCCGCCGAAGCGGACACCCGCGCGAACGGCAACGGCCACGCCGGCCCGGTGCAGGACGAGACCGAGGCCGGCCCGGAGACGGTGAACGGCGAGGGCTCGGAGGACGGACAGGCCGAATCCTCCATCGCCGACGCCATCGACGCGATGAACGCGGTTCCGACCGCCGACGGCGGGCCCCGCGTCATCGTGCAGACGGTCGGCCCGGTCAACGGCGAGGCGCCCGACTCCGACCCGCTAGACATCCCGGAGTTCCTGCGCCGCGTCCACTGACCGCCCGCCCCGGGTTGAGCGCCCCGTCCGGACCATCGCCGGGCGGGGCGCTTCCTTTTCCGCATCCATCACGGAGAGCGCACATGAACGACACCGCGACCATCCGCGCCCGCATTCACGACAGCGCCATCAAGCGCGTCACCCGGACGTTCGCCGCCGGGCTCCCGGACATCTTCACCGAGACCCTGCAGAACGGCCGCAGGGCCGGCGCCACGCGGGTCCGCGTCGCCGTTTCCGGTTCCGACGGCAACATCACCGTCACCGTGACCGACGACGGCGCCGGCATCGTGGACCCCGCCGTCCTACTGTCGTTCGGCGAGAACGGCTGGAGCGAGGACCTGGTGCGCCGCGAGGACGCCGCCGGCATGGGCATGCTGAGCCTCGCGCGGCGCGGCTGCACGGTCTCCTCCCGGCCGCGCGCCCCGAGCGGCGACCCCGCGCCCGGGTGGCGCGTCGAGCTCTTGCCCGCGCATTTTCTCGGCGAGGCCGAGGCCGAGGTTCATCCGGCCGATGGCGCGCCCTGGCCGCACGGCACCGCCGTCACGTTCCAGGCCTCCGGGTCCGAGGACGCCGAGCGCATCCGCCGGGCCATCGAGCAGGCGGCACGGCACTATCCGCTCCCTGTCATGTTCGAGGCCGTCCCCGACACCCCGGCCGGAGGCGAGCGGCTCGACCGCCGCGCCTTCCTCGACGGCGCGCTCCACGTCGAGCGCTGGCGCGGCCTCGTGTTCGGTGCGTTCAAGGACCGCTGGTTCGGCTTCGGCCGCAACGACCCCGACGTCAACTTCCACGGCCTCACCGTCTCCGCGCAGCTTCCCAGGGTCGAGTCGGTCACCGGCGAGTGCTGGACGGTGGGCGCCGACATCGTCGCCTGCCCCGAGCTGGAGCTGGTGCTGCCCGCGCGGAAGGAGCCCGTCGAGACCCCCTTCCTCGAGGAGATGCGCGAGGCCGCAAGGCTTGCCATCTACCGCGCCATGGCCGCCGATCCGGACCCGCGCCCGTCCTTCGCGGACCGCAAGCGCGCGCACGAGGCCGATATCGACATCGCCCCGCCGCCGCCCGAGCTCCTGCCCTGGCGCCCCGGCCTCGCCGACGTCGACGACTGGCGCGAGCCGCCGAAGCGCGAGCCCGTCGGCTCCGACGCGCTGCTGATGGCGTGCGACCCCGAGCCGCCCGAGGCGCAGGCGCTGTGGCGAGCCGCCGAGCGCGCCGGCATCGCCGGCCGGATGTTCGAGCCCGATCATCGATTGGAGGGCTATGCCTGGTACGACGCGATCGAGCGCATCGTCCACATCCACACCGAGGCAATCGTCGGCCGCCGCCCCTACGCGCTCGACAGGTATCCGGCGCCCGAGCGTACCGGCGCGCCCGGGGCCCCGCTTGCGCAACGCCCGGATGCCATCCGCATGAGCCTCACCGTCCGGCCCGGAAGGGGCGTGGGACGCATCCTCGACCTCGACGCCGACGTCGCCTTCGCGGGCGAGGCCTGGTCCTGGGTCGGCGACGCCCTGCCGCTGGTGACCGCCGCCAGCGGCATCGAGCCGTTCCAGCTCATGGAGCTGCTGCGCGCGGCGTTCTTCTCGGCTTCGGACGACGCGGACGCCGATTCCTGGGAACGCCAGCGCGACGTCTTCGAGCACGAAGCCCTCCACATCGCGACCCGGCTGCTGGTCTCGGACGACGCCGCAAGGCGCAGCTCCATCGCCGATGCGGTCACGCGCGAGCTGTTCTGGCTCATCCCGCACGACCGGGGCGCCGACATCGCGGTGCGTGACCGAAAGGTCACCGTCACCCTCGGCGAACCCGTCGCCGGGGCCGCGTCATGAAGAGGCCGTGGACGATCGCGCTCGCCTGTGCCCGCTACCGGGGCGCCACCGTCACCGTGGACGCGGAGTCGCTCGAGGACGCGATTCCGGCCGCCATCCGCGACGCGGACGAGTCCGGGCAATGGGAGGATAGCGACCATGCCTCCGATCCGTGCTGCGTCGCCGCCCGCGAGGGCGCCGGCGCCGACCCCTGGGAAGGACCGGTATCGGCGCTTCCCATCCCGGACCGGTTCTCCGAGCGGGGCGCGCCGCCGGTGGTGACGCTGACCGGTCCCGCACCGCCGGGGAGCATCGAGGTCTCGGGTGGCGCCGTGCGTCTCCGGTTCGTGGACCCCACGGGCACCGTCACCACCGAAGTGACGGACCCCCCGCCGCCTCCGGGGAACGCACCGCTCGTCACCGTCTCGCTCGATCCCCGCGGCAAGCCTCACGTGCAGGTCCGGCACGGCAGGGCGCGCGTGCGGATCGTGGACGGCTGAGCCGCCTGCCCGTCCGCCGCCGGCATCCCATCCTCCGCCACCGCCAGCCCCCGGCCGCCTGGAGCCCGGCCGGCGTCCGTCCGGACGAGCGGGGGCGGGGCGCGGGAGCGTCCCGTCCCTTCGCGTCCCGTTCCCGTCTCACTGGAGGTCCGACCATGAAGACCCACGCCGAACCCCGCCCGGCGCCCGCCGGCATCCCCGCCGCGCCGCCCGAATGCGCCGACGAGGCCAGGAAGCGCGCCATCGCCCGGGCGCTCTGGACCGAGATCCACTGGCTGATGCCGGCCGACCGCGCCGTGACCATCGCCGTCGACGGCGACGACATCCGCGTCGCGTTCGGCCCGCCCCGCACGGGCGGCCGGCCCGCCGCCCACTGACCCGGCGCGACAGCTTCGACGAGGACGCTCCCGTCCGGCGACGCGGCGCCGACTCCTTGCGCTGCCACGCCGTCACCCGTTCCGCCCGTCCCCCCGGACGGAGCGAGCGCCTCCCCCTCTTCCCCGCAGAGGAACCCGACCATGCCCCAGCCCGCCATCTCCACCGCATTCGGTCCCGTGATCCACGCCTACACCCGCGCCCAGGCGATCGAGGACGGCATCCTCGTGGACGTCTCCGACACCGCGCGCGAAGCAGGATTCAACATCCCCGTCGCGGTCACGCGCACCGTCTGGAACCGGCTCATCGCCGTGCCCGAGGGCTACCAAGGGTTCCAGGACGAGGGCGGGCGCCTCTGGGACGTCCTCTGGATGGCGCGCCACTACGCGCTCCGCGCCTCCGACAGCGACCGCGTGAGGATGTGCGTGCTGGTGCGCGACATCCGCAAGGACCTGCGCGACAGCAACCGGCCGCCCCGCAAGCACTTCCCCATCGTGGCGATCGGCGCCGGCGACGAAGGCGAGCCCGTCATCACCGTGATGTTCCCCGAGGACGACTGAGCACGCCGCCGCGCCTCCCCACCGTCCTCACCCATGCCAGGGAGCAACGCCCATGCAGACCCCCAGCCCCGAGCAGAAGCTCGAGATCGCCCGCCGCGTCCACGAGAGCTTCGACCGCCCCAAGCGCTGGCACCAGGGCGGTTGGGGCCGCGACGACGACGGCGACGTCATCGAGTTCGACGGCGGCTTCCACGTCGTCGACAACGACGAGGTCCGTCACCGTCCCGCCTTCCGCCTGGCCACGCCCGAGAGCCCGCGCTGCTTCTGCCTCGGCGCCGCCATCCGGATCCACGCCGGTTCGGTCCTTTCCCACGACCCGTCCCATACCGGCGAGGCGACCGAGACCATATCCGCGGTCTACACCCGACTCGCCGGCATCGACACCAGCGCCCGGGAACAGGACGCGGCGGATTTCGAGCCTCACCTCAACAGCCTCATCGAATGGAACGACTCCGACGAACGTTCCTTCGAGGACATCCGCGAGCTCACCACCGCCGTGCTGCGCCACCTCGACGCCCAGCGCTGGTAGTCCCGGCCTCCCGGCCGAACCCCGCACCGGAAGGGAGCTGAGCCATGCCCCGTGTCATCGAGATCACGGTCTACACGATCGACGAACTTTCCGACGCGGCCAAGGAAACGGCCCGCGCCTGGTATCGCGAGACCTGTCTCGAACACGAGTGGTACGACGCCGTGTTCGAGGATTTCGAGACGATCTGCCGGATCCTCGGCGTGACGCTCCGGACCAGCCCCGTGAGGCTCATGGGCGGCGGCACGCGGGAGAAGCCTCATTTGTTCTTTCGCGGGTTTTCCTCGCAAGGAGATGGCGCGTCGTTCGAAGGCCAGTACTGCCATGCCAAAGGCGCGGCCCGTGCCATCCGCGCCCATGCACCCAAGGACGAGGAACTGCACCGCATCGCGGACGAACTCCAGGCGGTCCAGAAGCGCAACTTCTACCAGCTCGGCGGTTCCATCCGGACGCGCGGCAACTACTGCCACGAGCACAGCATGGCGATCGAGGTCGAGCGCGACAGCCCGACCTGGCAGCCGATGACGGACGGCACCGAGGACGCCGTGATCGAGGCCCTGCGCGATCTCGCGCGCTGGTTCTACCGCCAGCTCGAACGCGAGTACGACTACCTCACCTCCGACACCGCGGTCGACGAGTCCATCGCCATCAACGGATACACGTTCACGGCGGAAGGCCGCCGCTTCGGCTGATCCGGCCGGCCGTCCCCGGCATGGCGGCCTCGACGACTCCGCCGCGCACACCCTCCCGATAGCACCGCGCCGCGCCCGCACCGCCGGGCGCCCGTACGCCGCCACCGCCTGATTCCGCTCGTCCCCGGCCCGCGCCGTCCCGAGGCGAGGCAGCCGGCCGGGGGCAGGCCCGGCGAAGCGGCGCGCGAGTCCTCGCTTGCGCCGCCCGGCCGGCTCTTCCACGTCCTTCCACTTCGGAGAACGCCATGCTCGACGCCCATCCGGCGCCGGGTGCGTCCGCGCGCCCGCAGCTTCCTCCCGTATCCGTTCCGGCCTCCGCCTCGAAGCGCAGCACCCCGGACGTCTCCGCTCCGCTCCTCGACGCCGCCCGGAGCCTGCTCCCGGTGCTCGAAGCCGGCCGGCCCCTCGACGCGCCGACGCTGCGTGACGCCATGACCCGCGCCTATGGCGCGAGCGACGCCGACGGCGCCTGGGTCTGGAAGGACGCCTACGAGGCGGCCGAGGCCGCCGTGGTGATGTTCGTCCGCCGCTACGGACGCGCCATGCGCCGGCGGGCCGGGGCGGGCGCGGACGGCCCCCGCAGGATGCTGGACATGCTCGCGGCCGTCGCCGCGCTGGAGCCCTCGCACACCAAGCGCTCCGAGGCGCAGGTCCGGCTCCAGCAGTTCTCGACGCCGCTGCCGCTCGCCTACGCCGCATTGCAGGCCGCCGCGATCCGGCCGGGCGACGTCGTGCTGGAGCCCAGCGCCGGCACCGGCATGCTCGCGGTGATGGCGGAGTGCGCGCTCGGCAAGGGCGCGTCCGGGCGGCTGCATCTGAACGAGATCGCAGCGGTCCGCGCCGGGCTTCTCGCGGGGCTCTTTCCGGGCACGGCCGTCACCCGCCACAACGCCGAAGCCCTCGCCGACTTCCTGCCGGGCGTCCGGCCGAGCGTCGTGCTGATGAACCCGCCCTTCTCGGCAACGCCGGGGATCGAGCGCATCCGCCACGACGCCGATCTGCGCCACCTCCGCTCGGCCTTCTCGATGCTGCCGCCGGGCGGCCGGCTCGCCGCCATCACCTCGGCCCACTGCGTGCCGGGCGATGCGGCCTGGCGCGGCGCCTTCGCCGACCGTGCCGTCCGCACCGTGTTCACCATGGCCATCGACGGGCGCGCCTATGCCCGGCGCGGCACCGGCTTCGACACCCGGCTCACCGTCATCGAGCGGAGCGCCGGGCCCGGCATCGAGAGCCTGCCCCGGACCCGATCCGGGGTGGACGGCCAGGCCCGCGCCGCCACACCCGCCGAGCTGCTCGACGCGGTCATCGCCCACGTGCCGCCGCGCCTCCCCATCGAGTCCGTGCCGGTCCGGCCCGCGCCCGCCGCCGTCGCCGGCCGCGACCTCTTCGGCAATGCGGTCGCGCCGCCGAAGACCGGGAAGCCCGCCGCCCCGTCGCCGAAGTCCGCCCGTGACTGGGGTCCGGTCGTCGAGCTCGCCATCGAGACGGCGGCGCCGGAGACCGGCGCAGGCGCCGCCGCCGCGTCCACCGCCGGCCCCTACGAGCCGTGGCGCCCGAGCGTCGCGCGGGTGCCCGGCACCATCGAGCACCCGACCCCGCTCGTGCAGTCCGGCGCGATGGCCGCCGTGTCCCATCCCGTGCCGGCCTACCGCCCCACTTGTCCCGAGCGCGTGGTGACCGACGGGTTGCTGTCCGACGCCCAGCTCGAGAGCGTGGTGCTGGCGGGGGAGGCCCATTCGCGCCACCTCGCCGCCGACTACCGCATCGGCTCGGGCTGGGAAACCGTCCACCGCTGCCGAGGCGAGGACGGGGAGGACATCGACACGTCCTTCGTCATCGACGAAGGCGAAACGCTCTCGGCCCCGGTCCGGTTCCGCCGGGGCTGGATGCTGGGCGACGGCACCGGGGCGGGCAAGGGACGGCAGGTCGCCGCCATCGTGCTCGACAACTGGCTCCAGGGCCGGAAACGCGCCCTCTGGCTCTCGCAGTCCGACAAGCTGGTCGAGGACGCGCGGCGCGACTGGACCGCGCTCGGGGGACGCGACGACGACGTCATCCCTTTGGCCAAGTTCCGCCAGGGCGCGGAGATACCGCTCTCCGAAGGCATCCTGTTTGCGACCTACGCGACGCTGCGCTCGCCGGCCCGGCAGGGGAAGGCGTCGCGCCTCGACCAGATCGTCGGCTGGCTCGCGGGGTCGCTCGACGAGGACGACCGCCACGGCTTCGACGGCGTCATCGTGTTCGACGAGGCGCACGCGATGGCGAACGCGGCGGGGTCGAAGGGCAACCGCGGCGAGGTCGCGCCGTCGCAGCAGGGCCGCGCCGGACTGCGCCTCCAGAACGCGCTGCCCGATGCGCGCATCGCCTACGTCTCGGCGACCGGCGCCACCACCGTTCCCGGTCTCGCCTACGCCGGAAGGCTGGGGCTCTGGGCGGCCGGCGAGACGCCGTTCGAGAAGCGCACCGATTTCGTCTCCGCGATGGAGGCGGGCGGGGTCGCGGCGCTGGAGGTGGTCGCGAGGGACCTGAAGGCCCTCGGGCTCTACCAGGCCCGCGCGCTCTCCTACGACGGCGTCGAGGTCGAAATCCTGGAGCACCCGCTCAGCGACGCCCAGCGGCGCATCTACGATGCTTACGCCGGCGCCTTCAAGGTCATCCACCACAACATCCAGGAGGCGCTGAAGGCGACCGGCATCACCGAGGGCGAGTCCACCCTCAACAAGAACGCCAAGTCCGCCGCGATGTCGGCCTTCGAGGGCGCGAAGCAGCGCTTCTTCGGGCATCTGCTGACCAGCATGAAGTGCCCCTCACTCATCCGCGCGATCGAGACCGACCTCGATTCCGGCCGCTCGCCCGTCGTGCAGCTCGTCTCGACCGGCGAGGCCCTGATGGAGCGGCGCATCGCCGAGATTCCCGCGTCCGAATGGGACGACATCAACGTCGATCTCACGCCGCGCGAGACCGTCATCGAGTTCCTGGCCCACGCCTTCCCGGTGCAGCTCCAGGAACCGTTCACCGACGACGACGGCAACGTCATGAGCCGGCCGGTGTTCGACGAGGACGGCAACCCCGTCATCTGCCAGGAGGCCGCCCAGCGCCGCGACGCGCTCATCGAGAAGCTCGCCTCGCTCCCGCCGGTCCCTTCCGCCCTCGACCAGATCGTGCAGCACTTCGGGCACGACGCGGTCGCGGAGGTGACGGGACGGTCCCGCCGGGTGCTGAAAGTGACCGACGCGCGCGGCGAGCGTCTCGCGCTTCGCGGCCGGCCTGCCTCGGCCAACCTCGCCGAGACCGCCGCGTTCATGGATGGTGAGAAACGCATTCTGGTGTTCTCGATGGCGGGCGGCACCGGCCGGAGCTATCACGCGGACCTCTCGTGCGGCAACATCGAGCGGCGCATCCACTACCTGCTGGAGCCCGGATGGCGGGCCGACCAGGCCATCCAGGGGCTGGGCCGCACCCACCGCACGCACCAGGCGTCGGCGCCGCTCTTCCGCCCCGTGGCGACCGACGTGAAGGGCGAGCGGCGGTTCATCGCGACCATCGCGCGGCGGCTCGACTCGCTCGGCGCGATCACCCGTGGCCAGCGCGATTCGCAGACCGCGATGGGCGGCGACCAGGCGCTGTTCCGCGAGAGCGACAACCTGGAGAGCCTGTACGCCAAGGCGGCGCTCCGCCAGTTCTACATGGCGCTCCATCGCGGCGCCATCGAGGGCTGGTCGCTCGCCGACTTCGAGGAGGCCACCGGCCTCAAGCTCGTCTACGAGGGCGCCCTCAAGGAAGACCTGCCGCCGATGTCCCGGTTCCTGAACCGCCTGCTCGCGCTCCCCATCGCCGAGCAGAACCAGCTCTTCGCGGCACTGGAGACCCGCATCGAGTCGAACATCGAGCAGGCCATGGAGGCCGGCAGCTACGAGGTCGGCGTCGAGACGGTGCGCGCGGACTCGCTCTCGACCGCCGGTCGCGAGACGCTCTATGAACATCCCCGCACCGGGGCCGTCACCGATCTGGTCGAGATCGTCCGCCACGACCGGCTGGAGCCCACCACCGCCGATACCGGGCTCGACATCGGCGCCCGCGACCCCGGGCCGGACGGGAAGCCCCAGCTGGTCGTCAACGCCCGCTCGAAGCGCGCCGCCGTCCTGCTGCCCGCGCCGTCGCGCCTGTTCGACGATGGCGGGGTGCAGGAGCGGACGCGCCTCGTGCGGCCCGCGACCCGCGAGACCATGGCGCGAGCCGAGCTCGACGCCTCCAACTGGCGCCCGGCCGACGAGGCGACCTGGCGCGCACTCTGGGAGCACGAGATTGCCGAGCTGCCGACCCACCGGGAATCGCGCTTCTGGCTCGCCGCCGGCCTGCTGCTTCCCATCTGGGACCGGCTGCCCTTCGAGAACATGCGGGTGCGCCGGCTCACCACCGACGCCGGCGAGGCGCTCATCGGCCGCGTGCTCGACGCCGAACAGGTCCGCGCCGTGCGCACCAGCTTCGGATTGGGGGGCGAATTCGCCATGACCGGCGCCGAAGCGTTCGAGGCGGTCATGGCACGCGGCACCGCGCTCGCCCTCGCAAACGGCTGGCGGCTCGCGCGCCGGCGCATCATGGGCGCCGACCGCGTCGAGATCGAGGGACCGGCCGACGGCGACACCGATGCGCTCAAGCGCATGGGCTGCACCGTCGAGATCGTGTCGTGGCGGGCGCGCGCCTTCGCCCCCGGCGCGCACGTGCTCGTCCGCATCCTCGAACGCTGGCCGCTCGCCGCATGAACCGCGCCCGCGCTATACGTATTGCCGGCCCGCCGCTCTCCGGCGGCGCCGGCCCGTCCGCTACCATCGCCTGCGCCTCCGACGCGCGGGTACGTACCGCCGGCCCGCCGGCCGCCGCACCGACTCCATCAGGAGGAGCCCAGCAATGACCGCGCAGACCCTGCCCGACGAACCCAACTTCTGCTTCGTGCCGGCCTACGACATCGAGACCGAGGTGCAGCAGATCCGCATCGTCATCGAGGGCCTCGACGGGCACGTCCCGACCGCCCTGATCGCGCTTCATCTCGACGACGCGCTCTCGATCTGCGACAAGCTGAACCGGCGTCTCGGCCTGGACCGTGATGCCTGGACCGCGATGGCCGCCGCGTCCATGCGCGGCCGGGACGAGGACCCCGACAGCGACGGCTGGCATTGAGACAATCTCCACCGAACCCAAAATGAGCAAACTCCGTATTCACCGCGAGATCGGAACGTGAATTCAGCCAATCACAAGAAAAACGCTTCCGCGTTGACGAATCTCCTGCGCGCCGAACTCCGCGACGCCCGCTTTTCCGTGACCCATCTCGCACACGCCCATATTCAGTTCCTTATGGACACTTACACCGGTAGCGAGAGGAACACGCCCCAGGAACCCACCAGGAAGGAACTTGACGCCAGAGGCCTCAAGGCCCTGCACCAGCGAGGCGTCTGGAAGCAGGAATTATTCCAATCCAAGATCCGGGTGGAAACTCTCTGCCGAGGCCTGGAAAGCGCTGCCCGCCGAGAAGATTTCGAACGCCTGCTCGACGATTTCGGCGTTCTGTCCGAAGGTCACATCGCCCACGCCCTCGGCCCACTTCTCCCCGGATACCAGCATTCGACTACCCAATCCGATTACCCGGAAAAGTCCATCGGCGTCTCCACAACTGCGGACCTGTGGAGCTACCTTCTCGTCGACGCCTGCCTCGCCACGCCCGGACGCACGGCAAACAAGGTGCTCCGCTGGGTGCTCGGCGCCCCGCTTGCCTTCGAGACACGCGTTCTCCTCGGCCGATTGAACGCAGCCTCTTCCTTCACCCTCGCAAACGGCCTCGCCGCCGATCGACTGCCAATTGACAGCACGCACCTAAACGGTTGGTTTCCCACCGGCTTTGGTGTCGCGTTGTCGGGCTATTTGAATCGCACAATACTCCGCATCCCGTGCAGAATCGGTCCTGTCCTGTCGAAGCCAAGCAAAGTCATCGAACACCGGGATGGCAATTCCGTCGAGTCTTGGAGGTTCTCGGCCAACATCGAAGCAGCCTGGCCATTGCAGCCAGGCGGCGTCCACGAGCTCACACGCGCCTTGTCCCTCGTCTGCGACGTCGCGGTCGAGACGCCCATGATCTGGACCGACTACGGCGACCATTCCCATTTCGGCCAGCGATTCGGCTCTTCCAACTCCGGCAGCGGTGAGCCGCCTCCTCGAACATCCAGCGAGTCGACGTTGACGGCAGATGACTTGAAGCAAGCCATTCGCCTTCAACCCAGACTCCTGAACCCGTCCGCCAGTGTTCAGACCGCCTTCCGGTACTGGCTGAAATCCAAGTCGCGCCGTCCGGATTGGGCCGACTGCATGGTGTCTCTCAGGACCGCCCTAGAGGCGCTTTTCCTTGATCGCGGCAACCGCGCGGAATTGACATTTCGCCTCGCTACGAACGGCGCCTGGTATACCGGCCGCAACAGCGCCGAAAGGCGGCAGCGTTACGATGTCCTCAGGAAGGTTTACGCGGCCGCATCGGCCGCGGTTCATTCCGGCCGCGTGAAGAGCACAGAAGCAGGGCTCCTCAGTGACGGCCAGGAAATATGCAGGCTGGCCATCTTGAAGCGCCTCCGTTCCGGGCAGGATCCCGTGTGGGAAGACATCGTCTTCGGTCGCTGACCCTGCGGACCGCGGCCGATTCTCTGCTGCGCAGCCGGCCCAGCGCCGTCCACATTGCTCCTCTATAGTGAAACCCCTATAGTGCGGAATCGACAGTGACATGTTGAAGCCAGTCGAATGGATGGGTTCGAGCAAGGCGGATCTGAAGCGCTTCCCCGACCCGGTGCAGGGGCGCATGGGCTTCGCGATCTACCGCGCCCAGCTCGGACGCCGCCACCGCGACGCCAAGCCGCTGAAGGGATTCGGCTCGGGCGTCGTGGAGGTCGTCGCGCGCCACGACGGCGACACCTACCGGGCCGTCTACACGGTCCGGTTCGAGACCGCCGTCTATGTCCTGCACGCCTTCCAGAAGAAGGCGCGACGGGGCATCGCGACCCCGAAGCAGGAGCTCGACCTGGTCCGCCGCCGATTGCAGGCCGCCGAGCGGCACTACCGTGACACGCATCGTGGAGAGTGACGCCATGAAACCCACCGACACCGCCGTGGAGCGCGGCAGCGGCAACGTCTTCGCCGATCTCGGCTTCCCCGACGCCGACGCTCACCTCGTCAAGGCGGAGCTCGTCAGCCGCATCGACGACATCGTGCGCGATCGCGGCATCACCCAGACGGAGGCCGCGCGACTGATGGGCCTGTCCCAGCCCGACGTCTCGCGCCTGCTGCGGGGCGACTTCCGCGAGTATTCGCTGGAGCGCCTGTTCCGCCTGTTAAACGCGCTCGGGCGCGATATCGACATCGTCATCCGCCAGCCCCGTTCCGCCGACGGCGCACGGCTGCGCATCGCCGCCGCCGAACCCGCCTGACCGCCCCGCCGGTTTCGCCGACTGCCGCTGCGCAGCCGGCCCGACGTCCGCCGCCTCCCTCCAAGCCGCCCCGTACGGGGCGTCCCGCCGGCCCGCCTCCGGCCGCGCGGGGCACGTGCCGCCGGCCCGCCGCCCTCGGGCAACCCGGCCCCGGCCCGCCGCGCGCACCGCAAGGAGGCGGAGTCCGGCGCGGGCGAGGGCGCGGACTGGAAGCGCAGTGAAGAGCCTCCCGGCCGCGCCCCATCGCTGCCGAACGAGGAGGCGACATGCCCGCCGAACCCGCTCTCGCCGCCGCGCCCCCTGCGGCTCAGTCCCGCGCCGCGCTTCCGCCGCCCGCGCCCATCCTCGCCCGCATCGCGCGGGGAGGACCCGCCGCCCTCGAGGACCACGAACTGCTCGCGCTCCTCGGCATCGCCGTCGACGCCCGAACCCTCGCCGCCGCCGGGGGGCTCCGGGGACTCCTCGACGACCCCGACGATCTCTGGCGCACCGTCGTCCTTCCCGCCGAGGACCGGGCCCGCATCCACGCGCTCCTCGACGTGCACGCCCGCTGGATGGAGGCCCGCCTCCTCCGCGACGGGGGGCCGCTCACCTCGCCGGCCCACACGCGGCGCTACATCGAGGCGCGGCTCCGGGGCTACCGCAACGAGGTGTTCGCGATGCTCTACCTCGACTGCCGCAATCGCGTCATCGCGTTCGAGGAGACCTTCGCCGGCACCGTCGACGGCACGACCGTCCATCCCCGCGTCGTCGTGCGCCGGGCGCTCATGCACAACGCCGCGGCCTGCATCGCGGCCCATTCGCACCCCTCGGGCGTGGCCGAGCCCAGCCGCGCCGACCGCGCCATCACGAAGCGCCTTCTCGACGCGCTCGCCCTGGTCGAGATCCGCCTCATCGACCACTTCGTCGTCGGCGACGGGGAACTCGTCTCTTTTGCCGAAAGCGGTCTCCTGTAACGCCACCGGAGCCGACGTCGCGTATCCCCGGGTTGGAGGACAGCCGGGGGAGGGCGAATGCCGCTCGCCGAGAGAGGGGGCGGCGCCATCGTCACCCGGAGGGACCGCGACATGACGACTCTCACCTATGCCGGCATCGGCTCGCGCAGGACACCCCCGTCCGTGCTCCGCGACATGGGCGTGATGGCGGCCTGGCTCGCACGCACCGGATGGCATCTCGCGTCCGGCGGCGCCGACGGGGCGGACACCGCGTTCGCCGGGGGCGCGCCGGCCGGCCAGCGGACGTTCTACCTGCCGTGGCCTGGCTATAACGGGCACGCGGGGCCGGACTGCGTTGTTCCGGGCCGGTCCGAGCTTGCGGCCTGTATCGACCTCGCCGCCCGCCTGCACCCCGCCTGGCACCGCTGCTCGTCCGGGGCCAGACGCCTCCACGGAAGGAACTCGGCCATCCTGCTCGGCCCGACTCTGGACCGTCCCGTCGATGCGGTGGTGGCGTGGACTCCCGGCGCGGCGATTACGGGCGGCACGGGCCTCGGACTCCGCATCGCCGCCGAGTACGGGATCCCGGTGCTGAACCTCGCCGCCGTCACGCCCCGCGAAGCCTGCGAGCGCCTGCTGGCCATCCGCCGCGCCGCCTGAGCCTCCCGCGTTCGAGCCCGAGGGTTGCCTCGCGCCGGGCGAACGCCCGGCAGGGAGAGGGAGATGGGCTCCCTCGCTCCCGATGCCGGACGGGGCAACCGGCGGAGGTGACCGTCCCATGTTCGATTCCGACACCAACGCGCCAACGGGCGGCGCGGACCTGCTTCAACTTCTCGGCCTCGATGGCCGTGCCATCCGCACCATTCTCGAAGAACCGGCTCCCTTCGACCCCCGGGGCGACGACCGCGAGTAGGAGGGAAGCGAGGGAAGGGTGAACGGGAAGGGGCCGGGGGGAGTGAACCCCGGTCCCCGACCGCTTCGCAACCCATCGTCATCAACCAGACCTTGAAGGAGTACCGCAATGGCCTTCGGATTGAATCGCGCGGAAATCATCGGGCGCCTCGGCGCCGACGTCACCGTCAACCACCTCACCAGCGGCGGGCGCGTCGCCAATTTGTCGGTTGCGACCGACGAGAGCTATCTGAATCGCCAGACCGGCGAGCGGGTGGACAAGACCGAGTGGCACCGCATCGTGACCTTCCAGGACGGCCTCATCGACATGCTCGAGAAGCACGCCGTGAAGGGCCGCCTGGTCTACGTCGCGGGCAAGCTCCAGACCCGGCGCTGGTCGAAGCCCGGCGAGGACGGCGACCGGTTCTCGACCGAGATCCTGCTGGTCCCCGGCGGACGGATCCAGTTCCTCGACAAGCCGAACGGGGCGAACGGCAACGGCTCCGGCCAGCCCGCGGCGGAGCCCGCCAGCGGCCCGGCGATGCCGGCCGGCGACGGCCCGGCGGCCCCGGACCTGGACGACGACATCCCGTTCTAGGGACGTCTCCGCTTGCTCCTCCCTCCCGACTCGGGGACCGGCGCTTCGGCGTCGGTCCCCCCTTTTGCTGCCGGCTTCGAGTCCCCCAATGGCTCCGGAGTCCGAGCGGAGCTTCGTAAGGGGACGTTTCCACCGGACAGGAGAGAGAGCATGGCGCGCGACACCGGCATCTTCGCCCGCGGGGCCGTCATCGTCCCCGATTTCGTCACCCCGGCGGAGGAGGCGCGCATCCTCCTTCGCATCGCAGAGGCGCCCTGGCTCACCGAGCTCAGCCGCCGGGTGCAGCACTACGGCTACCGCTACAGCTATCGCGGCGAGGGCTCGCGCGAGCCCGCGCCGCCCTTCCTCCGCTGGGCGGAGTGCATGGCCGAGCGGCTCCGGCCGCACTTCGGCGGCGCGCTCCCGGTGCAGTGCATCGTGAACGAGTACCGCCCCGGCCAGGGCATCGGCATGCACGCCGACCACCGCGACTTCGGTCCCGTCGTCGCCTCGTCATCACTAGGCGCCGACTGGCCGATGCGCTTCCGCCCGCGCGCCACCCGTCCCTACGCCGCCGGCGCGCTGCCCGGCGACGAGGTCGCGGTGCTCCCGCGCCGCTCGGTGCTGGTGCTCGCGGGCGATGCCCGCCATCG
>Ga0209544_1000854_pt1 | contig 37655 bp, 39 predicted proteins | sample MesohylPK_FD_187297 | JGI IMG/M metagenome (GOLD analysis project Ga0209544, IMG submission 187297) | Host-associated microbial community of the marine sponge Aplysina aerophoba from Gulf of Piran - sponge mesohyl, lysed by proteinase K... | ecosystem: Host-associated > Porifera > Sponge >... | reverse complement strand
CGCGACGGTTGAATCAGTACTATTTCATCGGGCCAGACGGTGTTCAGACAGGGCCGTATCTCTCTTCATTCAGCGAGCTGGCGGAGACGCATTCGCTGGTTCAGGCCGTGGTTGAACTGTACCGCGGGACCAATCCCATGACAGGTAAGCCGGTGCACATCGACTATCTGCCCAATGAGAAGGTGATCCGGGTCAGCACCTACTACGCGGATGCGCCTTACAGTAAGAACAAGCCCTATATCTTCACCGTCAACACAAGCTATGAGGTGACACAACCGGCCTGGTAGCCGCGTTTCTCCAGGGAACGTTCCGCCGCAAACACAAGGTAACCAAAATGTCCGGCAAAGCCAAGCGTCGCATACCAGGATTGACGATCCTTGCAGCAATGATAGCCCTGTCATTCCTGCTCGCGCCCGTCAGTGCCCAAGCCGAACCGCCAAAACTGTTCGCAGACGACAGCAAGGCCAACAAGGTCACGATTCAATGGAATGAGATTAAAGGAGCGCAGTACTACGAGCTATGGCGCCTCGAAAAAGGAGCAGACAGCTGGCTCCTGCTCGAACCCGCACTCACAGACCTGACCTACGCCGACACAGCAGTACAAGCAGGCACCACCTACCGCTACACGGTTCGCGCCAACAACAAAAGCGGCCCCATAACCGGCTGGTCTGACTACGAATCCATAACGGCGTATGCCATAGTCGGATCCCTCGACGCACCCGATCTGATTCTGGACAAAACCCGTCCAGGGGAAGTCCCGATGTCGTGGTCCGAAATCGAAAACGCGGCTGGCTACCGTCTCATGCGCTACAGCAGGGATACCACCGGCTGGATAGACATTGAGATCAACCCAACCGCCACCTCCTACACAGACACTGATGTCCGGCCCGGCAACACCTACTTCTACATTGTACGAGCCCAGGCACAAGAAATACCGCACGGCGCCTGGTCCGACTACAAAATCGACAACGTCGTAACAGTGCTAAAACGCGGCACGGACGCGACACACCCCACGCCCACCGCAAGCGCGACCCCCACCCCATCCCGAACGCCTACCGTTTCTGACGGTGGTGGAGGCGGTTCAATCCCTGTATCCAGGCCCATTCCCGTTAGAACCGTTACGCCAACTTCAACGAGCACCCCTACGATTACACCGACTCCCACATCTACCCCGACACCGGCTGTCACCCCAACCCCAACCAATACGCCCATCCCTACTTCAACCAGCACGCCGCTCCCAAGACCTGGAAGCGTAAAGAGTTTGACGGCAACGGCAGTTACTGCCACCTCAATTAAAATATCCTGGAGTCCCCCTGACAAGAGACCAGGACCAACCTCGTATATTGTGCAGACGACTTCTAACTCTGCTGGTGGTCAAAGCGGGGGTCCTGTAACGAGCGGTAGCGGTATTACAAGAAACACCTCATATACAATTAGTGGACTACAACCTTGCACAGGCTATGGCATAAGAGTTCTTGCCAGCAGTCGGCTTCCAAATGGGCAATATTCTAGTGGCCCAGAGACATCCATATCAATAACAACAAAATCAAGCGGCACGGTAGCTCCTGCTTCGCCATCTGGCTTATCAGCGACACCTCGCGACCGTAGAGTATTTTTGCGCTGGGATAGACATAATGGGCATGGTGTTTCATATGAGTACGCATACAAAAAATCTAACGAACAGACTTGGGGTGCTTCGAAAAGTACTAGCAATTCTTTTGTCACAATAGGTTCGCTCGAAAATGGAGTCGCATACACTTTTAGAGTAAATGTGATTATAGCCTGCGGCAATGTCGATTATCCATCTTCGTGGGCAACAACCACCGCCACCCCAACTCAATAATCCCTAACTTACGGTGACTGTATATCCCGGTACGGTTACTGTTTGCTAGGTCCAAGGTGGATTATGACCATAAATATAGTTGAAGCATTACATGAAAGGATGGCACTGACGGCGGAGGCAATGGCCGATAGGGTGGATAACCCTGGTCTTTGGTCTGGCGAAACGCATCTTGAGGGGCTGGTTGGACGCTGCACCAGACCAGCATCGTTGGGTGGTGCCCCCACTGTGGAGTACAGGCGGCGCAGCGGCGCAGCTGCGCAAAGAAAATCCGATACGCCTTTGATGTTCTCCGCGTCCCGCCGTGTTTCTCCGTGGAAAAAAGCAGTTCTCCGCGTCCCGCCGCGGACAAAGAGATGTTCCTCGCGTACTTGGCAGTTCACCAAAAACTAAAAACTGACGACTGAAAACTGCAGTTCCGGGCCCCGATTCTACCCCGCACGAACTCATCGACGCGAAACTGACACCAGAAAACACCAATTTCTCACACACATGTCACCCGAAATACTGTATACTGCTATCGGTCCTTAAGCTGGATAGCGAATGAAATAAGTCCCCTGGTGAGATTACGTTGGCGTTCGAGACTGGCCAGAGCAGATCACCACGAGGACATTTCGAATGATAGACCCCGTGGCCGACTTTTGTCTGTGGGTCAATGTGGTCGTTGATGACATGTGCCAGAGATGCTAAAAGAGAATTGCGACCAACCAGTCTTAATTGAAGTTGCGCCCCCTATCCCTGCTCTGCCAGGGCAGGCTCCCCCCCCCTAATATAACATATTCTTTTCGTCGGCATAGCTCCCTTTCCAAAGCGGAGCCTTTTCGCCATTCCAGGCGCCGCCCGCGTGCCTTGCACGCACGTTAATCTGTCCACACTTTTAGTGGAGGCTCCCTCTGGACCGCGCTGAAGACGAATTAGGAGGACCACTATGAAAATGCAGAATCATAATGGCGCGCGGATGCTCTTGGGGGTCTTGGTCATCAGCCTTGCGGCGCTCACGCTTTCCTTCCTCCAGACAGACGTAACCTATGCGCAAATCGCCGCGCCGGCGCTGACGGCGGATGATACGAAGGCGAATCGGGTCGAGCTCAGTTGGGACGCAGTGGATGGCGCGGCCCGCTACGAACTGTGGCGGTTGGAGGAGGGCGCGGATGATTGGTTTCTGATTGCCGACGCGCTGACCGGGACGACGCACACCGACACCGATGTGGAAGCCGGGAAGACCTACACCTACGCGGTGCGCGGCCTGACGGCTGACGGCGCAGAAGGCGCATGGTCGGACTACAATTCGGAAGAGGCGCGCGCCACCGTGGCGGTGCTGGACGCGCCAGCGCTGACCGCGGACACTACGCAGGCGAACCGGGTGGACCTCAGTTGGACGGCGGTCCCGGGCGCCGTCCGCTACGAGCTGTGGGCGTGGTGGGACGGTCTCGACGACTGGCAACGCCTGGATGACGGCAGCCTGACAGCGACCTCGTACACCCATGACGATCGTAGGGCCGGAACCACCTCCTACTACATCATCGTCGCGGTGGACGCCAACGGTGTGTGGGGCAAGTGGTCGGATGAAGTGAACGCGACCGTAGACGCGCCACCGGATAGCGAGGTCGGACGGGGCGGCGACCCGCAGGAGCCAACGGCAACACCAACGCCGAATCCCACGGCTACAGCTACGCCCACGCACACACCGACGGCTACGCCAACGCAGGAACCTGAAGCGCAAACAGTGGTGGAGATGCCCGGCCCGGTGGAAGGCCTGCAGCTCTCGGCGACCGCGGACAGCGTAACCGTCAGTTGGCAGCCGCCGGCAAGCGGCGGCGCGCCCAACAGCTATATCGTTCACCTGAAACCGGAGGGCGGCGGCAAGGGCAACACCAAGAATCCCAAGGCGAAGAAGACGTCCGTAACCTTCCGCAACCTGGAAAGCGGCAAGACGTACAAAGTCTGGGTCCGCGCCCAAAACGCCAGCGGCAAGGGCGAGCGCGTCCATGCCAGCATCACGCTGCCGTCGCCGGATAGCGCGGTCGGACGGGTCGACGACTCGCAGGAGCCAACGGCTACACCGACGCCTACGATGACGCCAACGCCGACGATGACGGCGACGCCCATGCCAACGCATACACCGACGGCGACGCCCATGCCAACGCATACACCGACGGCGACGCCCACGCCAACGCATACACCGACGGCGACGCCCATGCCAACGCATACACCGACGGCGACGCCCATGTCAGCGCATACACCGACGGCGACGCCCACGCCAACGCATACACCGACGGCGACGCCCATGCCAACGCATACACCGACGGCGACGCCCACGGCAACGCATACACCGACGGCGACGCCCATGCCAACGCATACACCGACGGCAACGCCCATGCCCATGCCAACGCACACACCCACGCCGACAGCGCAGACGACCGCGCCCGGTGACAGGGCTGCGCTGGTGGCGCTCTACGAGGCAGCGGACGGCGCCAACTGGAAGCGCAGCGATAACTGGCTGAGCGACGCGCCGCTCGCGACCTGGTTCGGCGTTTCCGTGGACGATAACGGACTCGTGACAATACTGGCCCTCAGAAATAACGGGTTGAGCGGGTCGATCCCCGACCTGAGCGCCCTCACCAACCTGAGCTGGCTGCTCCTCCAAAACAACCGGTTGAGCGGGTCGATCCCCGACCTGAGCGCCCTCACCAACCTGAGGGTGCTGGGCCTCGATGACAACCGGTTGAGCGGGTCGATCCCCGACCTGAGCGCCCTTACCAACCTGAATACACTGGACCTCGCTCGCAACCGGTTGAGCGGGTCGATTCCCGACCTGAGCGCTCTCACCAACCTGGAATTACTGTATCTCCAACGCAACCGGTTGAGCGGGTCGATTCCCGATCTGAGCGCTCTCACCAACTTGAGCTGGCTGCTCCTCCAAAACAACCGGTTGAGCGGGTCGATTCCCGATCTGAGCGCCCTCACCAACCTGGAACGGCTGAACCTCACAGGTAATCAGTTATGCCTGCTTGAAGGCTCAGACTTGTCCGGTTCCAATGACGTTGTGACCGCCCACCTGAAGAGCCTGAATCCGCCGGTCTGCGCAGGCGAGACCCCGCCAGGGAGGTCGCAGACCCTGACAGCCACGGCAACGCCTACGATGACGCCCACGCCCATGCCAACGCATACACCGACGGCGACATCGACTGCATCGGCTACGCCCACGCCCACGCATACAGCCACGGCGACGCCCACGATAACGCCCACGCCCATGCCAACGCACACACCCACGCCGACAGCGCAGACGACCGCGCCCGGTGACAGGGCTGCGCTGGTGGCGCTCTACGAGGCAGCGGACGGCGCCAACTGGAAGCGCAGCGATAACTGGCTGAGCGACGCCCCGCTCGCGACCTGGTTCGGCGTCACCACGGACGACAGCGGACGCGTGATTACGCTGCGCCTCCCCAACAACGGGTTGATTGGGTACATCCCCGACCTGAGCGCCCTTACCAACCTGGACAGCCTGTCCTTAGCCGGAAATCAGTTGAGTGGGTCGATTCCCGACTTGAGCGCCCTTACCAACCTGAGATCGCTGTGGCTACGTGACAACCAGTTGAGCGGGTCGATCCCCGATCTGAGCGCCCTCACCAATCTGGAAGTTCTGGACATCCGCTTCAACCGGTTGGACGGGTCGATTCCCGATCTGAGCGCCCTCACCAGGCTGAGGGGGCTGGACCTCAGCCACAATCAGTTGACCGGGTCCATCCCTGACCTGAGCGCCCTCACCAACCTGCTACAGCTACGCCTCGATTCCAACCAGTTGAGCGGGTCCATCCCTGACCTGAGCAAACTCCAACGGCTGACGCATCTGGAGCTCGAGTTCAACCAGTTGAGCGGGTCCATCCCCGATTTGAGCGCTCTCACCTACCTGAGATGGCTGCTCCTCCAAAACAACCAGTTAACCGGGTCGATTCCCGATCTGAGCGCCCTCACCAACTTGGTACGGCTGAACCTCTATCACAATCAGTTGAGCGGGTCGATCCCCGACCTGAGCGCCCTTACCAACCTGACTTTGCTGTGGCTCAGTGCCAACCAGTTGAGCGGGTCGATCCCCGACCTGGGCGCCCTTACCAACCTGGAAAGCCTGTCCCTCTTCGGCAACCGGTTGAGCGGGTCGATCCCCGACCTGAGCGCCCTCACCAAGCTGAGATTGCTGATCCTCAGTGACAACCAGTTGAGCGGGTCGATCCCCGACCTGAGCGCCCTCACCTACCTGGTACAGCTGGGCCTCGGTAACAACCAGCTGACCGGGGCTTTTCCCGACCTGAGCGCCCTTACCAACCTGGAAAGTCTGTACCTCTACGGCAACCGGTTGACCGGGCCGATCCCCGACCCGAGCGCCCTCACTAACTTGAGGAGTCTACACCTCGCAAACTACAACGCAGGCAGTCGGAGCAATCGGTTATGCCTGCCTGAAGGCTCAGGCTCGTTCGGTTCAAACAGTGTTGTGGCCGCCTACCTGAAACGCCTGAATTTGCCGGCCTGCGCAGGCGAGACCCCGCCGGGAAGGTCGCAGAACCTGACGGCAACCGCCGACAACAAGCAGATCACGCTCACATGGGGAGCGGTGGCGAACGCCTCCAGCTACCAGATCCAGACGTGGGACAGCGTCAACCGCCGGTGGGGCCGCATTGGCGGCGCCCTGACAGGCACGTCCTATACCCATGCCGGCGTTACGGCCGGGAGGAGGTACTACTACCAGGTGCGCGCGGTAGGCGCCAACGGCCAGCCGGGCGCATGGACGGATCGGGTGTACGCATCCCTGACCTCGCAGCGGTTGCTGCCGCCGCCCCCTCTCTCCCTCGGACTTGATCTGTTCTATCAAAAATACGTGGACGCCGGTGGTGTGGCCGTGGTCGCCCCCTCTGAGGTGGCTGATGAGAAATTGTTTGAGGCGCGGGACATCGTCACCAGTATGTTCTCCGCCCGGCCCGACCTGCTTCAAACCATGGCCGCCAACCGTTTTCGCGTCGTTATATATAGTGTTAGTGATGGGACGGGAAGTATCGTCAATTTGCCCGAATGGTCAATCAAGCCATGGTTGAAAGGAGGAGGCGTAGCCGCGCAGGAGCATAGCGACGGGAGGTTAGTAGGAGCGGCAGCAGTCGTGCCGGATAGCGATCCAAAGTGTCGTTCCGTTATTGTCCACGAAATTGCTCACCTGGTGGACTTCGCGTTCAGTGAAGAACTGCAATCCGGCGGTCCGGAGTTCAGTTCACGACTCAAGACCGCGTACCGAGCTGCAAAGCAGGCAGGTCTGTGGACGGGACAGTACGCGAGCAAGAATGTCCAAGAATACTGGGCTGAGACAGTCACTTTTTGGTTTTCGACAAGCGAGTTTGCGAAACATATACCGGCTGACAGCGATTCGAAGAAACTCGCAGATCACGATCCGGCAGCAGCCAAGCTGGTTGGGGAGGTGTTCGGCGCCGCGACATTGCCCTCGTTCTGTGCGCCCTGAGCTTCAACATTCAGTCGGGCGCCGCCCTGAACCTAGGCCGGCTGAACGCAAAATCCTGTTTGCAAAGGGGGCAAGTCAGGGACAGCAGCACGCGGCCGACGCCCACACCGACACCAACGCCGCAAGCGCAAGAATTGACCGCGCCGGCGCTGACAGCGCAGGCGGCCGCAGGCGCAGTCGAACTGCGTTGGAAAACGGTATCGGGCGCGGCGCGCTACGAACTAATGGCGTGGTGGGACGAGGCCACCGGCTGGCAACAGATCGGAGGCGACAACCTGACCGGCGCCTCCTACACGCACACCGGCCTTGCCTCCGGGACCACCTACTACTACTCCATCCGTGCCGTCAACGCCGCCGGCGAGACGAGCGACTGGCTGCTGGAGCCCTACCCGTCCGCCACCGTGCCGGAGTAGACGTCGCTGAACAGAGGGCGCCGCGCTGAACCGGGCACGGGTACACCGTTACCTCTCCCCTGCCGCCGGACCTGATCACCGGAGGCGGCACCATCTCTGAATGTTTGGTCAACGCAGAGGATGCCTTTGCGGTGGTTTTGGAGATCTACGCGGACGATGTGAGCGGCCCGGTGTCTGAAGCGGCCTTCTTTGATGGCGAAGACCGCCGCAAGTGTCATGACCGCGGCGACGGCGCATGTTGTTGACCCTTACAGCGGCTCGTGGTGTTGAAAACCACGAGCCGCTGGCCTTTTCCGGGCGAAAAGATCAGGCGCTCACAGTCAGTAAGACGGTTCAGGCTCGTTGATGTTTTCCTGGGCAGGGGTATCGACGAAGAAAGGGGAACGGCGATCTGTCCGCGCCGGACACGAAGCGGCACGGAGAAGGGCGAAGATAGTATCCATCCCCGGAGGGACAATGCGCCTGATCGCCGCAGGGCGGCGCAGCTGCGCAAAGAAAATCCGATACGCCTTTGATGTTCTCCGCGTCCCTCCGCGGACAACGAGGTGTTCCGCGCGTACTTGGCAGTTCACCAAAAACTAAAAACTGACGACTGAAAACTGCCGTTCCGGGCCCCGGTTCTACCCCGCACGAACCCACTGGCGCAAGTATGACGCGAAACTGACACTCTGAAACAACCATTTTTCACACACATGTCACCCAAAATGCTGTATACTGATTTGTCCTACTGCTGTGCCTCAATGCCAGTACTTCTGAAGCCGTAGTCGTGCACCGCTTTGGCCGAACAGGAGCCATACTCGGCCCCAGGCTTGAAACAGCGGGCGCGGCGGCTGCGTGTGCAGACACACAGGTAAGAGCGTTGTATTGATGGCCTGGACAAGAACATCCCCCTGACGACTGACACAGATTAGTCGTTGTTGGACTGTTGCCTGGACTTGCCAGAGGTTGGCTGCTCGGCTTCCACGCACCCGTCTACCTTCCGTTCCGTTCCGATCCGATACCAACAGCCACATCTGATGAAATCAGGAAAGACAATTTTTGATGCAGAAACGTAAGAGACGTTCGCTGACGCTGATGATCCTGGGCGCCCTTGCCCTTGCCCTCGGCCTGGTCTGGATGGCGCACGACGCGACAACTGTAATGGCGCATCAGTGTGCTGACGATTCCCCCCCCCAACATGATCCTGTGGGTGGTGGGGAGGGGTGCGATCCGCATACACCGACATTTACACCGACCAGCACACCGACACCGAGACCGACCGACACACCGACACCGAGACCGACCAGCACATCGATTCCGTCTCGCACGCCAGAACCTACTCCCACAACCGTCCCGCCAGACATCCCGCCAGACATCCCGACAGACATCCCAACCAATACCCCCGCTCCAACCAGCACGGCCATGCCAACGGCAACCAACACCGCCATGCCACGGCCGGCAGCGGCGCCAAGGCCAAGCACGCCTTGCATCGTGACGCATGCCGCTACGCCGGCGCAACTGTGCGTAACCGACCAGGGGTTTCAGTACTATTTCATCGGGCCAGACGGTGTTCAGACAGGGCCGTATCTCTCTTCATTCAGCGAGCTGGCGGAGACGCAATCGCTGGTTCAGGCCGTGGTTGAACTGTACCGCGGGACCAATCCCATGACAGGTAAGTCGGTTTCAATCGACTATCTGCCCAATGAGAAGGTAATCCGGGTCAGCACCTACTACGCGGATACGCCTTACAGTAAGAACAAGCCCTATATCTTCACCGTCAACACAAGCTATGAGGTGACACAACTGGCCTGGTAGCCGCGTTTCCCCAGGGGGCGTTTGAAAACGGGGCGCCCGTGAGAGCAGACGAAACGCCACGAGCGCCCTCCAGGCGTCAAGAGGGCGACCACCGAGTTGCAAGTTGATGAAGACGCAGATGGTGTGCGACAGCGCCTTTGTTCTTTGTCGCAGCCGGTCGCTATGCGCCTTGAAGCGGCAGTTGCCTGACACCAGCAATGGAGAATCTATGAAACGCGCCAACCTCTACGCGCTGCTTGTCATAACTGCCATCTTCCTCCTCTTCTGTTTCGCCTCCGTCATCGCCAACGCCCAGGAAGCCGGCAACGACGAGAGTTCCGTCACGCACCTGGGCGAACGCGTCGATGCGCTGTTTGCCCGTGTCGACATGATTGACGAACGCATAGCCGGCACCGAAGATGCAGATCAGCAGGACGAACTGTGGGATACGATAACTAACCTTGATCGCCTCGTAGGCGACCTCGAGCGGGACCTGCACTCTTTCCGAAATATGTCAGATCGTCTGGCCGATCTCGAAGCCATCTGGGACGGGCCTGGCCCTGCCTACCTCGACCACGGGCACTGCGTCCTCGCCACATTCGGCGCCGGCGGGCCCCCCCTCACGCTGCAGCGCCAGACCATCGTCCGCTACATGGCCCGGTTCGACGCCTTGCCTGCCGAATACAGTGTGTACGCCGTCCAAGGCGACCCCGAAACCAGAGAAATCCTGATCCTCTACGTGACCCGCGATGAAAAGCCGCTCTATGTGATCGAACGCTGGTACGGCTGCGAATTCCGCGGCAGCAGCGACTGGATAGAGGCCGAGGGGTAGGGCGTCTGCCAAAGAGGTACGCCATGCCCGCGGCGGCCACCACCATGGGGGGACCGATACGCCGCGAGGCCGTCGCTCTGCTCATCGTTTAACGATTGGGCACTGAGAACAAGCTGGTTCAGATAGTAAAGTGAAACGCAAAGTTCCATCTGATTCTGTTTAGATGCCATGCCCGGCCAGCCGGTGGTGCGTACGAGCGTGTAACCCGGGGATATGTCCAATCGAATGCGCATTCAACCCTGTGGAACCGCCGGCGGCTGAGGGAAGAGGAAAGTGATGAAAGTTGATTGCAAGGATTGGGTGACGCGGCGTTGAATCTGGCACTCGGGTTCTGCCTGATGGACGGGATGCTCTGGCTTGTGAGGAGAATAAAGGGGCGATGACTGAACGAGTTGATGCGCTTCATGTCAAGCTGGCCGAAAAGTTGCGGGTCATGTTGGATCTGGCGTCGGTGGGCCAAAAGAGCGCCATTCACCACCTGTTCGGCATCCTGTACGCCGACGAAATACGCGGCATGAAGATCTATGAACTGGAGTATATCGCTGTGCTTGGTGGGAGCACAACCAGCATGGCGAAAGAGATCAGCAAAGGGCGCAATCTGGCGCCATACGTGCAGGTGAAGCCGGCGTTTCGCCAGTACCGCATCTGGCCATAAGCGCGGCCACGCGCTGCTGAGGAGGAGAGGAGGTAGCGACTATGGACGATGATCAACTAGGGATCGCTGACGTTTGTCTGAACAACGACTTCCGGGTGCAAATTGCGGCTGATCGTCGCAGGGCGGCGCAGCTGCGCAAAGAAAATCCGATACGCCTTTGATGTTCTCCGCGTCCTCCGCGGACAAAAAGGTGTTCTTCGCGACCCTTCGCGTGACTTCGCGGATTATTTGGTTTTGTCTATTTCAACATTCAAGCCAGAAACATCCCTGACAGGCCTGCAGGCTTTCCGTTCTTGTTGACCAGCCTTCCCCAAATGGCAACGGAGCCTGGAAAACGCCTTAAAATCTATGGGGAAGACCTGTTTCGTCAAATACTTTTCCGCCCTTTCCGACGAGTCGCTTTCCAACGATGATATTGTCGAGTTGATGTTGCGCAACAAGGAAAAATGGTCGACCATCTTCAGCCGCATTTCAAATGGAAGGCGCATCGTCCGGTCTGGACGTGGGCGGGAGGCTCTGAATCTGATTGCCGGATCAAAAGTCGACGAGGATGGCAGAGAAAAAGCGCCGAATCTGAGAGACGGCCTGTCATGACTACGTCGCCGCCTTTATGACCATGCCCAATTTTGGGCGCCTGGAGCGAAATGGAGACGCACAAGCGTGAAGAGGATTGTGACGATCGATCTGCCGGACGATGTATACCGCCGCCTGTTGCGTTCGGCTGCACGCAACGGGTGGACGCCGGAAAAGGAGATCGAACACCTGATCATGAAGCAGTTCGATCGCGACTACTCACAAGCGGAATTTGACAAACTGGTGCGGGAAATAAGGCGAGGTTGCGAGAAAGACTAACCGCCCGCTCAGCCCCCTGCACGCGCAAGCGTCTGCCCCGCGGGTAACCAGCTGGCAAGCCAACTAACATACGACCACGTAGAACAGGGGATCGGGGTGAGCTATGAACGGATCTCCCATTTTGCGCGCGGTTCAGGTCCTGCAGGACCTCCCAGGCTTAGCAGTTGCGAGTACTGTATGAAGTGGGCCCCAAAAACTGGACCATGAGCTAAGGTATATGTGCGACGGTTTCCGCGCGAATCCCCTGCCAACAAAGACGTGGAAATGTGTAGATCACCCCGGAGAACACCATACCGTTCAGTGTAACTCTGTGGAGTACAATTACACCCCGGGTTCCGATTGATCACGGCTCCGGGTAGCGGTTAACAAGAACAAGAGCCCGGGCGTGAATGTCGGCCCAGGCTTTTGTCAAAACCTGTAGGGCTGAACAAAGAGGAGGCGCATGATGGAGCCGGAACTTACGCAGGGCATGAAGGATTTCGCCAATTTTATGGAACTGTACGTAGAGCCGACCTTTGCGTTCTTCTACTACTTCGGCGTTGCAGTGATGGGCCTGCTCAACTTTCTGAGTTATGTCGTGACGTTTCTTGCGGGTATGTGAGGAGCCTGAAATGAAACCTGTTCGGGAATAGAGAGGCGGCCGGTCGAAAAGTAAAGGCTGTCGGCCAAATTGTGGCATACGTAGTTTTTGTGAAAACAAAACGATACCCAACAGATTTGACTGACAGCCATTGGTTTATTGATCAGCATCTGATTCCCGCAGCCAAACCGGGTGGACGACCCCGCAGCCTGGATATGCGTCTGACAGATTCCACTCATCAGCCACGCTGGCGAATTCACCGCTCTGCTCTTTCATGGAACCAAATACGAAAATAACAGCCAAAAGGCTGAGGCGATGAATGAACGCCTGGACACATAAAGGAGACAAACATGGTTCGTTTTACAATCCTGGTCTTCGCCCTTACGCTCTTTGTTGCCGGTTGTGTTGCCATTCCAACCGAAAATGAAGCGGCGGGTTACACCAGGTCAATGGTGCAGGATGCGATCCGCTACTATGATCGCAACGGCAGGGATGCGGCCGTCGACTATTACAGTTCGGAAGACAGCGTGCATGGTCAGTGGTACGTGTTCATTGTGGATGCGTATGGGTATGCCATTGCTTCGCCCAACCCGGACATGATCGGCCGGGACCCGGCGCTGCGCGTCGATGCAAGCGGTTACTTCTACGGCGATGACCTGATGAGCGCAACCGGGGCGGGCAAGTGGATCAGCTACATCTTTCGTCATCCGCAAACAGGCGAGAACGCCCGTAAGCATACCTGGGTCGTGCGCCATGACGGATTGCTGTTCGCTTCCGGCTTCTATCCCGATGAGTGATTCCAACGGGAAGACGGCTGCTGCAGTGTCCACGACCGTAACGGTGCGCCTGTCATGGTGGCCTCTGTCCACCGCACGTTTCCAAAGCGACGCCATCTCTTCGCCGGCAGTGCCTCAGGCCCCAAATTGGCGGCATCGCGCAAACCGCTTGGCCGCTGAAAACCAAGCCGCCACCTTCCCCCACCCGGATGACTCGCTGCGAGTGCGTCTGGTGCATCGCCGGGACCTTTGGGCGGTCGGGCCTTCGGCCCTCCCTTGTGCAGGGGCTGCGCCCCCGCAACGCCCCGCCCTGTCTCGCCACCTTGCTCATTCTTCCCCGGCAACGTGTCTAGCCAACAGAGTATTCCCCCCAACGGTCCGGTAGGGGCAGGCCCTGTGCCTGACCTCGCACCCCCAATCAACCGACCCCCCGTAAGGCCAGGTCTGGCGCCTGCCCTGCGTCTCTCCAAGAGCCGGTAAACAATTCCAGCCGCCGCCGGCACAATCTCCCCGCCCGACTGTTCCCACCCCAAATCTGGGATGCACCCGGCATCAGATGTCCCATAGACGGAACCCCCTTGCTGGAATAGGATGAATGGTTGCCACCACAGCGTCCATCTCCTCATAGCCAGCAAGGGGGCGCAACGCGCCCACGCATCCCTTTACGGCCAACTATAAGGATGTAACGCTGTGGTAGTAGGCGTCCTACTCTGGAGAAAAGGTCGAGTCAAGCATGGAACGCCCCTTCCTCGCACACAATCTGTCGCTACGCCCCTACTGTCGCAAATATGCCGCCATACTGTGTGATTGCAGGTGCGGTCGGGCAGAGTGCAGGTCGGGCATGTGGCGCTTCGCGCCGGCGCGCGCCGGCATCCACCAGGCGCGACCAATACGCGCCGCGCCAGCTGTGCCGGACCATGCCCGCCTGTCCTGACCCTGCTTTTCTTCCCAAAATCGGCCCTTCTTGAAATTTCGGGCCAGTGCAATATTTCAAGTCCCGCCGACACGTGACTCGGAGTCTCGAAAAGCCGGTCACGCGCCCCACAATCACGCACACGCGTACCGAGTCCAATCCCATATAGCCACGAGCCCACCTGCCCGGAGCGGAAGCCCAGTTGTGGCCCAGGCCTACACGTCCGGCGCAGTGCCTGATTTGGTTGTAGGTGTGGGCCTGCAACACGCTCTCAAATACGGGGCCTGGCTGCCAGCACGCAAAGACCGGGGCATCGCCTGCACGACCGCAAACCGCTTTATCCGGCTACGCCGGCAGTACCCGCAAATTAACCAAGTTGGTGATTTTGACACTGTGTCGGCGGTCCTGACCAGAGGGCGGACGGCCCGACCCCGGAGGGCGGCCAGTCCCTGTCTGGTGACCCTCGATGACCTTTGGGATTGGGAGCGGTGGGGGCCGTCGGCCATTGCCCGGCGGTTCATGGACCCGGACGAAATCGACGCGTTCGGTTCGGCCATCGAGGGCGCGGTCAGGCAGTACATCGAAGAGAGCGAGACCCGCGAGGAACTGTTCCAGGCTCTGGCGTGGTTCCGGTTGGCCCTGTCGTGTCAGGTGGATTTCGGTCCCTACGAGAGCGAACCCGGCGCAAGGGCCGAAACGGGCAGGCAGGATGCGGCATACCGTGACGGGGACTTCTATTGGGTCGGGTATCTCGAGGACTTTCTGCGCCTGACAGACACCCGCGTGGCCAGACTCCCTCAAAGCCCATAGGGACAGCACCCCACCGCCAGCGGGTTCGCCGCACATATCGATGAGCTGCGCAATCTCTGAAACCCGCTTCAACCTGCGCCGGCCGTAGTCCGGACCGGCTCCGGACTCTCCCCTTTTGGCATGCGGTAGCCGACGCGGGCTTCGGTGAAAATGTATTCAGGGTTGAATGCATCATCGCCCAGTTTGACGCGTAGCCTTCTCACGATGGTGCGAACCAGCCCCACGTCGCCGGAATTCCCCTCACCCCAGACGCGCCGCAACAGCTGGTCGTGGGTCACAACCAGGCCCGCACTGGTCGAAAGCGCAACGAGCAGCGCATACTCGGTGACGGTCAACACGACCGGACGCCCGGCTACAGAGACACTGCGTTCGGCATAGTTGATGGCCAGCTCTCCCACCGTATAAGCCCCGGGCTTCACAAGCAGACTCCCTCCCGCGTGCCTGCGCAGGGCGGCCCTGATCCTTGCCGCCAGCTCGGTTGGCGCGAACGGTTTCACCACGTAGTCGGCGGCCCCCATGTCGAATGCCTTGGCGATCACCCTCTCCTGTCCGTAGGCGGAGAGGAAGATAACAGGCAGATCCGCTTTTTTGAGGATACTCGTCATCAGATCGACCCCGTCGATGCCCGGTAGCATCATGTCCAAAAGGACCAGGCGGGGCTTCTCATCCTCGATCAGGCGGTAGACATCCTCAGGTTCCCCCGTCACTATCGGTTCATAACCTGATTTGGCGAGGGCGTCGCGGATGTATCTGAGCGCGTGCGGATCGTTGTCGACGGCGAGAATGCGCGCGTGATTTTCTGCTGCCTTTCCGGTCCCGGCGCTAGGCGATAAAGGTTCGACAGTGCCGCCAATGTCCTCCCGCGCAGCCACCGGAATGGTGAAGATGAAGCGCGCGCCCTGGCCGAGCCCGTCGCTTTCGGCCCAGATGCGGCCCCCGTGCGCCTCGACGATGCCCCTGCAGATAGCCAGGCCCAGGCCCGCCCCCGCAAGGTCGTCCCGCTGTTCCTCCTCGTCGATGCGGGAATACTTCCTGAACAGGAGCGGCAGACGCTCGGCGGCTATGCCCTTGCCCTCGTCGGTGACTGAGACGGCCACCTGGTACTGCTCAAGTGCAGCGCTCACCCTGATGGTGGAGAGATCGTTCGAATAGCGGGCGGCATTGGTGAGCAGGTTGCTGAACACCTGGACGATGCGCCGTCTGTCCGCCATGACCTGGGGCAGGTCGGGCTCGACGTCGATCTGAATGCTGTGCCTGTGGCCTGTGCTCACGAACATGATTCGGGCCTCGTCAACAAGCGCGGCGATTCCCGACGGCTCCGGGTCGACCGACAACGTGCCCGTTTCGATGTGAGCCATATCGAGCAGGTCGCGAATCAAACTGCGCATGCCGTCGGCCTGGTTGGAGATGATGCGCAGGAACTGGCGCATTTCTGCGGGGTCCAGCGCGGACTCCTCATCCAGGAGGGTGGCTGCCGATCCCTTGATGGCGGACAGTGGGAGGCGCAACTCGTGGCTCACCATGCCCATGAACGCGGTGCGCTGCTGCTCCAATTCCTCCAGCGGCGCCATGTCCTGAAGGGTCACGACAAATGATTCCACCTCGCCCTCTTCCGTGAAGATCGGTGTAGCGTTGATCAACGCTTTGACGCTGCGGCCGTCGGGGACCTGCAGAACGATCTCCTCGAAGCGAACTGTCTCGCCGCTGCGCAGCGTCTGCGCCAAAGGGAACTCCTCAAGGGCGATCTCGCGCCCGTCCGCGCGGCGGAAGGTGATCAATTCAAGAAGCTGCTCCAGAGAGCGGCCGGGCATCTGCAGGCTGCTGACGATCCGCTCCGTCTCTCGATTGAACGACAACAGGCGGCCGGCCTTCGCGTCCAATACCACGACACCGACCGGCGCGGTGCTTATCAGCGTCTCCAGGTTGTTTCTGGCCCGCTGCTCGTCGCGGTATCTGCGCGCGTTGGCAATGACGAGCGCGGCCTGGCTTGCAAACATGACCAGGGTCTCTTCATCGTCTGCGGTGAACTCTCGCCCGGCCTCCGTCACGCCCAGAAAGATGTTGCCGACCCGTTCTCCTCCGTGGCGGATGGGCGCGGTCAGGAAGGAGACGGGAGAACGTACGCCCGCAGGCAGATCGAGCTCGGGAAGACCCATGGACCGGATGTGGCCGATCAGGTCATGCAGGCGCAGCGGTTCCGGAATATCGCCGAAGTATGCGAACAGTCTCATCCCATCGGGCAGGTCCCACAGATATTGGGCCTCTTCCGGCGTTATGCCGGAGGAGAGGAGATCCTCGGGCTGCCCCGTCTCGTCGAGCAGTGTGAGCACGCCGCAGCGGGCGCCGGTCAGCGAACAGGCCGAATCGAGGACGCTCTGCAGCACCGCGTCGAAGTCGAGGCTTTCATTGATCTGCTGGCTGGCCCTGCTCATCCGGGACAGGCGCTCCCGCAGCGCTTCAATCTCTCGTATCAGTGCATCGGGCTGTTTCATCTCCTGCTCCTTTGTCCGCCTGCCGGCGCAGCGACCGGATGCGGGCCCTGATTGGCGACGCGTAGGGACCAAACACTCTCCATTCTATCGTTTGCAGAAAAATTGCCATAATACTGCAATAAAAAAAGTGCCGAATTACATGAAAATTATATTTTCAGGCTGTATAATTCAAGGGCAGCCGCGTCATTTTGGCGTTGGCGCATATGGACCACCGGCCGGAGAACAGCGACGAAGACAACCTGGCCGCGCTGTGCCGGAAGCGTCACAACACGCACGACGAGCCGAAGCGCGCGGCCAACCGGAAGCACAACGCGCTGCGCGATGCCGGGCAGTTGCGGCTGTGGCGATGATGCCACGGTGCTTCCCCGGCTAGCCCGCCGTGCGCATCTCGAGCGTGTACCCGGGGGTGTCACGTTGGCCCCGTGGAACGGCGGCCGGCCTTGGCATTTGGGGGAGCGGACAAATGACCTTCCGCATATACGGCGAGACCGGCGCGCGTTGCCTGGAATCCGGTTGGTACGTCTGTCGACTACACCCCGAAGTCGAAGAATACTTCGCCCAGGGCGAGTACTTCAGCGCTTGCCCCGGACCCGACGATGACGCCGACGAAATGCACGACGCCACCTGGATGCTCGTCGAAGGGGCTGAGTAGGGGGGCGCACAACAGCAAGGAGAAGCAGACGATGGAACCCCGTTACCCTATGCTTGAAAAAAAGATGGTCGACGAGTGGACAGACGATGATGTTGAATCGTATGTAGACGCGCTTCTTAACGATTTATCTGATCTAGCCGAAAAAGATCCGAAAATTTATCGGATATTACACCATGTGATTGCTTTTGTGCTTTTCGTGTCTTCTATTGACTTGACAAAGTCCTTGTCCCGGGAGCGCGCCCTTAGCAAAGAGATAGACAAGCTTCGCTCCCATCGTGATAGAAAAGAGCACATCGAAGAAGTAGTCGAAGACCATGTTGAATTTCAGGTTGGTGAGTTCGATAAGCACTACAAAAACGCACTCAACCGCATGCGGAAACAAATTGAAAGCCTCAGTATCAGGATGGATCGTTTGGGGGGGAATGAATAACCGCCGCTTTGCCGCGCACGCTGAGAGGAGCCGCCATTGGAATGGATCGTTGCAATAATAGTTTGGCTGTTAGTTTGCTCCCTCATTTGTTTTCTGATCGCAAGGGCAACATGCCGCAATTATAGAAATGAGCCTATTGATGAACAGATAGCGGTAAATGCTTCACAGCAAGAGGTAACTGATGCACTACATGAGTACATTGGTGCAGTGAACGCACGTGTTGATACCCTGCCAGAGTATATTGATGCACACGATCACGTACTACAGGTTCGACAGGAGATCACCTTGGAGGCTCTTTTCGTCATAAGGGATATGCTTGAGTTGATGGAACACCCTGGCGACAAAAGGCTTGCATTCTCCAAGTTTGTGGAAAAAAGAAACGATCTTGACATCAAGCTAGACGCCTTGAGAGAGGACGAGTAGATTGCCAATCCGCCCTGAGCTCCGCGCCCTCTACCCGCCCAACTGGAAAGCCATCAGCCGCCGCATCCGCTTCGAGCGCGCCGGCAACCGCTGCGAGTGGTGCGGGCCAACCAATCACTGGTTCCACCCGGAAACGGGGAGCGTCGTCGTGCTCACCGTCGCGCACCTGGACCACGACCCCGCCAACAACGCAGACGACAACCTGGCCGCGCTGTGCCAGGCCTGCCATAACCGCTACGACGTGCCGAAACAGGCGGCCAACAGGAAGCACCGCCAGCTAAGGGAAGTGGGGCAGTTGGAATTGCTAATATAGTGGTGAATACATGTCAAGAAAGTCGTACTGGCAACGTGTTGACGCATACCAGGGTAACTATCCCAAAGCTAGAAAAGATGCCTTCCGCCGTTCTAACGGCTCGTGCCAGTTCTGCGGAACCAAAAGACCCTTGGAAGCGCACCATTGGACCAGGGGATTCTATCCCCCAGGCGACAGGGTAACGGCCGACGACCTTACTGCCCTATGCAAGTCTTGTCACTACATTGCTACTTGTCTCCGGGGCATGCTCCACGCCGGCTGCTCACATGAACAGCTTGAAGCAGAGTTTGAGCAGGCGGTCAATGACCGAGAAAAATGGCAGGCTTTGTTGGAGTGGACCAGTACGGCAAAGTCTGCAAGGAACAGAATGATTGAGCTGGATGCGAAGAATGTTCCTCAGATAGCCAGCGACTTCGCTGACAGAGACGTCGGATCGGAGTGGAACCTCCGGCCGGCTGCGATACTCATTGCAGGTATCGCAATTCTTAGTTGGTTTTACAGCGCTTTTTATTGAATTGGAAGAAAGGCCAACCTATGAGACTTGCGAACCTGTGCGCCAACCGCAAGCACAACGCGCTGCGCGATGCCGGGCAGCTCACACTACCACTGAAGGCACCATGAAACGCGCCAAACTTCTCGCACTTATCGTCGTTACGCTGGCACTGCTCGCCGCGGCCAACATTGCCAACGCTCAGTCGCCGTCCGGCACCATCACCATCCAGCCGGAAAACCGCTGCAGCCCGTACAATCGCGACGCCTACCCTTATCCGCAAAGCGTCGAAAACGGAATCATCGCCCGCATGGGCGGCCGCATCTACGGCCCGTATACCGGCCAGACCTTTTCCAGCCCGCGCGAGCCCGGCCAGCCCGCCGTGCGCGCAAGCGTATACCCTGGGTCGCTTACAATCCGGTGGAATGGGATCCCCAGTGGAACGGTGGGCGGCTTGGGCTTTGCGGCGCCCGTGCAACAAAAGGGAGACACAATGGCTATGTGGATCGGGAGATCCATTGAGGAGGTTGGAGGTCCTTATTCTTTTGGCGCCGAATTCATTACGTCGGACTTCAGTAGCTACTGCCTGGCGTCTAGTGTTCGCCCCGTGGTGGGCGAACTGTTAGGACATCACGAAAAAGGAAAAACGATTCTCTTGGAGTCCCGTTGGAATATGGCAGGGACGGTTAAATGTCTAGGGCTCGTTGACGTTTCAAAGAGGCAGGCAAGATCGGCGCAATCGACAGCGGGGAAGTGGGGGAGCAGACGATATCTGGCCGTGCGTCAGGGGCCCAGCGCCCTTTCGTCTCTCATGTACATCCCAAATGAGTCCACGAGCTTGCGAGCATCAATAGAGCGAGTGAGACGCCTGCGATGTCAGGGGACAGCCCGTGCGAAATGTCTTGGTTTCAAATTGAACACACATGAGTTCCCGTTCATCATATAATTATTATATCATTTTTGATAAGCGATGTTCTCTATCTCAAAAATTTTTTCTCGCAAACGCTCGTAATCTCTCGTGGATCTCTCGTAAACGCTCGTACGAGCGTTTACCCGCTCCCGTACGAGCGCAAGACCTGTGTTCAGGGAGCGTCCAGCCCAGCTTTTCCTGCAGTTACACTGAAACTGTGTCTCTTCAGCCCGCTTTGAAACCATGCCTTTTCACCGACCGCAGCCGGAAGAGCTTGCCTTCTCGACACACCTTGAAAATGTCAACGAGCCCTAGAAAACCATATCGGCGATAGCCCTGCTGATTTCGCAATGGAATTCAAGTCGTGTCAACAGGAACTTGAACGCCTGTCACAAGACCTTTTGAAGCCTATTAATGCCTGGCCGTAGCTTCCCCGCACCCGCAGAAAGGGAAAAATCTGAATGAGATGCTCGTGCTGTTCGAGTATGCCCGATATGACGGGAAGGACAGCGGCGCGCATGCGGAGCGGGTCCGGGCAGTGACCCACGAGGGTGTCCTTGCAAAAATGGGTAAAGTTTCTGCCACTGATGGTCGGCAATTCTCTTTGTAGACATCCTACTATTGTCGCCAATGTGACAGAACGAATCAAACGTCAACGAGACCTGGTGATTTCTTGAAAGCGTATCAGGAAGTTTTTCCCAAAGAGAGCGGACGGCCATTCCATGTGGAACGGTTGATACCCTCAACCACTGTATAGCATGGAGATGAAAAGTATGGCTACGAAACGCATTGCAAACGCCCTGGTTCTGTTCTTGGTTCTGGCCATTGTCCTGGCGCTGCGGCACACGAAAATGGCGGGGGCGCGTGAGATGTTACATGGGTGCACCGCGGAAGCCGGACTCGACGCGGTCAGGTCGGGGGAAGCTGTGTCCGACGATCATTTTTACCATGATATAGTATGCGGCGACCATACGGCAACGCCAATACCAACGAACACACGAATACCAACGAATACACCAAGGCCAAGATCAACGAACACGCCAACGTCGACGAACACACCAAGGCCAAGATCAACGAACACGCCAACGTCGACGAATACGCCAAGGCCAGGGCCGACGAACACGCCAACGTCGACGAATACGCCAAGGCCAGGGCCGACGAACACGCCAAAGCCAGTATCAGCACAACACCCACCCACTCCATGCGTCGTGACGCATGCCGCTACGCCGGCGCAACTGTGCGTATCCGGCAATGGGTTTCAATATTATTTCGTCGGGCCAGGCGGTGTTCAGGAAGGGCCCTATCTGCCTTCAGTCAGCGACCTGGCTGAACTGCATTCTGTGGCTATGTCCGCGGTTGAGCTGTACCGCGGCCTGAATCCGATGACGGGCAAGCCGGTTCAGATCGACTATCTGCCCAATGAGCAGGTGATCCGGGTCTTCACTTACTACGCGGATACGCCTTACAGTATGGACAAACCCTATATCTTCACCCTCAACAATAGCCATCAGGTGACATATCAGGCCTGGTAGGTTCAGAATGGTGGGCGATAAACCAACACTTTCCTCCAAGGAGGAAACCGCATGAAACGAGCGCTTGGCGCAGCATTGGTCGCCGTGCCTTGGCCGCTGGCTCTGGTAGCGGCGCCGGCGATTGCCGCTGCTCAAGACTGATGATGGCCAGAACAGCCGAAAGGAACCAGGCAATCAAGGCCGGGGAGATGGACGAACAAAATCTTAAGTCGAGAGAGGGTTGTGCATCAGAGTCTGCTCTTGGCAGACCAAGCTTGCGAGCGATTCAAATCAGCGCCATAGACCTGCACGCCCGGACAGTCCTCTGCGCGCAATGCAGCGTTCACCCGGGGAACAACAGCCTGGAAAGTCGCAATACATCTTTCCTGTAGAACGGGGGGGCGGCCGCGGTCTAGAAACAGTCTAGGAGAGCAAAATGGCTGATCCCGGAAGAGAGGCTGAGCAGAGCCTGGGGCTCTTGGAAGAAGCCGTTCTCACTGTCCTTCGGCAGACCTATCCGGACGCTCTGAAGGCAACTCAAATCAATGACGCGTTGGGCATCGCGCACCCGCGTAGGGGTTACGACAATTATCTGATAGATAGCGCCGTCAAGCGGCTGGAGAAACGGGGTTTCGTCGAACAGACCAGCGAACGCGGCCCTTGGAGATTGACCGTCACCTGAATAAGTCCGCGCCCACTGGACTATCCTGCCGTGCGCGCTCGCCTGTACCCGGGGAACAACAGCTTGGCAAGTGGCATCACACCTTTCCTGCAGAACGGAGGGCGAGTTTAGGAACAGCCTCCAATATGGACAACATAACCGTAACCGACCTTCTTTTCCTTGTCCTGTTCTGGATCCTTATAGACCCAGTCGCAAACTACCTTTTGAAACGAACAAGGAAATTCCAGCGTCGGCTCCGCAAGCAAATGGGCCGAGGAATGACCTGGTCAGTGTCTAGCTAGGCATATAATTCCCGTCTATTTGTATCGAACAAAAGAGGATAAGCCATGCCAAGACCAAGGATTAACCTTGAAATGATCGATGTGCCGGTCGGGTCTATCCTTACATTCAAGAATCACGAAGATGTCACTTGCAAAGTTACCAACCAGAATCCTCCGAAAGTATGTTATAAGGGAGAGATCACCGGTCTGTCTAGAGCAGCACAAATGGCTGGTGGATGGAATTACCCCGTTCGAGGGCCATCATTTTGGAGGTATGAGGGAGAACTTCTTACGGATCGCAGAGAACGCCTCGAAAAATTATCAAACGAAACAGATATAGGAGACGAAGCAATAGGACGCACCGCTCCTTTGCAATGTCATATGGAATCTACGGAGAAAAAGCACGACAAACTATCTACCATCGAGGTTTCAAGAGTAGACATGGCAAAGGATGTATCAGTTGAATACCCACTGTATTTGCTTCATGTCAGAGATGACGAACTGTTTGGCGCTGGTTGGAAATTACTCTCCGAATCTTTTCTGATTGAGTGGCTAGAAAGTCGTCTTGCATCATCTGAGTTGGAACTCATAAAACAGGCGGCCGATAGTGGCTATACAACAAGATATGATAGTGAGTCGCAGCGGTTTGAAAGTGTTCCATCACAAAAAGAGTCATTTTTTGCTTCCTTTACTTCTGAATAATAGGAAAGGCCTATGGTCCACTTCGAGCGTGCGGGCAACCGCTGCGAGCACTGCTGGGTTTAGCAGTCCGTGCAAAGCAGCAAAGAACATTCATAACGCATCTGAATTGACCAAGGAGGTTCAAATGCCAAAGCGATCTGCTTTCTTTAGCCTGCTCCTCATCGCGGCACTGATGCTGGCCGCATGCGCCGCGCCGCCGGCCGCAGAAGCGCCCGCCTGGGGAAGCCTCGATGGCAGAGGCGCGCCTGCCGGCATCAGCGGCAAGGTCGTCGTCGAAGCGGGCGGAGTGATCCGCATCGGAGGCTCCTTTGCCCTGACCGGTCCCATCCCTACCCTCGGCCTGGACATCCGCCACGGCGCCGAACTGGCTGTCGACGACCTCAACGCGACCGGTGGACTCGAAGGCTTCATGTTCGAGCTGGTAGCCGAAGACGGCGCCTGCGACGGCACGCAAGGAACGAACGTCGGCAACAAATTCGCCGCCGACGCGACCATCGTCGCCGTCACCGGCGGCACCTGCTCTGGCGAGACCTTCGGCCTCCTGCCGATTCTGCAGGAGGCGCGCATCCCCTTCGTCAGCCCCAGCGCCACCAATCCCGACATCACCTCCCCGAACTGCGATGTCTGCAACCGCGTCGCCCTCAGCGACGCCCTCCAGGGCGCCGTCGATGCCGGTTATGTCTTCAGCGATCTGGGCCGCACCAAGGTAGCCGTCGTCCACGACAACTCCGACTATGGCAAAGGCGTTGCCGAAGTCTTCCGGAACAACATTTCCGGTCTGGGAGCCGAAGTAACCGGCTTCGAAGGCGTCCAGGTAGGCGATACCGACTTCCGTGCCATGCTGTCCAGGGTTGGCGCCGGTGGGCCCCAGGCCGTCTTCTTCGGCGGATACGCCACCGAGGCCGGCCTCATCGCCCAGCAGATAACCGAAACACCCGGCCTCGAGGACACGGTCTTCATGAGCGTTGACGGCGCCTTCACCCAGCAGTATATCCAGGCCGCCGGCGCCGCTGCCGAAGGCACCTACATCTCCTTACTTGCCGGAGACGACTCCGAAGCGATGAACGTCGAATTCGACGCCAAGTACATCGAGAAATACGGCGTCAGCCCCGACGAGCTCGGCGCCTTCCACAGTCAGAGCTACGACTCCGTGATGCTGATCGCGGCCGCCATTGCCGCGGTTGCTACTATCGACGACAGCGGCAATCTCGTGCTCGACCGCGAGGAACTGATCGCCGCCATTCGCGCCGCCGATGCCTTCGACGGCCTCACCGGCACGATCAAGTGCGACAGCATCGGCGAATGCGGCGCCGGCGGTGTCCAGATTTTCCAGGTCACCGACGGCGCTTTCGTTCAGGTCTCCGGATTCGGAATGGAGTAAACCACAACACAATCAGGAGAGAGAACGTCCTCGTTCTCTCTCCTCTTTTACCAACGCCGGGACCAGGGAAACGCCGGGCAGCTGTCACGGGACGGCCTGCCGGCGAACTGATAAGGAGGGCGGCAAATGGACGTGGCGGGTGAATTGGCAACGAAATTGAGGAATATGCGGCAAGCGGCCCCCCACGGCCGGAAAATTGCTGCCGTTCATCTGTTTGGCATCATCTATGCGCAGGAGCTTGAGGGCATGAACCTCCAGGCCATTGCTGTGCGGGCGGGCTGCAGGCCCGGTTTGGGGGGAGAGATCCGAAAAGGCGTTGTCTTGGCGGAGTATGTCGAGCCTATCTCATATTTCCGCACCGATTGGCTGCAATGATACGAAGAAAAGGAGACAACGCAAAATGAGTGGCAGAAGATGAGCGCAGAAAACGCGAGGGCGCGCTTTCCTGATAGGCGGGGCACGACCAGGCAGGCAGTTCTGGATTGGGGCGGACAAATGGTGAGCCAAATTCTGCGGACTACGCAAGAAGACATCAATGAGTTGATGGAGATTCAACAGCAGAACTCCCCTTTCAACTTCAGCTGCAACCAAGTGGGGAAAGTCTGGCCAGCGCCTGGGCTTGGTTACACTCAGCTAGAGGACAGGGCATATGTAGACTTTGATCTTCTAAACAAAATTGTGCGGATTGTGCTGCAACGTGACTATCGGGGAAGGCGGTTTTACCTGACACGTGAGGGGGCGTTTCTTAGCGACAGCGACGAATAGATTGTGGAGTTTCTCTTTTTGGATTAGCCAATTATGCCTGCCCCCAACTGGGCCAACCGCATCATGTGGACGGGCGACAGCCAGAAAAACACACATGAAGCCTCCCCGTGAAACGAAATGCTTGAAGAAATCAGACGGATCATAGAGGCGCAAAAGCGCGCCTGGATCGAAGCGGCGTTTTGGTTGGGGACCGAAGCAGCGTTTTGGCTGGCCCTGGCACTCGGCGCCGCAATAGTTTTCGATTAGACATGGCTTGCCTGTATCACCGCGGGGCTGGCCAGACGAACACGCACAGGGAGACCCCATGAAACGCGCACTCATCATCGCACTGCTGGCGGTGGCGGTTCTGGCGCCGGCAGCGCTGCTGGCACAGGACGAGGATGTGTCGCTGAAGGGGCTGGTCGGGTACGTGAAAGCGCTGCAGCGGCGTGTCGGGGAGATTGAGCAACGTCTGGCCGCCATCGAAACCGCGATCGCACCAACGCCCACGGCCACGCTGACACCCACGCCTGAAAACAGGGCTAGCCTGACGATTGGGCGCCGGATGAATGTGCGGCGTGGCCCTGGGACGCATTACGAAATCATCGGCACGGCAGACACGGGCGACACCTTCGAGATCACGGGGAAGAATCTGAGCCAGGACTGGTGGCAGATCGAGTATGAGAGCGACGCGGCCTGGGTCTATGCGCCCTATGTGACGACGTTCGATGACGGCAACGTGGAGATTGTGCCGACACCGACGCCTACAGCTAAGACGACTCCTGCGGCCGAAGAGATCACTCTGAACACCCCCGTCGAAATGCCTCGTGCAATGCTGTTCGCCGCATATGCCTGGCCCGTGGGGACAGCCATGGACGAGATATTGGTTAGCTTCACTGTTGACAACGACGTTGAGCTTGGCGGCAATCATGGTCTCTACCTCATCGCTTGCACTGCGTTCTCCATCGCCGGAGACGGCGCTTATTTCGGGCTGCAGACTGACGTCAGCGATCCCGCCAGAGGCAACTTGGGCAAAGGCGCTATATTCTCGCGCTGGTACGAAAACAACGAGACGGCCGAAGTCCGGCTCGCAGACACCAGGGTTCCCGAACGCGGCTGGACGGAATCGGGCGATTACGAAGGCAACTTTGTTAGCGTCAGGGGCAGGTACCAGTGGGGCGCCGGCGACTATACACTCAAAGTCGCCGCACAAGAAGCCGACAACGTAGGCCAGTGGTACGGGCTCTGGGTTATCGACGGCAGCGGCAAGGAGACGTGGATCGGCTCCTTGCGGTTCTCACCCGGGGCCAGGATTGACCCTGTCTGCTATTCGACCGTCGAGGTCTATGGTGGCCCGCCGCTGAAACCGGCCAACGTCCCGTACTGGAAGGTCTCAGTGAATCCGCCGACAGGAAACGGTATACCCGCTGCCCTTGTAGAGACCTGGTATCCGCAGAACGTCGAGAGCCTGAGGAACGCTTTGATAACGGTCAATGGCGCGCGCGTCACCTTCGAAGTGGGGTTGGACTACATCGCTCACGAATGAACGCCTGCTTAGAGCGAGCCCGACTCTCCTCTCGTCTGTTCGAATCCTGTTCCCCGTCTGGCAATCCCTTTGCCAGATTTTCCAATACGCTCTGATAGGAGAAATAGCCGTGAACACATGCCCCTCTTGCAATGCTGATGTGATTGCCGGAAAGCGATCGTGTGCGAGCTGTCGCGCCAATGTCGTTGATCCTCAAATCGGCAGCCTATCCACTCCGACTGGCGCTGTGTATCGCGTTGACAGTGGTCGCGGTACACCGTATGGCGCCAGCTGAGCCCTCTGTGACATCTGTGCCGGTTGCCGCCCCGGATAGAGAGCCGCTGGTCGCGCGCTACCCGGCTACGGTGCCAGGCATGGCGGCGGCAGACACCCAGAGCAGGAACTCCGGCAAGCCGAACCCGGCGCACAGCTGTCTCTGTCTGTTCGAGGCTGACCGCCTCTCAGCGGCGAGAGGGGTACACATTGGAATTAACCAGACCATACCGGACGCCGGTTCAGAATGAAGCGACTATTCAGAAAGGCAGGGTCGAATGATGCGGCAGAAAATTGTTGGCAATCGTCGTTACGTCCTCCTCGCAACTGTACTGGCTATAGCCGTTCCGGCTCTGTGGTTCACGTTCATATGGGTTGTGGCGCCCGGCCTTCCCCCCGTTCCCACATCCACGGGTCCGGTTCCCACACCCACAGATGTGGCGCCCAGCCCTTCCCCCGTTCCCACACCTACGGATCCGGTTCCTACACCCACAGATGTGGCGGTGGCGCCATCTCCGGCCGGCGCGGACAGGGAGGCGTTGGTCGCGCTCTACCAGGCTACCGACGGCGCCAACTGGCGCGACAACGGCAGCTGGCTGAGCGACGCGCCGCTCTACCTTTGGCACGGCGTCATCGCCGACGAGAGCGGTCATGTTTTCAGACTGAATCTCACAGAGAACGGACTGAGCGGTGCGATTCCGGCCGCGTTGGGCAACCTCACCAACCTGGTAGATTTGAACCTTTCAGGCAATCAGTTGAGTGGAGAGATTCCACCAGCACTGGGCAACCTCACCAACCTGGAAGAGCTGGACCTCTATAGCAACGAGTTGAGCGGTGCGATCCCGGCCGAACTGGGCAACCTCACCAACCTGACAAGGCTGCGCCTCCCCGACAACCAGTTGAGCGGAGAGATTCCGGCCGAACTGGACAACCTCACCAACCTGGAATATCTGGCCCTCTGGAGCAACCAGTTGAGCGGAGAGATTCCGGCCGCGTTGGGCAACCTCACCAACCTGGAACGGCTGGAGCTTTCAGGCAATCAGTTGAGTGGAGAGATTCCGGCCGAACTGGGCAACCTCACCAACCTGGAACAGCTGGAGCTTCAATACAACCGGTTGAGCGGTGCGATCCCGGCCGAACTGGGCAACTTCACCAACCTGAGAGCGCTGGATCTCAGGGACAACCGGTTGAGCGGTGCGATCCCGGCCGAACTGGGCAACCTCACCAACCTGAGAGCGCTGCTCCTCTCCGGCAACCAGTTGAGCGGAGAGATCCCGGCCGAACTGGGCAACCTTACCAACCTGAGTGAATTGAAACTCGCACGCAACGAGTTGCGTGGCTGCGTGCCGGCAGCTTGGCGCAATGTAAATAACAGTGACCTGTTTTACACCGACAGCCCGGGGTTGCCGTTTTGCGACGCGTCATAGACGACAAGCCCCGCCACGGCCGCCGCCGCGGACAGGGAGGCGCTGGTCGCGCTCTACCCGGCTACCGACGGCGTCAACTGGCTGAGCGCCGCGCCGCTCGATGCCTGGCACGGTGTCACGACCGAAACCTGACAGTGCTGTCCCTCGCCGGCAACCGGTTGACCGGATGCGTACCCGCAGTCTGGCGAAATGTAGAGAAAAATGACCTGAGCCGCCTTAGTCTGCCCTTTTGTGGCGTTGGTACCGCCACGGACGCGGCGTATATCGCCTAGGAAAAGGTCCGGGCTGTCCACGCCTGGGCCCTCCGATCCCGCCTGGTCGAAAAGTACACACCCGCAACTGCCAACTAAGTGATCGCCGCGATCAAAAGCACCCTGAAGTCCGCCTGGTGCCTCGAACTGATCGATACTGTAACCTTTGTAATCGGCCAATTGCAACCTTTACCCTCGGCTGATTGCAACCTTAGTTCCGGACCTCCAATTCAGCCGGACCCTGCCGGCTAACGAACAGCCTTCACTTGGAGCTGCACGCCCTCATGCTGCTGAATGCAGCGGATGACCTCGAACAGATTGCGGGTGTGGGGATTTCCGGACGGGCCGAACATACGCATCAGACTCTTGGGCGGCTTGTTCGTGAGGGCGCCCAGTTCCTCGAACCCGATGGTGGCGTTGATGTAATCGCGCAGCACGATCTTGCCCGTATCCACGTCTCCTGCCAGCAGGCACTCGACGCCTTCCTCCAGCAACCCTTCTCGAAATGCCGGGTCGCGTTCGGCGCGGACCTGCACGGTCTCTTTGAAGTCACGGGTGAGCGGCATCTTTCACACCTCCTCCTGCTTGCGGCGCCTGTACGCCTGCCAGAGTGCACGCGCGCCTTCAATGTCCCTCTGCTGGCGGGCCTTTGTGCCACCACCGAGTAGGATTATCAATGTGTCCCCATCTCTGCCGAAATAGACTCTGTAGCCTGGACCGATGTTTATGCGGCACTCCAACACCCCTCTGCCAACACCTCTGACGTTGGACAGGTTGCCAGCCTCCATGCGGGCGAGGTATGTCCTCACTCTGGCCGCTGCCCCGGCGTCGAGACCGTCGAACCAGCGACCGAATGGACTGCGACCTCGGTTGTCTATGTATTCTCTGATCTCGATCATGTTGATATGGTAACGCTATCGTTACCATTATGCAAGGTTTCGTCCAGACAGCGTGCAGACTGAACATCGAAGTCGACAATGTCAATTCTTTCGTGTAGTCAAACAAAACTCAAATATAACTTGACGAAATACGACATAGCAAAACTTGGATAATACTGAAAGCGGCAAGCGACGATACCTGCCGCTCTCTCTCTATGCAAAACGCAAGGCGCATCCACAGATCGATCGGCTCAAGATGGAACTTAAGTGGTTGAAAAAATCGTCGGCCCCTCGTAATTCAACGAACAACGGAGACTGCTCCCCATTGTAGGCTTTGACGATCGCGCCGGACTTCTGTATCATCTCCATATCACCGTCAGCACACCACGACCTGAAGAATCCATAACCGTACATTCCCCGTCTAAGGATTGCGTCTTTCATAAGATGAAGGGAGACTGAACCGGGTGATGAAAGCAAAAATACCGCTGGTGCTGGAGCCTCAGCCCGAAGGGGGCTACACCGTCACCTCACCGCTACTGCCGGAGCTGATAACCGAGGGCGACACCATGGCCGAGGCCTTGGCCAACGTGGAAGACGCCTTTGGCGCGGTTGTGGAGATATACCAGGACAGAGGCCGTCCACTGCCGTCGAGCCTCTATCTGGAAGATGCGAACGGTCCCTTATCCGTCGAGACAATCGTCTCCGTCCCGTGAGATACAGGGAGGCCGCCCGCAAGCTGGCGAACCTGGGGTGTTACGAGATTCCAAGGCGAGGCGGAGGCTCTCACAGGAGATGGTTCAATCCGGGAACGCAAAAAGACGCTGTGCTGCCCGACTGGGGCAGCCGGGACCCGAAAACTGGGACCCTGCGCTCGGCAATCAGACAGTTGGATCTGGACTGGGAGGAATTCCAGAAGGCGTAAAGCCGGGAGCGCCGAAACATGGCCGGCGGAATCACGCCAACCACCTCGCGGCGCGTCCGGCCTCCTCAGACCGCGTGTAGACCTCCACCATTCTTGCCGTCTTCCAGCGCCCCTACGCCATTATCTCATGCGTCGCGCCATCCCGATCCGCCCCAAATGCTAAGAAAATGAAATCGCCTCTTTTCCCCTTCCACAGTCCACCGATTGGAGACCGCCATAAGTATCACTGTACTGCCTCCAAGGCAACCTTTGCGCTCGGAGGGGAAAGGAGTTCTTCTTTCCTCTAATTTGCCCGTAACTCTAAAAGAATATCTTCGAGGCAGCCCGCAAAAAAGTCGGTATGCGCGGCGGCGACGTCATAAGGAACTGTCCAGAGCTTGGTCCCTCCTTCGGATATGTCTTGAGTAAAACTTGCGTCGGAGAGCTGTTTTGTCCACTTTTCAAGGAGAGCGAGGACATCGCTATCAGGTGGCTGTTGGCCCCAGGCCGTTCCGAAAGTGATGTCTCTTACTCCTGCCCATCCTGGCACTGAAGTAAGGGATAACCAGGCAACCGTCAACAAACGCCCTGAACACCTCGCGCGGATGCTAACGGTTCTTTCGCCCCATGCCAAAGTGGCGCCGGCTCTGTCTGCCACAGCGAGGATCCGCCCGGCAACCATGCGCGCTTCCTCGCTGGGGAGTTCTTCAAGAAAGAATTCCCGCGTCAGCTTTCGACGCCGACGCGATCTGATTCCCTCGGTATCCGCCGCTGTTCTCCCGATGACCCGCGGCACTACTGCCTGAATTGCATCTCCGCGGAACTGCTTGACCTCCACTGCCAAAACCTCGATATGGGCCATCTGAGTATTGAGAAACACAACCACCCTCTCCAAGGGATCAGGAATCTCGTCCGCTACGAACAGCAGCCGCAAACGTTTTGCAGCAAGATTCGTGGCCACGGTCTCCCAGAAACCATCTACATCCGGTTCATCATCCGTACCCAGCAGCCTTGCAAGCAACTCGTCAGGGTTGGCGTTCTTTTTTCTGCTTTCGTTCTCGAAAGTCCGGCGAAGTTCATCCGCCGTCCACGTCTCCGCGGCGTGCGCAGCATACTCCAGCAACTGGCCCACAATAGTGCGCCGTAGCTCAGAACTCGAGCCCCGCTTCACCTCTACCAGCGTCGGCACAGCATCCTGGTCGATGATCAGATGGTCGAGCGACCAGCGATCACCTAAGTCCGAACTCTCAGCGATGCCCTGTTCGCGAGTGACCAGGATCCACCGTATCGGATCGTCTGGCCGCATCTGTTCCCCATCCAGCAACTCCGGATAATCGGCAATCAACGCCTGCAATTCGTCCTCGGTGGAGAACATCTCCTCTTCAAGAGGCTCTAATCCCCCGCGTTCATTCCGCGTGTAAATGCGTTCGGCCATACCATACTCCTAGCTCTACACTCGCCCATTCTGCCGTATATTTCAACGCCTCGACACTGAGAATGCCAAAACGTGGCCGTCGGCCTACCCCAACCACTTCGCGGCGCGTTCGGCGTTTTCGGCGCGGGTGTAGTCGGCGACCATGCCGGCGCTTTTCCAGCGGCCCTGCGCCATTATCTCATGCGTGGGCGCGCCGGCCCGCGCCATCCCCACCCCGAATCCCCGTAAAAACCTCGCCCTACAGTCAGCCAGCCCTGCAATATCCATCTATACATATATCAATATGCTTAGTGAATGCATGTCCATATTCGTTTTAATGCCACTCTTAACATCCCCGCCGGCCAGGAAACCTTCCACATAGCCGCATTCGATCTGTAAACAACACGATTGCAGGACTTCATTAAATGTATCGTTATATGATACACTTCGCGCATAAGGCTGCATGAGAGGCATCAATTCGCCCGAGGATTTCGCATGCCGACTGTAGCAGTAGAGGGCCAGTTCCGTTTCGTTGTCAATACGAGAGAAAACAGCTTTGAGCCTCCCCATGTACACGTCTGGGTCGGCAACGAAGACATCTGCCGTATAGAGCTGAACGGAGGCGTCTTTATGGAGAACCCCCTCCAGGTACCTTCAGGGACATCATGCGAACCTATGTCAGGTACGCCGAGGAGATCAGGAAGACGTGGGATTCCATTCATGGAGGGAACTGATGATAGACGCCGTTCTCGTTAGAAACGCCAATCGGATGATGACGGTCGCCGCCCTGTTGGAGCATGGCATCGAACTGAGCTTCGCGGATGGAGCCAAGGGTCTCATACCGTACACCGATCTTCCTGAGATCGGAGAGCGTGCGGCTCTATCCACCCTTGCGCTGCCCAATCCATACGAGCTCGTTCTCAAGACAGCCCAGGGCACGCAGATCGAGATTCCCTGGGACTTCGCCCGCCACTACTGTGACAAATTCTATCGACCGACCGTCGAGGCCATAGCCATGCGGGGAAGACGTACCCTTGGCGAGCGCATCCGACGGCTTCGCAGTTCTGCCGGCTTAACCCAAGAGGCGCTCGCCCGCGCAGCGGACATCGGACGCGTGACACTGGTGCGGCTGGAGAAGGGTGAACAGACGCCCAGATTCAAGACCCTTGACGCAATTGCCAAAGCCCTGGGAATACGCGTCTCGGAACTGCTGGTTGAATCGGAGTTTCTTCACCAATAACTGCCGCAAAAAGTACAACACTTCACTGGTACGACGCGGCGTATAGTCGAGAGCGCGTGCCATCGTCATTCACTATCTCTACGCCAACCACCTCGCGGCGCGTCCGGCCTCTTCCGAGCGCGTGTAGACCTCGACCATGCGCGCCGTCTTCCAGCGTCCCTGCGCCATTATCTCATGCGTGGGCGCGCCGGCCGCGGCCATGCGCCGGGCCATCCCCACCCGCCCCGAATGCCCGGAGAAACCCCGCCCCAGGCCCGCCACCGCGGCCGCGGCGCGGATGCGCCGCGAGATCGAAGCGGCCGAAAGACCGAACACCGCAGCCGCCCCGTCTGCGTCCGCCGGCCGGATCGCCCCCAAGGCCTCGACCGACGCCGGCGTCAGATAGACCGTGCGCGCCTCCGCGTCCGTCTTCGAGCGGCCCACGGTCAGCCGGCCCGAGCCGTCGTCCCAGCGCACAACGTCGTCCCACGTAAGCGCAGCCGCTTCAGAGCGGCGCAGGCCCGCGTCCGACAGCACCCGGCACAGCGCGATGTCGACCAGCCCCCGGTGCCGCGCCTGCCCGGACGATTCCATCTTGCCGCCCCGGCCCACGCGCGGCGTACACGCGGTCGCGGTGACAACCGCCAGCGCCTCCGCAGTCAAGGCATACGCCTGCCGCGGCGCTGTAGCCTGCCGCGCCAGGCCGCTTATCGTATCGGTCACGACCTGGTCGTTCGCGGTCGGCTCGACACCGACGAGCGCCTGCACCTTGCGCAGCGCGGCCACCGCCATCCGCAGCGAGGAGATGCCGGCGCCGTCAGCAGCCCGTTCCTGCAGATAGGCGCGCAGCGCAAACGGCGGCGCGGCCAGCGCATGCACACCCTGCAGCGCGGCCCACCGCCCCCAGGTTCTGAGCGCGCTGCCGTAGGCGCGGCGCGTGTTGGGCGCGAGCGCTTCCAGCGCAGCCTCGAAGCGCGTCGCCTGTTCGGAGTCGTACGGCCTGACGAGCCCGAGCGCCGCGTCCTGAATGGCGACCAGGACGCCCTCCCCCGCGCTGGCCGGCGCCTCGCTCATCGTTCTGCCCCCTGCCTGTAAATTCCCATAAAAAAGCCTATCTGCATAAACACGCGATAATTTCGTTTAACAGACGTTTATACCACCCAGTATACACCATCAATAGACGAACGCGAAGAGGCCAAATCAGGTCAAATCGCGAGGTATCCCAGCTACCCCCGTGCGATTTCAGGCGCTCTACGGGCCTCCTGTGGCGTTTTTATTCGGATGAGGAGGGTATAGCGAGGCTCTTTGACTGACTACGCGAAAAAAACCAGGCTCTTCCACGATGCCAGCCGCGGCTAGTCCGCGCAGGGCCGCCGTTTCTTGACCCTCGTTCTGCCCCTCCACAGGCTGGGTGTATTACTCCATTTTGCGCCTTGGCTCATGGTCCAGTTTTTGGGGACCACTTCACCAATCCCCTCCTGTGTTACAACCCAGCACGCTGTAGCGGAAACTGGTATGATGTTTGCACCCGGAATCGCTAGGGAGAAATTTGAGGAGGTGTGCTATGCAATGCGAGTATTGCGGGGCGACTCTGCCAGATGTGGATTTCCCGACGATCTATAAGGAGCTTCGGGAAGAGAACGGGCGTTTGGTAGTCGAATATGGCGAGGCAATCATGCAGCGCCAAGAGATGGACATGGAAAACAATGAGCTTGGTAGACAGGTGAGCAAACTAAAGAGCGAAGTTAAGAACGAAAGGACGAGCAAATACACCGCTCAAGTACTAATGGTATTAGGCTGGGGGTGTGCTGCCGTACTTCTGTGCGCGAGCATAGGGGAATTTGCGTGGTGATTAAGGAGAGGTTGGGATGAATTTCAGGATCGGGTGGAAAGTCCACTTGATGAACCGCATTGCCGTTTTCCCGGCCGGCTGCCGCGACAACCTGAACCGCCCTGCCGTCAACATCACAGGGCGAACGCTACGGATCACAAGGCACTGTAGTACCCTCATGCAATTTCAGGCGCTCTACGGGCTTCCTGTGGCGGTTTTGTTTGGATGATGAGGGATATATTGAGGCCTTTTGACTGACTACGCGAAGAGAGCCGTTCTCCCCCATCATACCGGCTGCGGCTGGTCCGCGCAGGACCACCCATCTACACAAAGAAAACCCGAAGCGCCTTTGCTGTTCTTCGCGACCCTTCGCACGACTTCGCGGATCGATTCACTCTGCTGCCACGCGCACCCAAACAATCCCGTCAACGTGCTCGAAATGGCCGTCCGCCGAAACCAGATCCGCGCCGGTCTCCATCGCGTGGGCCGCTATCCAGACGTCGTTGGTCGGAATCGGCCGCCCCTTCGCCCTCAATGCTGCCGCTATCCTGGAATAACGGTCTGCGGTGACCGGGCCTACCTCTACGAAGGACGAGTAGGGGCTGTCGAGAAATGAGCGCAGGTCGGCCGCATTCCGCTCGAAATGAGTGCCTCGCCGGAAGCCGTACATCAGTTCACCGACCACCACGGCGGAGAACAGGACCTCTTCGGCCCTCCGCACCAATCCCGCAACCTCCCCGTGTCCCCGCATGAGCAGAGAGTAGGCGTTGGAGTCCAGCAGAACCTTCATCTCCAAGCCGCCTCGTCAATGGTCTCGAACGCCTCGAGCGCGGCCTCCATCTCATCCGCATCCGCCTGGGTCCAGCTCCCTATCAGCTGGTCAAATGAATCACCCACAGTATCCGCCTGGCCAGCGCCTTCCGCAAGGCCGGCTCCTCTCCGCAGCAGCCTGAGCGCGGCCTGGTTCAGAGAGAGTCCCTCCCGCCTTGCCAGGCGGCGCAGGCTCGCGCGCAGTTCATCGTCAAATCCTCTGACCGTGATCTGGTTCAAGGGCTTCACCTCCTCTGATGTAAATATGAGTCTTTATGCATCATTCTATGCTGCACCCCCCAGCTGGTCAAACCTGACACATGCCTGCTCAATGAGGGGACGGTCCTGGCCGCATGGTCGCCCTTGGCTATCGGCGCTTGCTGAAACGCGGGTCATCGACGCAAACCTGGAAACTGCCCCCGGCCGGGACCTGATTCAGATAGGGACTATCCCTGACCGCCCTTGGTCAACACGCTTATGGCCGTCCTCCTTGCCTCCCGCCGAATTGCCGCGGTTCGATTACACCTCTGCCTCCCGACCGTTGTTGCCGAAAGTGTAGGATTCAGTGTGTCAGACGGGACGGGCGCCGGACTGCGGTCAGGGGCGAGAAGTTTCTGACGACCGGCGCCAGCTAGGACGCGTTGACAGCCCAAGTCGATTTTCGAGCCCGGGCAAACCGCCGGCCGAGGTGGCAGACCTGCGGCCGGATTCGATTGAGGAGACAGTGAAACGCACAGTTTGCCGCGGCTTGTGCCTGTTGATAGACTAGGGCCCGTTGACGCCTGTCTGAACACTGTTTTTCCCTCGCAAAGTGCAACAAATACGCGAAAAGCCGCCCAGCTGCGCAAAGAAAACCCGAAACGCCTTCGCCGCGCCCCGCCGCGCCCCGCCGCGTGACGCCGCGGATCAACAAGCTGTTCTCCGTGACCCTCCGTGTCCTCCGTGGATCAAAAAGCTGTTCTTCACGCCCTTCCCAAAATATCAACAAAACCTGAACTGTACGCACAAGGAGAATAGCCGAACATGATGATCGACCCCGACCGGTTCGCGGATGCCCTCTATGCCACGCCTCCCCTGGAGGCTGTGGAAACGCGCATCCTCGAAATGCTGGCAGCCGCAGGGAACGAGTTCGTCCCGCTTTCAGTGTTGCACGAAGCGAGCGGCCTGCCCCACGGCCCGTTCTTCAACG
>Ga0209544_1000850_pt1 | contig 37813 bp, 34 predicted proteins | sample MesohylPK_FD_187297 | JGI IMG/M metagenome (GOLD analysis project Ga0209544, IMG submission 187297) | Host-associated microbial community of the marine sponge Aplysina aerophoba from Gulf of Piran - sponge mesohyl, lysed by proteinase K... | ecosystem: Host-associated > Porifera > Sponge >... | reverse complement strand
GGTCCGGCACGTAGGGGCGGAATGTGGTCGACATCGAATCCTTCCGTCGTCGGCTCGCTCGCCTACAATTGTCGCATCTGTTTTTCTGCGGCGCAGACTCCTAGGCCAGCCGATCCACCTCGTCGCGGTCGAGTTCAGCAAGGACGCCCGCAACCTCGCGGCGTTCGAGGTGGAGCGGGCGGCGTGATGCGGCCCCCTACCGTTACTGCAGTGCGTCCTTCGAGGTGTCCGGCCAGTCCATTGGTCTTCGCGGGTTTTCGACGTCCGGAATCTCTGCGGGCCGATGAATCTCGCCGATGTCGAAGCGGTCGAAGCTGAGGCCATAGGCGACGTCGAGGCGCCCGTCGGGCGCGTCCTCGTTCACTAAGGTCTCCGGCTTCGGGATGGCGCGCGGCAGGATCCCGAGCGTCGTCGTGTACTTCGTCAGGCGGTCGTGGGCACAACGCATGGCTCTGTGGACGCCTTCGAAGTCTCTGCCACCGCCCGCCAGAAACAGGGGCAGTCCGGTCTTCCACGCCTCCGCATACGGAGATCGGGGCTGCCTCAAGTCCATGAGCACCCGCATGAGTGCGTTGGTGCATGCAAGCGCGTAACGGTCGTCCACGGCATCCAGATTCGTACGCAGGGCGTCGGACGGCTTCACCACATAGTCGCTGCCGCGGACAGGAATCGGCGTCGATGGATCGAGCGCCGGCGCTCGAGATCGCACGCCCGCCGGAATTGCCTCCATCCGTTGCCCATGCAGAGCGTGCAGACCGAGGCGCTCCACTAGCGCGGTCAGCAGGGAATAGCGATCTTCGCCTTCAGGGGAGTACAGGTTGAATCCGCAGATGTCCAGCGTGGACGCGCCGACGTCCACGACGACGTGCAGGCCGCTTTGACGCCGCTTGGAGCGGGCGTACCCGACGACCTCCGCCACGATCTCGGGGACTACATCGATCGGCGTCTCCGAATCCGTAGCTCCGCGCGCTTCCGCGCTATGGCATGCACGCGCCGCCGTCTCGATCGTCGGCGCTTCGGAGGAGAGTGAAAGCTCCCATGCTGCCCGGGCCACGAGGCCGAAAGTGCTTCGGACCCGCTCGTCGTCGTAACCCGCCGACGGGATGCCGAGATTCATTGCCCAGCGAAGGGAGTAGCGTTCGTAGATGTCCGCCTGCGTGTCGAGAAACCATCGTCTCGCCCTTCGCAGCACCAGACCCAGGTAGGCGGCGGCCACTGCGCGGGATCGTTCGTCAGCGGACCGGTCCATGAGGCTGGTCTTGATGTCGCTGAAGCGCCCGCCCGCGGCGTCCCCGCTATCACGGGCTGGATGCAGATGAAGATCGTCGTGCATGCTCCTGTACAGTTCGGTCGGTAGCAGGTACGAGTCGCCTCCACGGTCGCCGCACCACGGTACGGCGACGGCACGGGATCCGGCGATGAACGGACTCTGCACGACCACCTTCGTGCAGGACGTGCCAAAATCGAATCCGACCACGAGGTCGGCCCATGCCGCGCCCGACGGGTAGGCCTCAAACTGCGTGGCCGTGTCGTGACGCCCTGCGACGGTTTCGTCCGATCCCGGTTTCGTGCGGGCACCGGCTGCGCCCGGGTGGCACGGGTGTTGCGGGTTCACCTTGTCGGAGAAAGCGGCAGACGCCGGATCCGCGTCAGGCCCTTGACCGGACGCGCCTTGCGGCGAGCCGCGCCTGAGCAGGCGCACGCCGATGATGGCAGCGACCGCCACGAGGAGGACCACCGCCGACAGCATCCAGACTCCTTCGGGTGATTCCATTTCTCGGTGTGGGTCCAGATTCCGTCATCCCGCCGGGGTCGGGGCCACGTCGATGATTCCGACGCACATGACTTCAGGAGGAGAGTATTTCAGCTTCCGGCGGTCGTCGATCTCTCTTCTGCGCCGCTCAGTCCTCGTCTCCAGCGCCCGGAGTCGACCTTCGGTCGCCGGCACGAGGCGGTGCTGTCCCTGCTCTCGGTAGTCACGAAGCACCTTCTCCAAACTCGTTCGCTGAGCGAGATAGTGCTCGTGGAGCAGGTTCTGCTGCACGTCGGCGCGGTCGTCGTTCTCCCCTTTGAGATCGTCGCGGTACTCGTCGAACGCGCAATCCGCGCGGTCGATGCAGGACTCGATGATCGTCGCGGCTCCGCTGAGATCCAATGTTCCGACGGCAGCGTGCCATGCTGTTCCCCGATCGACGGCGGCGGTGACCAGTCGCTCGGCGACGCTCGACTCGATCGGCGGAGAATGCGGCCCGAGCGAGGCGGCTGCATAGTGCAGGCGTTCCATGTCGCGCAGCCCCCGGACCGACCATCGCTGCACCGCGAAGGCGTAGCGCGCGGCTGCCGACCCGTTCTGCAGGTCGTCCGGCAGTTCGGCGGCTGTTAACCGCACCGCGACCGCCGGCCGGCGCCGGTTCTCCTCCTTCTCGAGACGACTGGCGACGAATCGCACCAGGGGATGGAACTGACTGATCACTTCCTCCAGACCTCGTCGATCGGGCACCGCGGTATTCTCGAAGCGGCATCGCACGGCATGGCCGGTGTCCCGGGTCAGCCCGGTCGGCAGGTCGATTCGCTCCTTCCGAATGTACCCCGCCAGGTCGTCCTTCGCATCCACGGGCAGGCTCACCATGAACCGGGCCGGCAGGTCCGGGTCCTGCCGGAACTCCGAACCGGGGTAGTGGACGTCAAAGAAGTCGGTGACGTAGGACTGAATGTCCTTCTGCGAGATGGAGCGGTGAAGGTCGCGCGCGGCCTTCACCTGCCGCAGGATGTAGTCGCCGTACGCGGTCAGGTGCGCCGCGTCGTTCTCGAGTCGTTCCTCGTACACTCTGGCGTTCTCGATCGCCTGCGCAGTCTGTTCGATCCGCTCTTCTTCCTCCCGGGGGGTAAGGCGCCGGCTGAACAGGTCGCGCGTGAGTTGCTGGAGGCTGGTGCTCCTCCGCTCCGTGTCGCCGAGCACGGGTTCGAGAGAGCCCAGCGACTCTTCGAAGAGCTTGAGCCGCTTGAAGAGGCGCTCGTAAATGCGGGCCTCGATGGTGTCCTTGTAGAATAGATTCAGGACATGAATCTTCTCGGCGCGCTGCCCGAGCCGGTCGATTCGACCGATCCGCTGTTCGACCCGCATCGGATTCCACGGCAGGTCATAGTTGATGACGATCCGGGCGAACTGCAGGTCGATGCCTTCGCTTCCGACCTCCGACGAGAGCAGCACGTCGATCTCGGGCGACGACCGGAACTCCCGCACGATCTCGTCCTTGTCCGGCTTGCCCCCGTGCAGCACGACGCCGCGGATCCCGTCGCCGTCGAGCCTCTCCCGCAGGTACTCAAGCGTGGCGCGGAAGTAGGAGAAGACGATCACCTTGTCGCCTTCCGCCCTAACGCTTTCATCCCGACCGAACAGCGACCTGAGGTGATCGCGAAGGCGTCGATACTTGGTGTCGTTCGTCCACAAGTCCTGCAGGTCGCCGAGTTGCGGCGCCCGCCTGGCCAGCTCCTGCCGTAGCGATTCGTCGCTCGCCGTCGCCGGGGAGCCAAGCAGTTCCAGATCCGGATCTGCACCCGTCTCCTGCGCATCGGCAGCCCCATCATGCAGCCAGTACCTCAACGCCGCCGGCATCGAGCTGCTCATCTGCCGCTGCGGCGTCACGGACAGAAAGCCTTCATGTGCGTCGTGCCGCATGCAGTGCTCGCGGACTGCATCGGTGACCTTCTCATAGAAGTCCTGCTCGACTGCATGGAGTGGTACGTCCAGCGCGGTGACGTCGCGGAGTACGCGCTTCGCTTCGACGTCCCGCTTCCGGGTTCGCGTCACGGCGTGGCCGAGCAGGTTCACACGTTCGAGTCGTTCGGCGACGCGGGCCGCCGCGGCAGGCAGGGCGATGGCGCGCCGCCAGTCCTGGGCGTCGATCAGGGCCCGGAGTTGCCGGCTATCCCGCAGCATGGGCTGCTCGTTTGCCTGGCGCAACTCGAGTTCCACGTCGGTTTCGATTCCCGCCGCGGACGGTTCAGTTCGACCGAGGATCAAGTCGCGCGCGCGCACGAGAGGCGCGTTCGCCTGCAGGATGTCGTCGAACGCTTGGGGTCGATTGAACGTGTGTTCGTCCACGAGCTTCAGCAACTCGTAAAGGTCGTTGCTCCTGAGGTGAATGGGCGTAGCGGACAGCAGCGCGAGGTAGTCGGAGACCGCCCGCACGAGGCGGCCCAGCGTGGATGTCATCGTGTCCCGGTTTCGCAGATAGTGCGCTTCGTCGATGACGCAGAGATCGACGACGGGTTCGCCCTGGCTGCGCTCGTCGAGAAAGCGGGCCAGGCGGGAGGGTGCTCGGTTGTCGACTGTGCCGTTGCTTCGGTCGTCCCAGCGCTTGAATGGACGTAGTCCCTGCAGGCTGGCGACAATGGCGAAGCTGGCAGTGCGCCCGCGCTGTTCCGCGTGCTCGAGAAGGGTCAATGTTTCTTGCGCGTTCAGGATATCGGCCTCGACTCCGAATCGGTTCGCGAGCTCGCGTCGCCACTTATCGCAGAGGACGGCCGGGCATAGGACGAGGAGGCGCCGGGAATCGAACCTCGTGCGCAGTTCGGTCCAGAGCAGACCGGCCTCTATCGTCTTGCCGAGACCGACCTCGTCGGCGATCAGGACGCCCCGGCTGGCAGAGTTCATAAGCGTAACCACCGGTTTGAACTGGTGCGCGTAGAAGTCGGTGCCGGTGGTGTCCATGCTGTAGATCACGTCGGCGAGCCGGCCGGTCAGCCGGGCGTGCGTGATCGTACGTCGCAGAGCCTGCGGGTCGCCGAGTCGGCCGCGCCGAAAGAGGTCGATCGGATCGTCTCCGTTCTCGCCGACCGCCTCGAGTTGGTCTTCGGGAACGTACTGGCAATCCCCGGGAAACTGAACCTGGATGCGACGCACCCGCCCGGGCCGGGTCCTGCTCGTGACCACGCCGATGCGTTCGGGGTCGCCCGTGAGCCGCACGCGCGCGCCCGGCTCGAAGTGGGCACCATCGTCGTTCGATGTCGTCATACTTGCCACCGCCTGCTGTGGGGCGAATCGATCCTGACTCGACCGCTCGCTGCGTGTGCAGTTTCACCCTGCGTCAAGGGCGTCCGCGAGCGCTTGCCCGCAGACCACATGCGAGACCCTCTCGTCACGCTTCCGAAAACGCACTCTCGCCGCCCGCAAGTCCATCTGCTTCCTGCGTCGCAGGCTTCTGGACACGAGGACGGGCCGGAAGTTGACGTCGCGATCGCGAGGTGCCAATACGTCAGCGGCGTCAGCGCCGGCTTGGAGTTGTCCGGTGGCACGGGCGACATCTGGCGCACCGTCCTTGACCTCGATCGGCACGACCACGTTGGGGTCCGCGAAGAACAGAAAGTCGCATTTGGCTTGAGCCGGTCCCAAGGGGGACCCGGTTTCGTCGAGGTCGATGACGACGTGTGATTGGGGTGCGTCCGCCAGCGACACGCCGCAACTACCCTTGTCGACCGCGTCGACAAGGCAGCGGCTGTCGTCGATCCTGGAGCGAATCGTGTGCGTGAAGCCGATCACTCCGCATCTCCGCGTGGGTCCACGATCGCCGCCCACTCGTTGTGCAGGGCTGTCGCAACGGCGTCGAATCCGGATGGGTAGAGGCCAGTATCGGCGTCCAGTGTGATCTCCTTCACAGTCGAACAGCCGTCGTTGGCCGGTTCGAACAGCCATACTCCGACGTCTCCGGCGTCCAGGGACTCAGCGTCGGATGGTCGGTTGCTTCGGTCAGTCGATTCGAACCGCCCAACGACGTTGCCGAGTTCCTCAAGCACCCATTCACTGTGGGTGGTCAAGATGACCTGCACTCCAGTTCTGACGATCTCTGCGATCCTTCTGGTGAACGCTACCTGCATGGCCGGATGAAGGTGCGATTCAGGTTCGTCGATGATCAGCACGTCGCTAGGGGTAACGAGATGGCGCAGGTATAGAACCACCGGCGCGAGTTCCGACACCATGGAGGACGCGCTCGTCAGCGGCAAATCGGTCTTCCACCCACCTGGACGGTACGTGAAGTGCGGGTACGCGATGCCGGACAATCCGCCGACCTTTACGGCACCGTGGAGAATCTCATCTTCAATGCGTTTTCCGAGTCTCCGGAGTGGTTCCCGGCCTCGCCGAACTTGTCTCCGCTGGCCGGACGCCATTTCGCCAAGCTGTTTCAGGAAATCCCCTCGTACGCCGGAAAGTGCTGGCGACGGGTCGGCGCGACGGATTCCTGCCATGGTCGCGCTCTCGATGAGGGCGCTGACGACGGTGCTGTGGGCATTCATCAGACCGGTTCTGTCTGCGGGAAGATAGAATACGGGATGATGGTTTGGCAGTACGTCGTTGGCCAGGACATCGATAGCGTCCCATATCCGTTGAGTCTGTTCGCCCTTAAGCTCACGTCCTAAGACCGAGAGGTCGGCAAGCAAACGGTGATGATGACTACGTCGAATCTCCAGTCCATCGGGAATTGTCGAGAGAAACGTCCATGTTTCGTCAGCGACAGTCAGTTCGTGCACTGCGGGGTCGCGGACCCCCTCGACCGCGTGACGAAGCACGATGCGTGCTCTCCCGACACCGCCCTTGCGGATCAGGTGGTCGCCGGCGTCGATTCCGAAGCAGCGCTCGATTTCCTTGCCGAGTTCCCCGCCCTGTTCTTTGAGATGCCGACGAATCGCCGCTTCGATGGGAGGGGTCAGCGCAATGGCTTCTCTTGCCGGTGCAGCATGTTGGGTTGCAGCGGCGGTCAAATCTTCCGTGATACGGAACAGATCCGTACTCGCGCCCTCCGGAAGGGCGGGCGTCTCGAACAGTACCCGGAACCAGGGGTGCCATCCGCGCGGACCGAAATAGCGGTGCAATGCGTAGGCCAGCGTGGCCAGCCAAGTCTTTCCGGTATTGCTGGGTCCGACGAACACGGTCAGCGGGCGCAACTCGACCTCTGCTCGGGCAACAGGTCCAAAATCCGTCACTTCGAGCTTCATCGGACGATCTCTGGTCGCGGAGCGTTGCATCCTCGTCTGCAGTGCGGAGTGCCTGGATTGGGGACCGCAGGCAGCAACGTCCGGCTACCTTCTCGACGGCCGGGCGCCGGCAGGCCTATCGGTAGGTCCGTAGGGGCGCCGTCCCTATTGTGGCGGACGGCACCCCCCCGAATGATCTGCGGCGGCCCTACTGCTTCACGTACTTGTGGAGCTCCGGCCGCACCGTGTCGGCGACGAAGATGTCGCCGTTGGGCGCCAGCGTCATGTAGTGCGCTTCGCCGAACTCCCCGAGGCCGCGTCCGGGCTGGCCGTTGCGGCCGACCGCGCGGCCGTTCTCGTCGAGCTGGAGAATCTCGCCGGCGAAGCCGCTGACCATGTACATCGTGCCGTCGGAATGGATGTAGAGCCCGCACGGGAGTCCCTTGTAGGCCCATTCCTTGACGTAGTTGCCCTCGCTGTCGAAAATCTGGATCCGGCGGTTCTGCCGGTCGGCGACGTAGACCATCCCCTCGGTGTCGACGACGACCGAGTGCGGCGTGTCGAACTGGCCGGGGCCGGTCCCCTGCTCTCCCCACGACTTCAGCAGCTCGCCCTCGGGGTCGAACTTCAGCACGTGCGGCTCGCCCTGCCCGTGGCCCACGAGGACGAAGAGCTCGCCCTCGAGGCCGATGGCGAGGTCGGTCGGCTCGTTCATCAGCGGCGTGTCGTCGGGATTGATGGTCAGGAGGACTTCGCCTTCCGGATTCATCTTGCGCACGGTGTCGGCGTTGACGTCGGTGGTCCAGATGTGGCCCTCGGAATCGATGCGCATGCCGTGCGGCCGGTCGTACTGGCCCTGGCCCCAGGAGCGCACGAAGGTGCCGTCCGGCTCGAACTCCATCAGCGGGTTCGGGCCGCGGTTGAACACCAGGATGCGGTTCATGGAGGTCCACCCGACGCTGGACGGAGCGCCCATCTCGAGGTCGTCCGGAATCTGCAACCCGTGCGGCACGGGCCGGTATCCGAGATCCGGCGCGTCCTCCATCTGGGCGGGGTCGGGAGCATCCAGCACCTGAGCCCCGGCGCCGGCGGAGAGGCCGAGCGTGAGCGCGAGGACGGCGGCGAACGTCCAGGAAACGCGGCGTGCTGGCAACATGGCAAACTCCTCGGGAAAAGGCTGTGAAACGGCTCGCATTGTAGCACTCCGGCCACTGCGCCAAGCGACCCGTCCGGCGCGGTTGGGCCGGGTTTTCGCACTTCCCTTGCCCCCTCGACGCATGGATACTACGCTTCCTCAACTACGCGACAGCACGGGGAGGCCTGGATGGATTCGAAATACCGAGCGTCTGTGCAGAGGATGGAGGCGTGGCTGCCCGTCGTGGCCGCGGTCGTGGTCGGGCTCCTCGTGGCGTGGAGCACGCTGTTCGCCGCACCCGCACCCGCACCGGCCGCCGGCGAAGGGCAGGAGGACCAGCGCGCGGCGATGCTGGCCCGCGCCGCGGAGGCCGAGCTCGACACCGAGTACGTCGCCCCGCCCGGCGACCCGCTCTCGCACCACATCTCCGGCTTCGCCAAGACGCTCTGCTCGGCGGTCTTCGTCACCGGCCTCGACGCGGACTTCGCGGCCGAGAGCGTCGGGTTCTTCAGCGGGCCCTACGAGCACCGGCGCCACGTCACGAACCGCGAGGTCGACAACGACGAGCGGCGCATCCACCTGACCCTGCCGAACGGCGTGGTTCGCACCGCGAAGCTGAACGGCGATCACGGCTGCGTGACCCTGCCGGTCGGCGAGGACGATGTCTTCTTCGAGCCCATCGACATCCGGAGCACCCTGCCCGATCCGGCGACCACGCCGTGGCCGATGGGCGACGTGCTGCCCGACACGCCGCTGCCCGCCGAGATCGACGCCGACAAGGTGCAGCAGGCCGTCGACGCCGCCTTCGATCCCCCCGAGGGGCTGACCGCCGCGTTCGTCGTGACCCACAAGGGACGCATCATCGGCGAGCGCTACGGCCCCGGCATCACCATGCACACGCCGCTCGAGAGCTGGTCGATGGGGAAGAGCCTGACCGCGACCCTGATGGGCGTGCTGATTCAGCAGGGCGTCTACGAGCTCTACCAGCCCGCGCCGGTGCCGGAGTGGCAGACGCCCGGGGATCCCCGCCAGGAGATCCGCATCGCGGACATCCTGCGCATGTCGAGCGGCGTCCGGTTCCGCGGCGTCGCCGACCCGGATCTCGATCCGGCGCTCGGTTATCCCGACCATCTCTACGTCTACACGGGCTCGGCGAATTCCTTCGAATGGGCTGCGACCCGGCCCCAGCAGTGGCCGCCGAACACCATCGGCCGCTACCGCAACTCCGACCCGGTGTTGACCAACTACCTGGTCCGGCTCGGCGTCGAAGGCCGCGGCGACGAGTACCTGTCGTTCCCGCAGCGTGAGCTCTTCGACAGGATCGGCGTCCGCGGATTCGTGCTCGAGACCGACCCCTACGGCAACTACCTGCTGCAGGGCTACGAGCTCGCCCCCGCCCGCGACTGGGCGCGGCTCGGCAACCTGTACCTGCAGGACGGCGTCTGGAACGGCGAGCGGATCCTGCCGGAGGGCTTCGCCGACTTCGTCAGCACCGTCGCGCCCGCCTGGGAGGCCGACGGCCGGCCGATCTACGGCGGCTTCTTCTGGATCAACGGGACGGGCTCGTTCCCGGTCCCGCGCGAGGCGTACTACATGTCCGGGGCGGGCGGCCAGACGACGCTGATCATTCCGTCGCACGACCTGGTCGTCGTCCGGCAGGGCCACTACCGCGGCGCGCGGTTCGGCGGGCAGGCGCTCCGGCGCGCCCTGGCGCTGCTGATGGAGGCGGTGCCCGCGAGCTGATCGGGCGTCCGGCGGCCGGGCGCCTGTCCGGCGGGCAGGGATGTTCAGGTCGGTCCGGCGGTGCCTCGCAGCGCGACAAACGCGGTATTCGTGAGGACAGATGGCGATTCCGGCTCCGCGCTCGCTGATGACGGCCGAGGAGCTGTTCGAGCTTCCGGACGATGGCTACCGCTACGAACTCGTTGACGGAGATCTGGTTCGCATGACTCCCGCAGGCGGCGAGCACGGCGTGGTGACGGCCCGCGTCGGCCACGTGCTGCAGGAATACATCAATACGCACGGCGGCGGCGTCTGCTGTGGCGCCGAGACAGGGTTCATTCTGCGACGCACGCCGGATATCGTTCGTGCCCCGGACGCCGCCTTCGTCTCGGCCGAACGCGTTCCGAAGAGTGGAATCCCCAAGTCGTTTTGGCCCTTCGCGCCCGATCTCGCAGTGGAAGTCCCGTCGCCCAACGACCGTTTCTCCGAGGTGCACGTCAAGATCGCCGAGTACTTCGCGGCGGGAACACGCCTGGTCTGGATCGTCGAGCCCGCGACGCGGCGTGTGCACGCGTATCGATCACCGCACGACGTGCAGGTGGTCGAGGAGGATGGCGAATTGATGGGCGACGACGTGCTGCCGGGGTTCAGGTGCGCCGTGAGGCGGGTCTTTCCGGCGTGACGAACGCCGGAGGAGACCGAGCCCCGGAGGAGGATCATCTGCGGACGAACGGAGCGGCGTTCACGCGCGCCGGAAGGTCTCGTAGCGGATCTCCAGGAAGTGTTGATCCGGCCGCTGCGTCGGTCTCCTGGGCACGGCGATGCGCGTTCCATGCAGGGCCTGGATCCCATGTACCAGCGTGGGACCGTCCGTTTCGCCGAGCAGGTCGTCACGCACCTGCACGATGTAGTCGGGCCGGACACCGAGGAAGTAGCGATCGAAGGCGGCGTGATGGAGCTTGCAGAGCGCCAGGCCGTTCGCCACGACGGGTTCCCCCTCATCGGTGTCGGGCAATATATGAGCGGCGTCCAGCAGCTCCGCGTGCCGGAACCGGCAGAATGCACACTGCTGCCGGTAGGCGGCGAGGACGCGCTCTCGAAACGCGCGTTGGTGCAGCCGTTGCCGAACCGCTGCGGTCGTGTAGCGCCGCCGTGCGCTCTCCATGTCGTCGCGTGCCGTCTGGCCGCGCGCAGCCGGCCAGACGTGGCGCGTATCGTCGGCCGCAATGGTGAACGTCAGCCCGCGGCGATCGTCGCCGACGACGAATACCGGCCAGGCGGCGACGTACCTGCCCGGCATCAGGCCGTGGAAATACACCAGCGGCAGCCGTTCCTGCATCGCGAAGCGCACGAGCCGGTTGTCGGGATGGTCGGGGTCCGTGCCGCGGTATCGATAGCGCAACAGTTCGTTCGGACCGAAGGCGTCGTCGTACGGCCCATCCGGCGTGGTCGTGATGGAGAGCGGCGCGTCGTGCAGGACCCGCGGCTTGAAGATGCCCTGCGGACTGACGAGAGGTACCCGGACGCCGTGCAACGTGAACCCCTCGGCCAGCAGTGCTCGTGGCAGGACGTCGCCGTGACTGTCGACTTGTGCCCTCAGCCAAGTGAAGGCGGCGTTTCGCACCGTTGCATCCCGGGCGCGGTCGAACATTGAAACTGTCGAGAGGCGGCGGTGACTGGTCCGCGTTCCGGATCCGGCGACATTCGCCACGTCACCGACCTGGCAGTGGGCGTGTTCCGCCGGGCGCCATGTCCTCTCAGTCCACGCTCGCCACCGGCTCGAGACCCGTCTCGGCGATGGTCGCCGCCGCATCATCCGACAACAGGAAGTCGATGAGCCTCTGCGCGCCGGCGGGATTCTCGGCGTCCGTCGCGATTCCCGCCGAGAAGGTCGTCACTCTCTGATACTCGTCCGGAATCGGGCCGGCGTACGCGGCGCCCTCGATGGAGAGGATCTCGCTGACCTGCTGAAAGCCGATCTCGACCTCGCCGCGCGCCACGACCGCCGCCACGCGTTCGCTGACGATGCGCCGGCTCTTCGGCGCGAGCTGCTCGGCCACGCCGAGCCTGGGGAACAGCTCCGTGGAGACGTACGTCCCGCTTACGCTCGCCGAGTAGCCGATGGACTCGGCCGCCAGCAAGGTCTTCACGAACGTCTCCGGCGTGCTGATGTCCGGCAGCGGCGCGCCTTCGAGCACCGCCATGCCGATCGACGAGCTGGCCAGATCCACCCGCGTGTCCGGCCGGATCAGACCCTGCTCGGCAAGTGCGTTCAGGCCGGCCTGCGACATGATCAGAAGGTCGAAGCGTTCCGCGCGTTCCAGTCTCGCCGGGATCGAATCGGGAGCGCCGCCGCCGGAGGCGCCGTAGGCGGTGACCAGCCGCAGGCCCGTGCGGGCCTCGAACCGTGGGGCGAGTACATCGTAGGCCGCGGCCAGACCGCCGGAAGTCACCACGGCGACTTCAGCGGCCGAGCTGCCATCGCCGGCGGCCTGCGAGTTGCTCGCCAGCGGCCCCGAGGCGGTGAGCGACGTCGCCAGCGCAAGCAGAAGTGTGACCGTCAGGAATCTCTGCATGCCTCTTGCCTCCGATCGGCGGGGTCTGGCGGGCGATAGCCCGCGGGCGACGAACCGTCAGCCCAGGCCGAAATGACCCTGCAGAGAGGGCCGTGCGGCTACCTGGCGCGGGCGCCGCTCGACGGTACGGAATCGCCCGGACCGGCGGTGGGCACGCCGCCGACGTACCCGCGCCGGCTCCCGCCGGTGGTCGGGGCGCGACGCGCGACGCGACCGCTGCTCCCATGCGTCGGCGTCGGGTCCAGTGCGCTCCGCAGGCGCTTCCGGTAATCCTCCCGGCCTTCGGCGCGCGCGTTGTGGAGGCTCCGGAGGGGCATGCCGAGCTCATCCACCACGGGCGCCGGCCGGTTGTCGCCCGGGCCGTTGCTGGTAACGTGCAGGACACTCTGCTTCGGGAAGCTCGCGAGAGGCGTGCCGTCCTCGCAGATGCAGAGACTCTCGTCCGTGGTCGTGATTTCCGTGCCCTGAACGGTCGCGGTCGCAACCCGGCCACCGTTGTCGTATGTGATGGTGAACATCCTCATGCGTCGTATCCCTCCGGCGGCGGGGCATCGTCTGGTAGAGCGGCCGCCTCGAGAACGAATGCAACTCTACACCACCTGCATATGGTATCGGTTGTTTGCGTCCGTGGAAACAGCGGGTCCCGCAAAATGTAGGGCTGCCGTCAGTGTCGGCGTCTTCCCGTAACGCACCGGCGGTAGGTGTCGACCGCCCGCCGGCAGGCGGCCCAGGCTCCGTGCAGCCGCCAGCGGGATGCTCCCCCCAGGGGTCGGTTGCCGGGCTGCTCGTCGTCGAGCACGAACACCGGGATCACCGGTCGCCCCGTCCGCGCCGCGCAGTCGAGGGCAGGGTTGTCCGTCAATCGAAGGTCGCGGCGGAACCAAAGCAGCGGTTCCCGAGAAACGCCAGACGGCCGGCTCGCGTGCAACTGCGATCAGGCCGTCTGGCGATCCCGTAATCCTATTGAGAGTCGGCTTCCCCGACGGTGACGAGATCGGCGCCCGACGCGACCTCGCGCCGGATCGCGACGCGTTGCTGCCGCCGGTCGCGGAGAACGCGCCGCCGGATCCCCCGGCGCTGGACTGGCAAGCAGCTCAGAGCAAGTCGGGCTGGCGGGTGGGCGAGTCGTCAGTGGCCGGCGGCATTCCGGGGAGGTCGCGCTGCGAACGCGGCCGGCTGGATGCCTGCCGACCGCCATCGCCGTGCCGTTCGTAGGCGCCGGCGGCGATCTCGGTGACCCGTGCGACGAGGGCCGGCGGCCCTACCGCGCGAGCGGTCCCGGCGAATCCCACAATCCAGCGGGCGATCTCGTCCAGGTGCGAGATCGTGACGCGGTACTGCAACCGTCCGTTCTTCAGCTTCCTGATGCGCTCGCCGGGGTGGTGCGCCCCTTGCTGGATGAGCGGCGCCAACGACGCATCGAAGTGGATGATCACATCGTGAAGGGTTCGGCCGCGATACACGCTCCAGGTCTGCTTGAGGAACGCATCGAGGTCGAACGGCGGTCGATCGAAGGCGCCGTCGAGGCGCTTGGCCTCCACGATGCGATCGAGACGGAACGTACGGGGCTCGTCGCGCAGGTGGCAGTGCCCCACGAGGTACCAGGTGTTCTCCCGATGGAACACGGCGTACGGATCCAGGCCGCGCCACGTTTGCCGCCGGCTCCACAGGGAGCGATAGAGCAGCGACACCGGCGTTCGTTCGCGAGCCGCCTGCTCCAGCAAAGGGAGGAGGCCTTCCGCGATCCTGCCGGATCGCTCGGGCCTGCCAGTGTGAGTGCCTGGGGTGTTTCCTCCATCTGACGCGTCGCCACATCGAGCTTCCGAGCGAGTCCGGCGGTCAGGTCCGAGAGGGCCCCGAGCGCCGGATGCCGCAGCAGGAGCGTGAGCATCGCGCGCTCGGTGGCCGTCAACGGAAGGCTGCGAAGCGTCGCACCCTCGAGCAGGCGGTAGCCATGCTCGTCGTTCGTCACGGGGATGCCGTACAGCCGGCTCAGGGCCTGCAGGTCGCGGTAGATGTTGCGTTCGGACATTCCGAAGCGCTCGGCGAGCTCCGCCGGATGCCAGGAGCGTCGCCCACCGAGAAGCTGAAGCATCTCCATCAGGCGAATCGGGCGGTCCATGCTCTTCTTATCGGGCGCGCGCGTCAGAATCCGAAGGTCTTGGAGAACCGCGCGCCGCCCCGCTCAAGACTCAGTGAAACGTCCGGCACGTCGGCCCACACGGTGGCGAGGAGCGCTCCCACCGCGGCCAGCCGATCCCGGCGTACAGTCGACCAGCAGGCCAGTAGGCTTCCGCTCTGGCCGACCCTCTGGTATCGTCCACTTTCGGAAACTCGTCGCGCAGAGCGCCGGCCTGCCTGGCTCCGGTGCTCTCCAGGTTGGCGAGTCGCCCGAACAGTTCCAACCCCACGTAGGTGTTCACCGTCCAGTCCAGATTGCATCGACCGCTCATCTTCGAGGAAACGGGGTTGCGCGCATCATCGAACAGGACGCCAACGCTGCCGACGGCGTTGGCGAACTCGATGGACACGGCGGGGTCCTCGCTCAGGGAGCCGGCGACTCGACAATCCTGCTCCCAGAACGCGAGGGCAACGCCGCCCGCCATCAGACCGACGCCGCCCAACGTGCGCATCATCGACCGTTGCGACTGCGCTGCGGCCAACCCAGGCAACACCAGCCCGCCGACGAGTCCGAGCATCACAATCCGTCTGAGCATGACAAACCTCCTGATCGCGTCGGTGACCGGAATTGGTCACCGGACCGGATGGGAGAGATTGCCGGTTGCCGCTGTCAGGACCTGTCAGTGACGGAGAGGAGATGGTCGGTTGTAGAGGAACGGCTGAGCCCACGCAGGCCGGAAACCGGTTCCGCGTCCGGTCGCGCGTGCTACGCTGGACAGAGCACCAGAACGAGAGTTCACGGGAGGCGAAGCGCCATGAGCAGATGGGCGTTGGTTGCATGTTTTCTGATCGCGGGGTGCGGCGGCGCCGCGGAGCCGGAACCGGCGCCCGAGCCCGAACCGGCGCCGAGCGCGGGGACCATCGAGCGTCTCGATCCGTCGTTCGATCGGCTCGTGCCGGCCGGCGCGGTGATCGAGCATCTGGCCGAGGGGTTCGGCTTTACCGAGGGACCCGCCTGGGTGGATGAGGGCGGCGGCTTTCTGCTGTTCAGCGACATTCCCGGCAACCGCATCGTCAAGTGGGAGCCGGACGGCACGGTCGGCGACTTTCTCGCGCCCGTGTACGAGGGCGAGCACGAGGCGGGACGCCTCGTCGGCTCGAACGGCATCACCGTCGATCCGGAAGGCGACATCGTCTTCACGGAGCACTTCAACGGCCGGATCTCGCGCATGTCGGCCGACGGCACGCGGAGCGTGGTGGTCGACAGCTACGAGGGCGGGCGGCTGAACAGCCCGAACGATCTCGACTATCACTCGAATGGCGCCCTGTACTTCACTGATCCGCCCTACGGGCTGCCGAGCCCGGAGGATCGTGCCCAGGATGTCAACGGCATCTACCGGCTGAGCCCCGACGGCGAGCTCGCACGCCTGGCCGAGCTGCCCGGACCCAACGGCATCGCCTTTTCGCCCGACGAGTCGCGCCTCTACGTAGCCGACAGCAGCACGCGCCAGTGGTTCGTGTATCCCCTGGCCGAGGACGGGACTCTCGGGGAGGGCGAGCTGCTGCTCGACGCCAGCGCTTCCGAGGAGAGTGGTTCCGCCGACGGCCTGAAGGTCGACGAACTGGGCAATCTCTGGGCAACCGGTCCCGGCGGCGTGTGGGTCATCCGGCCCGACGGCCTGCATCTCGGGACGATCAAGCCGACCGAGGTTCCGGCCAACGTGGCGTGGGGCGATGCCGACCGGCGGACGCTCTACATGACGGCCAGGACCGGCCTGTATCGCATTCGCGTGAACGTGGCGGGCGACCAGTAGCAGTTCGGTGCAGCGGATCTCGTTGCGGGACGAAAGGAGATCGACCATGCGTCATGCATCTGTCGCGGCGTTGATCACGGCGATTGCTGTCGTCCTTCTGGCGGCGCCGGCCGCGGCCCAGGCTCCGGATTCGGGTGGCTGGACCCCGGCGCGGACGCCCTGGGGGCATCCCGACCTGCAGGGAATCTGGGATCAGACCACGGGCACGCCGCTGGAGCGGGCGGAGGAAGCCGACGACCGCGAGTTCCTGACGGAGGAAGAGGCGGCCGAGCGCGAGAGGCGGCGGTTCGCGGCGTTCGACGCGGCGCCGCGGCAGGGCAGCCCGGGCAACTACGGATCGCAGTGGCGCGACGGTTCCCGCAACGCGCTGACCCGCACGTCTCTCATCATCGACCCGCCGGACGGGCGCATCCCGCCGCGAACACCGGCGGCGGAGCGGAGATCGGTGGAGAACCAGGCACGCCGGCGCGATCACCCGGCCGACTCCTGGGAGGACCGCAACCTGTGGGAGCGCTGCATCACCCGCGGCACACCGCGCGTTCCCAACAACTACAACAGCAACATCCTCATCCTGCAGACGCCGGACGCGGTGGTCCTGTTGAACGAGATGATCAACGAGACGCGCGTGGTCAGCCTCGACGGACGGCCCCATCTGGGACCCGGCATCCGCCTCTGGAACGGCGATTCGCGCGGCCACTGGGAGGGGGATACGCTGGTGGTGCAGACCACCAACTTCAGCGCCAGGCAGCAGTTCCGGGGCCTTCCCGTCGACGGTCTGCGGCTGGTGGAACGGTTCACCCGCACGGGTCCGGACCAGATGGACTACGAGATGACGCTCGACGACCCGGCGATGTACACGCGCACCTGGACCGTCGTGCTGCCGATGACCGAGACCGGCGGGCCGATCTTCGAGTACGCATGCCACGAGGGGAACTACGGCATGGAGGGGATCCTCGCCGGTCATCGCGCCGAGGAGAGGGCGCTTCGATAGGCAACCGTCATGCACGACACGTACTACCACCCGAAGGACCTTGCGCACTTCGCGGACGTCGGCAAGAACCGTCCGGAGCTGGCGGAGAAGTTCTTCGCCTGGTACAACGCGGTGTTCGAGGACGGAGCGCTGTCGGCGCGGGAGAAGTCGCTGATCGCCCTGGCGGTCGCGCACGCGGTGCAGTGTCCCTACTGCATCGACGCCTACAGCACCGACGCGCTGGAGAAGGGCGCCGACCTGGACCAGATGACCGAGGCCGTGCACGTCGCGTCGGCCATCCGCGGCGGCGCCTCGCTCGTCCACGGGGTGCAGATGCGCAAACATGCCGAACGGGTCGGTATGTGAGGCGCCGGCGCACCGGGTTCACGACCCTGTCCGGGGCCGCCCTGCGGGTGGCGGGCTCGACGAGGTCAGGTTGGTGAAGGGCCATGGCTAGCACGCCCCCCTCGCTCGTTTCACGGCAGCTTCCGCTGGCTTCGTCCTGCGAGCAGTTGGCGATGCTGCGCCGTCTTCCGCTGGAGCGCGAGTTTCCGGAGGCCCTCGACGCGAGCGGTCTGCATCCCCTGCGCCCGACCGGGATCGAGATCCTGCAGATCAACGTCGGCAAGCTCTGCAACCAGACCTGCGTGCACTGCCACGTCGACGCCGGACCGGACCGCCGGGAGATCATGACCCGCGAAACGATGGTGCAGTGCGTCGACGCGTTGAAGCGTACCGCGATCCCGACGGTCGATGTCACCGGAGGCGCTCCGGAGCTCAACCCCCGCTTTCGCTGGCTCGTCGAGCAGTGCGCGGGGCTCGGCCGTCACGTGATCGACCGCTGCAACCTCACCGTGCTCGGACTGCCCTCACAGGCCGACCTCGCCGACTTCCTCGCCGAGCACCGGGTCGAGGTGGTCTGCTCGCTGCCGCACTACCGTCGGCTCAACACCGACAGGCAGCGGGGCGACGGCGTGTTCGACAAGTCGATTGCCGGTCTGCGGAAGCTGAACGCGCTCGGCTACGGCGACGAGTCGTCGGGGTTGCGTCTGGTTCTGGTGACGAATCCGGTCGGCGCGTATCTGCCGGCCGGACAGGCGTCGTTGGAGCGGGAGTGGAAGCGCGAGCTCGACCGGCTGTACGGCATCCGGTTCAATGCGCTCCACACGATCACCAACATGCCGATCAGCCGCTTTCTGGAATGGCTGGTCGACTCTTCCAACCTCGAGCGCTACATGGAGCGGCTGGTCGCGAGCTACAACCCGGCCGCCGCGCGCGGGGTGATGTGCCGCAACACCCTGTCCGTCGGGTGGGACGGCGTGCTCTACGACTGCGACTTCAACCAGATGCTGGACATGCCGGTCGGGCCGGGCGTTCCGCGGCACATCGCGGACTTCGATCTGGACGCGCTCGAGTCGCGGTCGATCGTCGTCGACCGCCACTGCTTCGGCTGCACGGCCGGGGCCGGGTCGAGCTGCGGCGGCGCCACGGTCTCGTAGCCCCGAAACGCCTCGCAATACCCTGCGTCTCAGATCCGCGTCGCTCTTCTGCGGCGCAGGCTCCTGGAAGATCCCGGCGGCGTCCATCCTTCCAGTGTCCTGCAGCGATCTGGCCGTGATGCCGATCCCCAGGACCAGCAGCGCGATAAAGAACATCTGGCGGAAGCGCCGCTCGGAGAGACGCCGCCGGAGACGCTGACCGAGCACCATGCCGATCGCCGCCGGCCCGAGCGCCGCCGCGGACCAGGCGCCGAGCGATGCACTCAGCAGATCGTTGTCCTGCAGCGCCAGAGCCAGCGCTGCGGTCGAGACCGCGAAGAGCATGCCCATGGCCTGCACGAGCATGTCGCGCGGCAGGCCGATCGCCTGCAGGAACATGACCCCGGGAACGACGAACGACCCGGTCATGCCGGTCAGGATCCCGTTCACGGCGCCGAGCGGCGGTCCCGCCCACCTCGCCTGCCGCGCCGACAACGCGATCCGCACGCCGGCGATGTTCACCAGGGCGTAGATCACCAGCAGCAGGCCGAGCAGCGCCGAGAGCAGCGCCGGATCCACCGCGGTCAGCGCTGTCGCGCCCAGCCGCACGGTGATGGCCGCCGCGCCCAGAAAGGGCCAGATGCGGGCGAGGACGGCGCGGCCGTGGCCGCCGGCCATGGCCTGCCACACATTGGTGGCGAAGGAGGGGACGAGCAGCAGGGCCATCGCGGTCGGAAGGTCGAGCACCGCCGCCAGCAGGCCGAGACTCACCGTGGGCAGGCCCAGGCCGATCACGCCCTTGACGGCGCCCGCAAGCAGGAAGGTGGCGACGATAGCCGCAACGGTCGGAGGATCGAACATGCCGCCATTCCAGCCCGCGCAGGCGTCTCGGAGCCTGCCCCGCGACCGCGCTCCCTCTCACAAGAAGAAAGCCGGGGGGCGCGAGGCCCACCCGGCTTCGAAGTGCGCGTGACGGCGACGGTTCGCCGATTCCTGCTAGCCCGACAATCGTCGCCTGCGGCTCCGATTGCCGCCCAACCGGGCCTGACTAGCAGTCTACGCCGTTCTACGGCGCAAACTGCTAGCCCGACAATCGTCGCCTGCGGCTCCGATTGCCGCCCAACCGGGCCTGACTAGCAGTCTACGCCGTTCTACGGCGCAGACTGCTAGGCGATGATGACGTTGCGTGGGAACTGCTCGTGGGCCTCCAGGAACGTCAGCTTGTCCCCGAGCTCCTCCGCCGTCGGCTGCACGTTGCCGTTGACGTCGGTCACGCGGGAGACGACGGTGTGCTCGCCGGGGGTGGCGCCTTCCCAACGATAGTTGAAGAACTTCCAGCCGTACTTCTCGCGCATCGTCTCCGGGTCGAGCGTCGCCGCCTGCCACTCGCCGTCGTCGATCTTCACCTCGACCGAGTCGATCGGCGTGCCGTCGTTCAGCACGACGCCGAAGACGTTGTGCGCGCCGCCGACCGCGGTGACGCGGGCGACGTACGACTTCAGATTCATCGTCGAGATGGCGGTCTCGACCCACTTCATCTCGCCGTTGATCATCTGGCCCTTCAGCGTCCGGTATGAACGGGCCTGCCAGCGGCCGAGGTACTGATCCTTCTGCGCGTGGATCTCGGCGAGCCACTTGACGTTCGGCGCGCCGTACCACCCGGGGACCAGCAGCCGCAACGGACGGCCCTGGTGCTCGGAGAGCGGCTCGCCGTTCAGGTCGTAGGCGAGGAGCGGCTCGTCCGAGAGCGCCTGATCCCGCTCCAGGCTCCGGCCGTACTGCTGCTCGACGTTGAACGGACGGCCGCGCCAGATGACTTCCTCCTCGCCGCGGTCGGCGCCGAAGAGGACGAACTCGCGCGCCGCGTTCTGCACGCCCGCCCGCTGCAGCACGGTACGCAGCGAAACGCCGGTCCAGCGTCCGTTGCTCGACAGGCCGTTCAGCGGGCCGCGGTTGCCGGAGCACTCGAAGCCGAAGATCAGATCGCGGCTCGGCATGGCGCGCAGGTCGTCCATCGACAGCTCCAGCGGGCTGTCGACCAGGCCGGAGACGCGCAGGCGGTACGCGTCCACGTCCACGCCGGGGTGGCCGTAGTGCTGCGTCGTGAAGAACTGCTCGTTCGGCGTGAACGGGCCGTCGATCTGGCGGACGTCGATGATCCGCCGCTCGGCGTCGCGGATCCACTGCACGTCGTCCGAGACGTCGGTGAACTGCATCAGCGTCTCGCCCTGGGCGAGCGCAGGGAAAGCCCATTCCGGCATGCCGATCACGCCGAGCCCCGCCATCGCCAGGCTGCCCTTCAGAATCTCTCGACGGGTGGTTTCTTTCGCCATCTTTGTCCCTTTCCGCACGCGGCCACGTTTCCAGAAAATCCGTTGCCCGTCCCGCGCGCCTGTCGGCGCTGGCGGAATCCGGACAGTCGATCGCGTGAACCTATCTTATATCGAGAGACTGAGGCACCCGCAACCGGCTAAGATGCACCGAACGAGTCGGTGGACGGCTGCGGTTCCCGGCGCGCCGGTGTGCCGGGCCGCCACGTCGACGCCCGACAAGAGGTGACCATCATGCAGAACCGACGTTTCGCGGCCTCGTTGCTGGTGCTGGTATGCGCGGCGTGGATGGCGCCGCCCGCGCACGGGCAGACGGCGGACTCGTGGGAGCCGCCGCGTACCCGGGACGGCCGCCCCGACCTGCAGGGGGTCTGGCTCAACAACGTGGCGACGCCGCTCGAACGGCTGCCGGAGCTGGCCGACCGCAGCCATCTGACCGACGAGGAGGTCGCGACGCTGACGGCGCGCGCCGATCGCATCTTCCAGAACGGCCGTAGCGCGTTCGCGACGCCCGAGAGTGCGTTCCGCGCGGCGCTGCAGAACGTGGAGACCTACATCGCGTGGTCGACCAGCAGCTCGATCGGGATGGTCGACGTCACGTTCAGCGACCGGACGTCACTCGTGGTCGACCCGCCGGATGGGCGGATACCGGCGCTCACCCCCGCGGCGCGGGCGCGGGCGGCGGCGGTCGACGACGGCTGGGAGTTCAAGACCGGGCCGGAGGATCTGAACAGCATCCATCGTTGCATCACGACGGGAGTGCCGCGGCTCGGCGGCAACTTCGGCGCGGGACCGTACACCTACTACCAGATAGTGCAGTCACCCACCCACCTGGCCTTCATCAGCGAGGCGTTCCACGATGCGCGGATCATTCCCATCGGGGACCAGCCCCACGCGCCGAAAGAGGTCCGCCAGTGGAACGGCGACTCCCGCGGCCGCTGGGAGGGCGACACGCTCGTCGTGGAGACCACCAACTTCTCGGCCAAGAGCTACTACCGCGGCGCCACCGACGGCCTGCACCTGGTGGAGCGGTTCACCCGCACCGGGCCGGACACGCTGGCCTACCGCGTCACCCTGACCGACCCGCAGACGTGGGCGTCCTCCTGGACGGCAGAGGTTCCGCTGCAGCGCCGCGACCAGCCGATCTACGAGTTCGCCTGCCACGAGGGCAACTACTCCATCATGGGGATGCTGCGGACGGCCCGCCTGGAGGACGCGAACCGCTGATCATTCGAGGGGGCGAACCGCCGCGAGCAACGCCTGGTCGGGTTGTCCGGCGGCGGTTGCTCGCCAACCGATCAGATCCGGCGTCGCCCGAACAGGACGTAGACGACCCCGTCCCGCGACTCTCCGGGTTGAAGGCCGCCATCCACGCGCCAACCGCGCGCCGCCCCGGGGAGTAGGGCGGCGGAAGGGGCTTCCAGTCCGTCTGCGCCCAATCCGCGTTGTCGGCTCGCTTCGGGTCCGGCATGCGGCATAGGATGCATAGCCGCCGGTGAGCACCTCCTGAGGCAGATCGGGCTTCGCATGCTGCTGGTGTCCGAGGTCGACGGCCCAGAGGGCGTGCCGGATCGTCGCCAGATCTTTGGGATCCGTGATCTCTTCGTGGCGCAGGAACTCCGCCCACGCGCCGTCCGGGGTGTCGCAGAAGTAGTGCACAGGGCCGTCGCCCGCCGCGTGCCATCGCGCGGCGGGTTGCTCGGGCCCTTCCCAAAGGAACGGATAGCGCGCGTCCGCGTGCCGGAAGCCGATCATGATCACGTGGCCGGCGATGCGGTTAGGGCGTTCGCCAGATCGCGCACCTGCCGGGGACCCGGATCCTCTGGCCGCCACCCCGAGGTGAGGACGTCGGCGGGAGCACGGTTCCCGAGCACGGTGCGCGGACGGACGAACCAGCGGCGAATGCCGGCGTCGTTGTAGGCGCCCGCCAGATCCCCAACGATCAGCGCCAGCACGTGGAGGCGGACGCCAACGTCGTCCGGCGTCGCCCGCGCCCCGGACTGGTATCGGCGAAGACTCACCGTGGAAATGTCCAGCAGACGAGCGAGCAGGGCAGGTCCAAGCACGCGCTGCAACGCCGGCCACTCTGCAGCGGGTACTGGTGACGCTTCCAGAGCCTCGTTGACGTGTTCGAGCATTGTGCGGAACCGATTCGGTTCCAGTGCCGTCGCGGGGGCGTGGCCGATCATATACCGGTCGCCCTTCAGGGCGTCGGTCGGCTCCCGCCGCACGGAATCGCCGCTGTCGTGGTGTTGCCGATGTACGCGGTCTCGGCCGCCCCCCCCGGCCGAGAGACTCCAGCGACGGAAGCGACGTAGTGGTCGACCCTGTCGTCTACGGCGCGCGATCTACCAGGTGGCTTGTTTGTGTACGCCCGGGGCGATGTAAACGACGTGGTGCATCGGGTGCGCCACGCCGGCAAGCGACTGGAGGTCGCTACGCTGGACTTGTCCGGGACAATCGAGAATCTACGTGAGCGCCTCCAGAAACTGGCGGACAGAGTGCGTTCCATGCGAGGTGAGGGTCGCCGCCGGATACACACCGCGTGACACGGAATGGCCGCAGGTGCCTTCGGCAGGACCACGCCGTCGGGCGTACAGAAGAAAGCCCGCGAGACCGGACCGGCCTCGCGGGCTTTCGGTGAGAGAACCAGATTCTATTCCGGCTCGGTCGGGTCCCGGCCGTCGCGCGGGGCACCGGTACCGGACGAGCCGGCGAAGAGGCGCGTTCCGTCCGGGAACGTCACGTCACGGCCGTTCGCACGGAACGCGCCGTCGATAGCCTGGTAGCCTTCGACGAGCACTTCGATGCCAGGGGTGACCGAGTCGCGACGCCAGCCGCGGCGGACGAGGGCGCCGGGCGGGCCGGCCTCGATCATCCAGCTTTCGACCGTGCCGTCATCCCTGGTCACGTCGATGTGCAGCCAGGCGTGCGGGTTGATCCACTCCATCCTGGTGATCGTGCCCCGCAGCGCGACCGGCTTCGTCGCGTCGAACTCGGCCGAGAACGCATGATGCGCGAGCGCCGAGCCGCCCGCCACCAGGATCGCGAGCGCGATGCCCGCCAGTGCCAATACCAATCTGTTACGCATCGTTGATACCTCGTTGTCGCTACTGTCGCGAATGCGTGACGGCCGATTCTACCGGCCGGCGGCCTCCGCTGCCTCGCGGTCGCGCGCCCGCGCGCCGCTCAGGATGTTGAACATGCCGTAGTTGCCCTCGTGGCAGGCGTACTCGACCAGCTCGTACTGCTCGTCGTCCATGTCGTACGTGAAGCGGCCGGTGAAGGGCGCCGTCCAGACGACGGGATCGTCCACCGTGAACTGGTACTCGAGGCGCGTCGGGCTGATCCGCGTGAACCGCTCGGTCAGGATCATGTCCGGACTCGACCCGCGGAACGACGCCCGTGCATTGAGGTTGGTCGTCTCGACCACCAGCGTGTCGCCATCCCAGCGGCCCTGCGCGCTCCCGAGCCACGAGGTGAGCGTCGGTCCGTCCTTGGGCCGCGGCGTCGTCGGGACGACCCGGGTCTCGTGGATCATCTCTTTCTGGATGGCGACGAAGCCGGGGCCCTGGTAGATCTGCAGGCCGTTGTTGTAGACCCCCGGGAACATCAGCGACGGCAGTCCGCGCGTGATGCAGCGGACGAACGGCGTCGCCTCTTCCGGACCCGCGATGTTGCTGTTGGTGTAGCGGCCGCGATCGAAGGCGAGCTGGGCGGCGCGGCGCTCGCCCTCGGACGTCAACGCCGGAATCCGGCCGTCGGGCGGATCGATGATCATCGCCACCTGCGTGGACGGCGCGTTCGGGTCGTACCCCAGGGTCGTGTCGCGCCACTCCCGCTCGTAGCCCCAGATGCTGCCGAGGGTGCCGCGCTCGCGGCGCGCCGCCGCCTGCTCCGGCGTCAGGCTCTCGATGTCGGCCAGGTCCTCGGGCCGCTCGAGCGGGATGCCGTGCGACGCGTTGCCGGTCCAGACGCCCTGCAGATCGGGTTCGTCCCACGGCGTGCGCGGGGTGTCGTAGGGCTCGGTCACGTCCACGAACACCGGCGCGATGCTTGTCGTGTCCACCCCTGCGAAGCCGGTCTCGACCATCGCCAGCCGGACGTTGTCGGGCGCATAGATGAAGGCGCGTCGCGCCGCCGACCGGCCGTTCTCCGGCACCACGGGCTCTTCCTGGAACTCGACACCGGCCGCACGCAGCTCGGCGGAGGCGGCATCGATGTCGTCGACGACGAAGCCGATGTGGTCGACGGCCCGGCCCTGGGTGGTGGCCGGCGTACCCTCGGGATGCTCGGAAGCGAAGACCCAGACGCTCCCGAACCGCACGCCTTCGTCCGCGTCCGCGTGCACGGCCCGTTCACCGCCGAACATCTGCTCGTACCAGGCGAGGGTCGCCTGCGGGTCGGCCGCGCTCAGGTGGACGTGGTGGAAGCCGACGTTCTCCTGATCCTCGACCAGCTCGATCCGGGTCCCCCAGGGATCGAAGATGTAGCCGTGCAGGTAGCCGCCGGTGGCCTCGCGCAGCGTCGCGCCGCCGGGGAAGCGTTGCAGCCGCACGCCGGAGCCTCGGACGCCGATCGATTCGAGTTCGGCCATCTTCGCCGTCAGGTCGGCGTACGAGAAGCCGATGTGGTTGACGCCGGTTCCCTGCGTGCTGCCCATGGTCGGCTGCGGGACGAAGGTCACCTCGACGCCGAAACAGTCGGCCGTATCGTCGCGGTCCGCCACCGCCTCGCAGCCGAGGTGCTCCGAGTACCAGCGCACCGACTCGGGCGGTGCTGACGAGGTGATGCTGACGTGGTTGTAGTCGGCCTCCGCCGCCCGGATTTCACCCGGGGCCGCACCGACCAGCACTCCCACGGCGAGGAGCACGAGCGCAACGCGTGTCGATTTCAGTGTCATGGCGCGATTCCTCCGTGGTCTGTCGACCGATCTAGCGGGTCGGCTCGCTGCGCAGATGCCCGTACAGCAAGTCTTCCGAGTATTCGACGCACTTGAACTCCAGCACCCGTGCATTCTCTTCCAGCCGGCGATAGAGCAGCAGGCTGATGTCCCACGGCCGGGTGAAAACGGCGGGATCCTCGATGGTGGCCTCGTAGCGGATCACGTTCGGTCCCAGGGGCGTGTAGCGTTCCTGGACCCGCAACTGGTTGCTGGCGAAGTTGCCGGCGCGGTCGAACCACGCCTCGCCGAGGAAGCCCTCCGCGTCCACGACCAGCGTGTCGTCCTCCCACCGGCCGTGCGAGCGCCCCATCCAACTGTCCAGCGGCGGCGGCTCGGGGTCGTCCTTGTCCATGTGGATGGTGCGGTTCGCGTCCGCGAAGCCGTAGATCATCAGGATCTTGCGATCGCCCTGGATGATCTGAAACGGGTACGGCAGATAAGTGGCGCGCGGCACGCCCGGCATGAAGCACTTGGCCTCGGGGTCGGCGCTCATGCGGTTGGCGAAGTTCTCGTCGCGCTGTTGCCGCGCCTCGTCCTGGTAGGGGATCGCGCCGCCGACGACCACGCCCTGCCCGGGCGGGATCGCGCCGATGGCGCCGAGATCGGGATGTCCGGGACCGGAGGGATGATCCTCGAGATTCCAGTTCGCCGAGCTCATCGTCTGCCAGACGCCGTTCAGGTTCGGCCGGTCGTCCCAGGTGCGCGGCGCGTCGCCGCTCTGCGCCAAGGCCGGCGCCGCGATGGCCAGGACGATGGCGGCGACCCCGGCGGTGATGCGGAAGGTATGCGTCTTCGTCATGTGTCGAGGCACTCTGTCACTGGGAGATCCTGTTCTCCCGGCTGTACATGAAACAACCTGTTCGCCGCCGCGCGACGCTCAGGACCATCGGATTCGGTAATCATACCAGCGACAGCGCCCGGTAGCGAAAGCCGTCGTCCATTCCAGCGGTTATGATGCGCAGGATGATGCCGGAGACGGAACTGGCGGCCGGTGCCGAGCACCGGGCGTGGCGCAGGACAGTTGTCGTCACGGCGGCGCTCGGCGTCGCGATTCTGCTCGGGGCAGCCTGTTCGGGCGGCACCGACGACGCCCTCGACCGAACGGGTGCCGGTGACGTGCGGCGCGCGGCGTCGCGGCCGAACATCGTCTGGATAGTTGCGGATGCGGTCGATGGAGCTCCGGGTTTCGAGAGCCTCGACACGACGCGCACGAGGACAATCGAGACCGCTGTCGTCGCGTCCGACCCCGCGTCCGCCCGCGCCGCGTTGTTGACCGGTGTGAGTCCGGCCACATTGGGTATCGACCCGGCGACTGGTCGACTCGCCGCTCCGCCGCCGGCCGGCGTCACCGTTCTGCCCGAGCAGCTTCGCCGGGCCGGCTACTACACCAGCCGTGCCGGGCCGCCGCGTCACAGACTGCACGATCCGACATCGGGCCACGAGAGCCCCATCCGCATCGTCCATGTCGACAGCGGCGTGCACGATGCCGCGCGCGCCCGCTTCGTCCCTGCCGCCGACCTGGCGCAACCCGGTCTGCTCGGTGCGTGGGACGCGGCCGGGCCGGATGCCGACTGGCGCGGCCGGGAAAAGGACTGGGAGTCGCCCTGCACGGTGTCTTTCGGTTGCGGCGGTGCGCGCAGTCCGGGAGCGCGCCCGTTCTTCGCGCTGTTCAGCCTCGCCGCGAGGGACGATGTCGAGGGGCGGGTGGTGCGGATTGTCGAGGCGCTCGCGGACGACGATGTGATCGAGGAGACGGTCGTGTTCCTGGTCGGGGCGAGCGGATCGACGCCGACCGTCGGTGTTCGCTGGCCGGCGTCCATCGCCGACGCCTTCGAATCGAACGCCCCGGTCACCCTGCTGGATCTCGCACCGACGGCGGTCGCCTTGGCGGGACTGCCGATTCCGGCGCACATGGAGGGACGGGCGCTGATCGGGATGGAGGAAAATCTCCCGCCGGCTGGACCGGCCGCTGCAGTGTCGGCGAGGCATGGCGCGTCCCGTGCCGCCGGCGTCGTCGCGCCCGGGCCGATCCCGAGGGAGGTACCGGTCGCCGCCACCCCCCGGGGCTACCCGACCGGCGGGTTGTTCCACGTCGCGCCCCGCGTCGATCTCCGCTGCGATACCGAAGGATCGACGATCGTCTACACCACCGAACACGAAGCACCGTTCTACTGGCGGCTGTACACGGGGCCGTTCCGGATGCGCTTCTGGACCCTGCGTTTCCAGTGCGGGCGTCTCGGCTATCGCAACAGCGACATCGTCACTTTCGATTTCGATATCGAATGACCCACGCACCGGTGTTCGCAGCCATGGAGCGCGGCCGGGGGCCGGCGGTTGCATGTCCGGGCCGGTCGGTCCATGATCAACGCACCTGAGCGACTTGGAGGGTTGTCATGAAGCAGAGGCACGTCTTGTACGGTGTCACGGTCGCTGCGTTCGTGGCGGCGGTGGCGATGGCGCCGGCCCCGGCGTCCGGTCAGCCGGTGGATGAGCGGTCGACGCCCCGGACCGCCTGGGGGCACCCGGACCTGCAGGGCTACTGGACGAGCTCGACCTACACGCCGCTGGAGCGCCCCGACAGCCTCGCGGACCAGGCGTTGCTGTCCGAGGAGGAGCTCGCCAGGCTGAACGAGCTCCTGACCGCCGAAGGGGTGGACCCGTTGCGCGCGCGCGGCGCCCTCGCGGCCGAGACCGAGGAGGAGCGCCTGGAGCGGACGCGGCAGACGCAGGAGAACATCCACTACGACAACTCCATCTGGCTGCGCGAGAATCAGCCGCGGCGGCTCACCACCCAGCGTACGTCGCTGATCGTGGATCCGCCGAACGGCAGAATCCCCCCGCTCGTCCCGTCCGCGCAGGAGCGCGAGGCGCTGCGGCGGGCCGAGAGCCGCTGGCTGACCACCAACATCTCGCCGCAGTCGTTCGACAGCCACGAGACCCGGACGCTGCAGGAGCGCTGCCTGGTGTGGCGCCACGAGGGGCCGCCGATGCTGCCTCCTTCCTACAACGACCTGATGCAGATCCTGCAGACCGAGGACTACGTGGTCGTCATGCAGGAGATGCGCGAGAACGACGCCCGGATCATTCCGCTCGACGGCCGGCCGCACCTGCCGCGGAGCATGCGCGAGTGGTCGGGCGACTCGCGCGGGCGGTGGGAAGGCGACACCCTGGTCGTCGAGTCCATCAACTTCAACGACAAGGTGCACTTCAACGGATCGAGCAGGGGGCTGCACGTCGTGGAGCGCTTCACGCGGATCGACGAAGAGAACATCAGCTACGAGTTCACGGTCACCGATCCGACCACCTGGGTGCAGCCCTGGAGTGTCGAGTATCCGTTGATGAAGCGCGAGGGACCGCTCTACGAGTACGCCTGCCACGAAGGCAACTATGACGCCAGGCACATTCTGGAAGTGGCGCGCAACCTCGACCGGGCGGCCGCCGAAGGGGCGCAGGAGAAGTAGGAGAGACCCATGCGCATCCATCAGCTCGCGCGACCCTTCGGTCGCGCCGGGAGTCTTGCTGGCGCGATACTTCTGCGACGCAAGCTCCCGGCGGTCATTCTCTGTGGCACGCTCTTCCTGTCGGCCTGCGGCGCGGCCGGAACCGGCGAGATGGCCGGCGATGTGCTCGGACCCGTGATCGAGACCAGCCTGGGCGCCCTCGAAGGGCAGCACGTCGCCGGCGACGATGGCGTTCTCGTGTTTCGGGGCGTGCCGTACGCCGAGCCGCCGGTGGGCGCTGGGCGCTGGCGCGCTCCGGTTGCGAAGGCGTCGTGGGAGGGCACGCGGTCGGCCGCGGCGTTCGGACCCGCCTGCTGGCAGCGGCTCACGCCCGAATCATCCGTCTACACCCGCGGCGATCTCGACCGCGACGAGGACTGCCTCTACCTGAACGTCTGGACCGCCGCCGAGGACGCGGCCGAAGCGCGGCCGGTGATGGTCTGGTTCCACGGGGGCGGGCACACCGGCGGCTGGGGCAGCGCGAAGATTTTCGACGGCACGGCGCTCGCCGAGAAGGGCGTCGTGCTGGTCACCATCAATTACCGCCTTGGACCGTTCGGCTTTCTGGCCCACCCGGCCCTGACCGCCGAGTCGCCGCACGCCTCCTCCGGCAACTACGGCCTGCTCGACAAGGTGGCGGCGCTCGAGTGGGTCCGGGACAACATCGCGGCCTTCGGCGGCGACCCGGGCAACGTGACCATCTTCGGGCAGTCGGCCGGCTCGTGGAGCGTCTGCTACCTGATGGCGTCGCCGCAGGCGGCCGGGCTGTTCCACAAGGCGATCGGCCACTCCGGGGGCTGCTTCCGGGGCGGCCGGCCCGACCTGGCGACCGCGCAGGAGGCGGGCCTGGCCGCGGCGGCCGGGCTCGGGGTGGACGGCGACGGCCCGGAGGCACTCGCCGCGCTGCGGGCTCTGGACGCCGAGGCGGTGCTCGACTCCAATCTCGGGTCGGGCGCCATCGTCGACGGCTGGTTCATGCCGCGGGCGGCCCGGGCGATCTTCGAGGCGGGAGAGCACAACGACGTGCCGGTCATCGTCGGCGCCCTGGCGAACGAGGGTACGACGCTGTACGCCAACATGCCGGAACGGACCGAGGCGGAGCTGGTCTCACTGCTGCGCGAGCAGTACGGCGACGACGCCGACGCGCTGCTGGCCGCGTATGCGCCGGAGGTCGAGAGGTCGACCAAGTGGGGCGCGCAGGCGATCCAGGCCGACCGCAGCTTCGTCTGGGAGATGCGGACCTGGGCCCGCGTGGTCGAGGCGACCGGCAGCGACGCCTGGCTCTACTTCTTCAGCCAGGCCCCGCCGGTGTTCCGGATCTACGTGCCCGAGCGGGCCGCCATCGACATGCCCGACGGGCCCGACGGCTACGGGGCCTACCATTCCGGCGACCTGGCTTACGCCTTCGGCAACACCCGGCTGGTGGGCATCGACTGGACGGAGTGGGATCACGAGATCGCGAACGCGGTGACGCAGTACTGGGTGAACTTCGCGCGCACCGGAGATCCGAACGGCAACGGCCTTGCGACCTGGCCGCGTTACCAGGCCGCGGCCGACGAGTGGCTGGAGTTCGGGACCGACATCAAGACCACGCGCGAGGTGCGCAAGGAGAAGCTCGATCTGTTCGATCGGATCAACGCCCCGCCGGCGTCCTAGGTCGCGGTCGACACGATGGAAACGGATCTGACCCCAATTCGGCGGCACTGAAGACTCACGGAACAGAGGCCGGACAGGCGCCCCGAGGGGCCCCCACCCGGCAGGAGGCAAAGAATGCGAGCGACCCGATACATCCTTGCAGCGGCAATGGCCTTGTCGATGGCGGCGCCGGCGGCGGCGCAGTCGCAGGACGTTGATCTCACCGCCGCGGACGGCACGATCCTGAAGGCGACCTACATGTCGCCCGGCCGGCCCGGTCCGGCGATGCTGCTGGTCCACCAGTGCAACATGGACCGCAAGTCGTGGAGCGGCATCGCGTCGCAGCTCGTCGATGCGGGGGTCCACGTGCTGACTCTGGACCTGCGCGGCTTCGGCGACAGCGGCGGCCCGCCGTTGCGCGAGATCGGCTTCCCGACCTTCATGCAGCAGGCGCCGGGTGACGTCGACGTCGCGTTCGACCATCTCGCCGCGCGCGAGGGCGTCGACGGCGAGCGCGTGGGAGCCGGCGGGGCGAGCTGCGGCGCGATGCTGACCGCGGACCTCGCGGCCCGCCGCGATGTCGAGGCGTTGATGCTCCTGTCCGGTCCGCCGAGCGAGGCCGCCGTCGCCAACATGGCGTCGTCGTCCGATCTCGCGGTGTTCGCCGCGGCGGCGACCGGCGACACGGTGACGCCCGGCGTGGCCGACGCGCTGCAGGGTGCTGTCGACGGCTCCGGTCATCCGCATTCGACCGCGAAGATCTACGACGGCCCCGAGCACGGGCTGCCCATGTTCGACAAGAATCCGGATCTGGAGCCGGCGCTCGTCGCCTGGTTGAAGACCGAGCTGTTGCAGTAGCGCCGTCGCGGCGCGGAGCGGGATACGGCGCACGCCATTCGGAAAGAGGTCAACCCATGATGCGACGGGCGACAATCGGTGCGGCGCTCTCGGCGGCGGCTGCGGTGTTGCTGACGGCCGGCCCGGCTCTGGCCGGCGGCGGCGGCGCGGAGGAGGTTCCGACGTTCACGAAGGACGTCGCCCCCATCCTGTTCGACAATTGCGTGACGTGCCACCGTCCCGGCAACATCGCGCCGATGTCGCTGACATCCTACGCGGAGACCCGACCGTGGGCGCGGTCGATCAAGGACCTGGTCGTCTCGCGTACGATGCCGCCGTGGCCCGCCGACCCGGACAACAGCCTGCCGTTCCGCAACGAACGGCGGCTCGAGCAGGCGCAGATCGACACCATCGCGGCGTGGGTGGACGGCGGCGCCCCGCGCGGGCTCGCCACCGACTTGCCGGCGCTGCCGGACTTTCCGGAAGGCTGGACCTACGAGGGCGGCGAACCGGACTACGTCTTCGAGCTGCCGGTGGAGTACGCCATCGCCGCCGAAGGCGAGGAGGACTACATCGACTTCTACTCCGCGATCCCGTGGGACGAGGACCGCTTCGCCGAGGTCCTGGAGCTGAAGCCGAGCAACTACGCGGTGGTCCACCACTCGGGCGCCTACGTCGTCGACCTGCCGGCGGGGAAGAGGGTGGTCGACGGCGTGCTGGTCGACGATCCGAACGCGGCGGCGGATGCGGAGGAGCCGGCCGACGGGTCGGGGCGTGTGGCCCAGCCGGTGTTCAACGAGGTCAACCTGCCCGGCACCAGCAAGCTGCTCTCGTACGTTCCCGGGCGGGGCGTCGAGCGGCACCGGCCCGGCACCGGCAAGCGGCTGACCGCCGGAAAGTGGATCCGCTGGACGATGCACTACAACCCGACCGGCAGGCCCGAGGTCGAGCGGAGCAGGCTCGGCATCTGGTTCAACAGCGTCCCGGTCACCCATGAAGTGCTGACCCGGCAGGCGGGGAACGCGTTCCCCACCGATCCCTTCGGGACCGACATCTACATCGTCGAGGGCGAGGAGATAAAGCCGACGCGGGACGCCGACGGCTCCGTGCGCCGGGCGAAGATCCCGAACATCCCGCCCTACGAGGACGATTGGAAGATCACCGGCATCACGCCGATCACCGAGCCGATCACGCTGTACGGCCTCTCGCCGCACATGCACCTGCGCGGCAAGAGCCTGAAGTGGGTCGTGACCTACCCCGACGGCCGCGAGGTCACGGTGCTCGACGTGCCGCGATTCGACTTCAACTGGCAGATCCATTACGAGCTCGCCGAGCCGCTCCGCCTGCCGGCCGGCAGCAAGATCACCGGCATAGGCGTCTACGACAACTCGTTGAACAACCGCTGGAATCCCGGCCCGCACCTCGAGGTCTACTGGGGGCAGCAGAGCTGGGACGAGATGTACCAGGCGTTCACCGAGTACACCGTCGAGAGCCAGGACCTGACGAAGCTCGGGCGGGCCACGGACGACGACTAGAGCCTTGCGGTGGGAGGAACGGCCTTGGACGCACGCGCGGTACGCGGGGTGGTTTCGGTGCCGGAAACGCACGGCGGTCGTACGGCGTACGGGGCGGCGCGGGACCTCGCGGCCTCGGCCGGCGTCGCGTTGCTGCTCGCGTCTGCCGGCGCCGTGACGCCGGCCGCAACGGGAACGGCCGGGACGCAGCCGCCGGATCGCTCCGAGTCGCCCGCGCGGCCGGGGCTGCCCCAGGGCCAGATCCCGGATCTCGGCCGGCCGACCGAGGCGGGCGACGAGGTGCCGGCGTTCGACTACGACGCCTACTTTCCCGGCGTCTGGACCTTCGAGTGGCGCGTGCCCGACAGTCCGCTCGGGCCGGGTGGCCTGATCACGGGCTCGGAGACCTTCGAGCCGGGTACGGACGGCCGGAACTACACCGCCAGGATCGAAGCCGAGGGTCCGGACGGGCCGTTCACCACGGATTCGACCATCATCTACTTGGCCGGGCAGCGGGCGTTCGTGCGGCACGACACGGACAGCCGCGGATTCCGGATGCTGCGGGCCGGCCGGATCGGGGGCGACCTCGGGGGCTTCTACACGATTCACTACGAGACGGCCCCCTTCGAGGCGAACGGGGAGGAGGTCAGGCTGCGGATGACGACGCGGCTGGTCTCCCCGGTCAACTACCGGGTGGAATCCCGGATCTCGGTCGCTGGCGGGCCGTTCACGAACTTCGGCAACGCGTGGTGGCGCAAGCGTCTGCCGGGCGTTACGGCGCCGGAGTGACTTGAACGGGGGTGAGCCGCACGATGCACCGGAAGTGGTGGACGGACGGCGGGGCGGCGCGCCGTCGTGGGTCGGCCGCGGGACTCGCGGCAACGGTCCTGGCGTTGGGCGCCGGAACCGGTCTTTCCGCGCTCGCCGGCCTGTCCGTCGGGGCCGAAGCCGCTCAGCCGATGGCGATCATGACGACGGTCGCCTGCGTGGAGGCGGACGAGCGGGGCGCCTTGTATCTGGTGCACGCCACCGAGCCGGAGGCAATCACCGACAGGCTGCCGCCGGAGCCGGAGCCCTCCGCAGCGCTCGGCGTCCACCGGATCCGGCTGATCGGCACGCTCGACGAGTTCGGCGTCGCCCGCCATGTGGGGCGCAAGGTGTGGGCCAAGGGGCTGCTCATCGAGGACGAGACCGAGCGCCGCTTGAATGTGGTTTCCATGACCCGCCTGTCGCCCGACTGCGAGTGAGTTGGGGAGTCGATGAGCCACCACAAGAAGGTCGCGATCCTGGTCGGCGGCGGCCCGGCGCCGGGAATCAACAGCGTCATCGGGGCGGCGACCATCCGCTGCTGTCTCGAGGACGTCGAGGTGGTCGGCATTCGCGACGGCTTCGAGTCGATCATGCGCGGCAGCATCGACCATGTGACCCCGTTGACCATCGACGCCGTCAGTCGGATTCACTTCCGCGGCGGTTCCGTGATCGGCACGTCGCGGGCCAATCCGACGACCGATCCGAAGCTGCTCGAGAACGTCGTCACCTCGCTGTTGCGGCTCAACGTGTCGCAGCTCATCACCATCGGCGGCGACGACACCGCGTACTCCGCCATGCAGCTCGAGCGCGTCGGCGCGGGCCGGTTGCGCGTCGTGCACGTGCCCAAGACCATCGACAACGATCTCGATCTGCCTTCCCACGTCGAGACGTTCGGCTTCCAGACCGCGCGCCATCACGGCGTCGAGATCGTCAAGAACCTGATGGTCGACGCCAAGACCACCTCGCGCTGGTACTTCCTGGTCACCATGGGACGCAAGGCGGGGCATCTGGCCCTCGGCATCGGCAAGGCCGCGGGCGCCACGCTCACGCTCATTCCCGAGGCGTTCCCGCAGGAGCGGGTGCGGCTGAAGACGGTCGTCGACACGCTGGCCGGCGCGATGATCAAGCGCTGGACCGGCGGGCGCCGGGATGGCGTCGCGGTCCTGGCCGAAGGGCTCGTGCTGAAGATAGACCCCGAGGACCTGAAGCAGCTCGGCGACGTCGAGCGGGACGAGCACGACAACGTTCGCATTGCGGAGGTGAACCTGGGCGAGATTCTCAAGACCCAGGTCGCGGCCCGTTTGGCGGGATTCGGCCTCAAGATCACCACGGTCGCCAAGAACATCGGCTACGAGCTGCGCTGCGCGGATCCGGTACCGGCCGACATGGAGTACACGCGCGACCTCGGCTACTGCGCGGCCAAGTACCTGCTGCAGGGCGGCAACGCGGCGTTGATGTCGCTGGATGCGGGCCAGTTCGTGCCGATCCCGTTCGAGCGGCTCATCGATCGGGACAAGGGGCGTTTCCGCGTCCGGCTCGTCGACGTCGAATCCACGCGGTACCGCATCGCGCACCGCTACATGATCCGGCTGCGGCGCGACGACTTCGACGACCCGCACGAGCTGGCCAAGCTGGCGGCCACCGTGGGCGTATCGCGCGAGCAGTTCGAGAAGGAGTTCGCCTATCTGGTCGATTCGGAGCCGGAGCCGCTGGTGCTCGATTCCGGCGACGGACGACTCGAAGAGCAGGCCGCACCGTGAACCGCGGGTGACGGTTCGTGTGTGCCTGCAGGTAGAACATTCTTGTGGGGCAGAGGCATATCTGTGACACGAATGTGGCTCAGGATCCCCGGGCTGCCCCCGGTTGCCACTGCGACCCCCTTCCGGGGACGGCTGGCGGACTGCCCGAACCGACAATCGTGTCGAACTTCTGCTGCGACCGACGGACTTGTCACTCGGAGCTTCTCAGGCGGGGAGACCGGACGAGACAGCTCGACGGGTTCGTGGGTCGTCGTGCGTTCACACTCGACGGTACGATACTTGCTTCATGCATCGCCATGATGCAAGCACTCACCGAATTCCGCAGGTTGGCGCGCCTGCTCATCGTGAAGGACCTGCCCGACCGCGACGTAGGTTGGATCGCATGGCAGCTCCGCGCAATCTACCGCGAGATACCGGACCTCGCGTTGACGGTCGAGGACGTGCAGGAGACCTTCGATCTGGACAGGGACACCTGCGAGATCGTCATGCGCGCCCTGACCGACGTGGGTTTTCTGGAGCCGGACGGGTGTTCGCTCCGGCTCGCCGCCTGAGGCGGCCAGCCCTCCTCCGCGACGCTGCGTTCGCGTTGGGTGTCTCGGCTCGCGCGAGACTGCGGCGAGGCGCCGGTCAGAACGCCAGTTGCCAGCAGGAGTACACCTCGTAGAGCGTGGCCGGTCTGGCCGTGGCGGCGTCCACCCGGAAGAAGTCGCCGGTCAGGGGCAGCGGCCCGCCGAACTCCAGGGCCATCAGCGGACCCATCCGCCGGCGCACCTCGGCCACCAGTTCGGTACCGATGGCCGTCGAGCCGCTCGCCGGGTTCGGGGCGTCGGAGCGGAGCCAACCCGCGGCCAGGTATCCCGTCCACAGGCTCGCCAGCGGCTGCTCGTAGCCGGCCTGCAGCGTCAGCAGGCCGAGCCTGGAGCGGGCCGGGTCCGTGCCGTCATCGCCGGTGGAGTAGAGCGTGCGAAGGTGCACGGCGCCGCGGCCCGCGTCAACCGTGGTTGCGGCCTTGGCCGCCCACCCGGTGTGCGTCCAGGCGGGTTCGGATACCTCTCCCACGTTCCAGAATGAGGAAGAGCGCCGTCGATCCCCGTGTGTGGCGGTCAGCAGCCAGGCGGCCACGTCATCGCCGATCGCCGTCCGCGTGCGTACGAGGGCCAGCGCGCCGAGCGCGTAGTGCCAGGTTTCGCCCGATGACGGTCGGAAGGGAGAGAGGGGAAGCGCGGGATCGGCAGGTCCGACCGCCTGCCGATCCCTTGTGGTCTCGTGCCGCGCCTAACGGGCGGCTTCCTCCGCGTCGTCCGCGCGGCCGCCCGCGAGGATGCCCTCCATCCCGAGATTGCCCTCGTGGCAGGCGTACTCGTACATCACGTCGGGCGACAGCGAGAACGGATACGCGACGGTCCAGGACCGGGTGTACATCTGCGGGTCGTGGACCTCTACCTCGTACTCCAGCGTCTCGGGACCGGTGCGGGTGAACCGCTCGATCAGCACCATGTCCTCACCCGAACCGTCGTGCGAGCTGAAGGCCGACCAGGGCTGCAGCGCGCTGACCCGAGGGTCGAGATGGGCATTCCGGTGAAACCGATCACCTGTTCCGGCGCAAATCGATCACCTGTTCCGGCGCAAATCGATCACCCGTTCCGGTGAAACCGATCACCTGTTCCGGCGCAAACCGATCACCTGTTGGAGCG